>JGI994J12354_10001917_pt1 | contig 20829 bp, 6 predicted proteins | sample IntmicLarv3ML3BL_FD_12354 | JGI IMG/M metagenome (IMG submission 12354) | reverse complement strand
AAAAGTAAAACCGAAAGAAAAAAAGAAAAGCAGAAAAATAGACAAAATATTGATGGGTTTGGTTTTTATCATTGGAATGGGCATTTTCATCTATCCAACTGTAAGTGACTACGTGGCAAGAAGAAACGTAATTCGAGGTGCAAGCACATACAAGCATCAGATAACCGATTTAAGTCAAGAAAAGATAGATAAGATGTGGAAAGAAGCACAGCAGTATAACGATAGCCTCAATGGTGACCCAGTGCCTGACCCCTTTATACCAGGAAGTGGCAGAGTTTTGCCAGAGAATTATACCAAAGTTCTGAATGCGGGAGAGGGAATCATGGGATACGTAGAAATCCCAAAGATTAACGTATACCTACCCATCTACCATGGTGCATCAGACGCAATACTAGAACTAGGAGCGGGACATATTGAGCAGACCACCTTGCCGATTGGCGGTGAGGGAAACCTATCAGTAATTACTGCACACACCGGATTCGCCGGGGCAGAGATGTTTAACCGATTAATCGAACTTGAGAATGACGATACGTTTATCATCCGAGTACTGGATAAAGTCCTAACCTATCAGGTTGATGACATCAAAGAGATTTTACCAGAAGAGATAGAAAGCTTGACACCAGTAGATGGCAAAGACTATGTAACTCTTGTCACTTGCACCCCCTATGGTGTGAATAGTCATAGATTGCTTGTTAGAGGAAGCAGAATACCAAATGCAGCAGAACAAGTAGCAGAGATAGAAGCAGTACCATTCCCATGGGAGTTAGTGATGATGATAAGCGTAGCAGTAGTACTTTTCTCAATCGTGTTTCTGTGGAATTTATATAGAGATAAAAAACAAAGGGGATAGTGATACATGAAGCAAAGAAAATATATTTTGATGTTTTTTATTGTTTTTTGCTGGCTACTCTTTGATACCAACACCCTTTGTGCCGAAACCGTACAAGAGAGCGAACCTATATTGCGAGGACCAACCACTCACTTCTATCTCGATGGGATTTCACCTCAAAGTTATTACATGAGGGAATGGACATACAGTCAGGAGAACGAGGACCTCTTTACATGGATTCCACGAGCAGAGGGAGATAAGAACTGGACCCGTACACTGTCTAGACAGTTTGAGTATATGTGGAGGGCGAATGGAAGTCGGGCAACCCAACTTTTCTGGGAAAACACAACCCAGTATTCTGGAATAATAGCCTTTAACGGACACATGGATTCCTTTGGAGGAGAGAGCCTTCCCTATTTTGAAACCCAAGAAGATCCATGTCTTTATATGTTCATCCATTTCGATTTGAGTGAGAGAAAATATCGTTTTTACGCAGAAGACATTGCGAATAACGAAATTCTTTACGATGAGTATATGGAACTAGGCCGGAATCGGGCGAATCTGTCATTCAGCTTGCACCAAGTGACTTACGAATACTATTCACCAGTTTTAGAGGAAAATCCTGATTTGGTGAAGAACCTTGGAGAACAGGTGAGTGACTGGGCAGAGGATATAGTCTTTCGCTGGGGGGATAGCGATTTGTCAATCCCAACAAATGGGTCGATTGTACTAGACCCCGATAATCTAGGAGCCGAACAAGCATTATCTTCTGATGGGACAAGTTTTGACCGCGTTGGTAGCATAATCCTAGATTACATAGCAAGGGATACTNACTCACTTAACACAACTGAGCGAAGATATGCTGGAGACAACACCTTNGCTACAACATCTAGAAGAATAACAGTGAGAACCAAACAGAAGCCCCANCTTTTAATAACCTACGCTACTGGAGCAAAGCATACAGATGGAACCNTACTTCCACCAGATACGCCATATACAGATTCNGGTGATACAGATAGTGGCGGTGAAGATGGTTGGACCAACCAAGCACTGGATATCAAAGTAGACCCAGATACGATTCAGGGAAACTTTGATACCGTTCTTAGGATAGACGGTGAGCCAGATGAAATTGCAAATAATGGAATAGCAACACGTGACAATTACCATACCCAATCACCTACAACTAATGGTATCGCAGTACGAGGTTTCTTATCCGAAGTAGACCTTATCGAGAAGACACTATCGGCAAATGCAGATGGGCAGGTAAAGATAGATACGACCAAACCTACGCCAGATATAGCGCATGTCAACGGCATGAACTTTGAAGATAAATCAACAGATGACCTAAGTGGTATCTCGACAATCAAGAATCCTACGAGGATTGCATTTTCAGAAGTTGGCGGAAGCCAACCAGAGGATAGCGACTTTCATGAACTAGGCTCACTGCCACCAATCCCATCGGGATATTACGATATATGGGTCTGGGCGACGGACCTAGCGGGCAACAAGAAGATAGAGATGAAGTTGCCTGATTTTCCTGTTCCAGGAGAGGTCACGATTAGCAAAGACACAGCCAACGGAGCAACCTTACACGTAGCAGTTTGTGATAATCACGAAAGTATCAAAAGAGAAGTGGGCTGCGAAGAAGATTGCGAAGAAGGGCTAGGCGTAGAAATATTTGAAAAAAGCGAGATTACCTATGAGCTGACCCTTACGAACACCGATATCGACAAAGCAGCAAGCGGAACCTTTGAAGACTACTTGCCAAAGGGCGTTACCTATACCAGCTACGAAGCCACACCAGCAGGAAGTGTTACGAATGTTCAAACCTCACCGCCAGAGACAAGTGGTGAGTATGAGGGACAGATAAAAGTAACAGGCGACTATACGATTGCTAAGGATTCACAGATAAAGCTTTCCTTGATTGGCGAAACCCCATCATTTGATACAAGCGAGGGTGCGAGTAACATCATTAGCAATCAAGCAAGCACGACGTGGACGATAGAGGCAGTGAATGATACGAACGTATCCAATTATGCCAATCATGAGATTGAACAATTACTTGGCACACCGACGGCATTTACGAAAGTAGGAGCCGATGACTTAGATACAGGATTAGGCGGAGCCGAATTTGCTCTCTATGCATGGACAGGGGCAGGAACACCAGATGAGCGGATGGTTGATAGAGACGAGCTTATCGATGGTGATTGGGTAAGAGTTAAGGCAGATGGCGAAGACGCAACTGTTCTTAGTGACATCTTTGTATCGTCAAGCGTAGCAGGAGAAGAAGGGTTAGTTGACCTAGGTACCTTGCCGGACGGCGCGTACACACTCATCGAGACCAAAGTACCGCAAGCAAGTGGGACCACCTCTTATGAATTGCCAGCAGGACAGTGGAGCATAGAGATTGATAGCAGTAAGCCAGACACAACATTGGATGGATATAAGATTAACTTTACAGGTAAAAGTGAAGGCGTCATGCCACCAGCAGCCATAAGAGAAACAAAAGACGGCGAGATTGTGTACAAAATCATCAATACACATCCATTCGAACTTGCGCTTGCAGGACTTAGTGGAACAAGAATATTTACTATCATGGGAATTATCCTCATGCTTGGAGCGGGAGTAACCTACACGATCATAAGACACAAGCAATCAAGCAGCGAGGCGAGTGGGGTTAAGAGACAACATGAACACGAAGAGAAGTAAAAGGCAATAAACAGACGGTAATAAGAGCAGCGCGTAAGCAAGCCTTATACATAGAAATAAAGTCATAAACAAAACAATAAAGCAAAGTGAAGGGAGAAATATCATGACGAAAGAAACAAAAAGGCTCGTGGCATTTATAGCTGCAGCAATGCTACTAATTGGCATGATTGTGCCAGTAATGGCATCAAGTCAGCCACACACCGGAACAATTACGGTCCACAAGTACGTAAGAAATTCCGCAGCAGTACCACATTCAGACAATCAATTTTCCGGAGAAAAGTTGACAGGGCCACAATTAGAAGGATTGGGAACGCCAACCAATGGTGTTGGATTCACCCTTTGGAACCTGAATATGGCACCAATAAATAGTAAGCTAAATACTGGCGCTAAAATTACTGGTTATACAGTACAGGGAACTATAGCAGGTAACGATTTAAGTGTACTCTTTCACTTCGATGATGGAACAGACGTAAATTCAGCGAGACAGGGAAACAATTATGGAGAACAATTCACGTCAACAGTAGATGGAGTAGACGGTGTCATAGTATGGTCTGGTCCTCCTACAGGAGATATACGTCTATTTGATGGATTCTACCTATTAGGAGAGACAACACCACTGCCTGGATATGCACCAGCGGAACTAAGTGTTATCAAATTACCACTTACAAAAGCTGACGGTACAGGTCTGAATAGAGATGTACACGTATATCCAAAGAATATCAGTACAAATGCAACAGTCATCACCAAAGAAGTAGATGGAACTATTGACGTTTTAGCAACAGGAGACGTAGTACCATTTAAGATTACTACACTTTTCCAAAACGACATCGCAGCAGGTGATACTAAAGTAGCAGGTGTAGAAGACCTAAAGAAAACAAATTCAGACGGAACAAACTACGGTAAGATAGCAATTATTGATAATTTAGAAGATTACTTTAAGCAAGTAAACTCTACAACAACACCTATAACAGGAAATGATGTAGAGGTATACCTAGTTGACGGGTCAGGTAATAGAATTACAGGAACAACACTTACAGCAGATGTTGATTACACACTCACACAAACTCCAGGTACAGCAGGAGAAACGGTTCGTGTTGATCTAACAAATGATGGTATTGATAAAGCAATAGCAGCGACACCACGAGCTACAGGTATTGTTATGGCCTTTGATGCGCAGTACGTTGGTGGAGCAACGGCAGGCATTGAAAATACAACAATTACGAATATAGGTAATGCAATCATCCTAGGGGCACTTCCAGCACAACCAGGACCAGACCCAACACCAACACCAACGCAACCACCGGGAGAGCCAACACCACCACCATCATCATTATTCTTCCCTAAGGCACAGGTGGAGATTCGCAAGTTCGACGAAACTGGCGCAACTCCATTGGTAGGTGCAACATTTGCTCTTGCAAAAGTAGCAGCACCAGCGAAGAACTTTGATGCAGCTGAATGGGATGCGGCAGATGCAGCAGGAAAAGCAACTCTAGCAGCAGCATACGCACCAATGTATGTATGTGATGTTAATGGAAGACCAATCACAGCAACGTCAACAGCAACAGGAAAAATATTCTTTAATGATGTTCCATATGCAGATGCAGCAATTAGCTATTATGCAAAAGAGCTATCAACAGCCGAAGGATATGAAATACCAACAGGTACCACTCAAGTGAGTTTCTTAGCGAAGAGTGGATACTCAGCACTGCAAGACGCTCAAGGAAACTGGATGGAAGGCGCAGTTATTAGTGCATTAACAACTATTAACAACTATCCAGAGGGAACAGATAAGAGCTTTAGCCTACCACTAACAGGTGGAACAGGAACAATGCTACTAACAATCGCAGGTATTGCACTTATGTCTGGAGCAGTAGCTATATATCTAAAAGGACGTAAAGCTAAGGCATAAATATTACAAAAAACACAGGAATAGAAGGAAACAGTAGATGAATAGACAAGGGAAAAATAAAATTCCATATTGGATAGGTGTGATATTTGTCCTGCTGGCCTTCATTGTCCCAAGCGTGAATGCTTATGCATCACCGACGGGCAGCTTAACAGTTAGAAAATTTGCCGTAGAGAACTATGAGAATTTAAAGGAAGCTACAGGGCAAGAGAGTGATAGCGGCGATATACCAAGCGGAGCAAAGACGATAGAAGAAGTCAGCTTCACATTGGAAAAGCTCTTGGTCGGAAGTGGTGACGTAACAGTTACCACCTCCACCCCTGTGGATCCTAGTTTCCCCAAAGTGCGTCAGACGACAGACGCCGATGGCGAGACCATTTTTTCAGACTTACCAGAAGGATACTATCTGGTAACAGAAGAGATTCCAAGTGGATTTGATGCGCTTCGTAGTGGAGCTTTTGTGATTCGTATTCCGATGAAAATAACAGATGAACAAGGAAACAAAAGCGACTTATACGATGTGACTTTTTATCCAAAGAATCGTGAAATCAAAGTAGAGAAAGTCCTAACCAGCGAACGTGTAGTAGTAGGGGTGGGCGATATCGTATCGTGGAAGGTGGACTATCCTGTGGGTAGCGACTTAAAGAAAGAAGATACAGGCACGATACATTATGCAAAGGACTTCTATATCACAGATGATATGGATAGACGACTTGATTATGTACCAGGTTCTGCTAGCTTACGATTTTTCAATAGAGAAAGAATGGCAGTACCAGGATTTATGATGAATGAAGGAGTTGATTATCACATTACTTATGATGCGAATACTCATACTCTTAGAATAGATTTTACAGATGGAGTCGGGACGAACAAAGTCGCCGACGCAGAGATTGTTACGATAGAACTTACAATTTCAACAAGAATCAACGAAACTGCGATTGCAAATGCAACAACAATTACCAACAATGCCAAGATAGAATACACCAATGCAAGTGGTGACCCTTATGTACACGAGGTGTTCCCAGAAGGGACTAGTCCAGAAGACTCACGAGTTCCTAAGGTCTATCCAGGAGAGATTGATATCACAGTTGTGAATCAAGCTGGTGAGAAGCCAATAGCGGGAGTAGTGTTTGCATTAGCAGCAACACAAGAAGATGCAAGAAATGGCATCTTCATGACCCGTGAAGTAGACGGCAGGCAAGAAATCATTACCGTTACTACAGATGTAAGTGGTAGAGCGAAGATTACAGGAGTTGGTGAGGGAACATACTACCTAATGGAGACAGAGACACCAGAGGGATTCATACCGCTTACAACTCCAATTCAAGTGACCATTGGTAACGACGCACACAGCAAAGTAGCCTATATGACAATAAAAAAGACTGAAATCGGTGGTGAACCAGAGCCAACGATAAGCGTTACACCTACACCAACGATAAGCATTACACCTACACCAACACCTACGGGTACGCAATCACCAGGAAGTGACAACGACAAAGGAACACCTAAGGGTACGCAATCATCAGGAAGCGACAACGGCAAAGGAACATCCGTGGGTGCTAAAACTGGAGATATAGCAAGTATTGCTGGACTTATCGTCCTAGGTACTGCAAGTATCGGGATTATCTTAGGTATTATGAAGATAAGAAGAACAAAGGCTTAATGAATGGTTAATAGGTGAAGTGATTGAAAGAAAGTGAGAATAAGAAATGAAAGGAATTGCTCTTGTGAAAATAAGAAAATATATTTTGATGTTTTCCCTGTTGCTTTTTTTATGCATGTTTTATTCTTCTCACGCATCTGCTGAGACCAGAACAACAACATCTGTTAATTGGACGCAGGGACAACCAGCATATTGGGTAGGGTCGCTCGAAGACAAAGTGGTGTATGCCACAATGGCTGATGAAAGGGCAAGTGAGCCGATAGATACCAACGAACTAGTTACAGTACAGACACTCACTCCCTATAGTCAGGACTATTGGAACGAGGCAAATATCTGGGACCATGGAGCAACAATAGAGCAAAACACTGCAGATGCACGATACCTTAGAATTTTTAGAACGGAATTTTTTGACAAACCATCATACATATCATATAGATTTACTTTTGCTGATAGGCCAGACATCGTCTTGGAGACACCCGTTGAAGCGGGGCAAGTTTGGATGGTTATCATTATTGATAAAGATACTAAAACGATTGTATTCCGCGTAGACCATACAACATCATTTAGGCTAATCATGGAAGAGGTCGTTGTGTGGGGTTCTTCATACAACTTTCAGCGAATGGATTTATATTCGGGTGAACTGGAAACAGAAAGCAAAGCCCCAGAGCCGGTGACGGTACCTGACCTAAGAGAAGAGAAGGGTAATCCGGTCACATCGTGGACTGAGGGGATTCAATTTCGCTGGTATTGGTCAGATTTATTTATACCAACGCGAGGCGAAATCAAAGATATGGATGTGTCAGGCAATCCAGAGACAGACACGAGGCTATCTACGGATGGAATTACCTTTGATAGAATCGGGAGCGTGATACATAACTATGAGATAAGAGACGAGCATTCGCTAAACACAACAGACCCACTTTACGCCGATGACCAAACTGTCGCTACTGCCGAACGCAAAATAACAGTAACGACCAATCAAGTGCCACAGCTTAGGATGACCTACGCCGCGGGTGCAAAGCAGACAGATGGAACCACGATTCCACCTAACACGCAGTATATAGCAAGTGGTAACACTGCAAGTGGGGGTGAAAACGGATGGACGAATCAAGCAATAGACATTGAAGTAGATCCGCATACGATTCAGGGAAACTTTGATACTGTTCTTAGTATTCAAGATGAAGAAGATAGGATTACCACTAATGGAATAGCAACGACTACTAATTACCATACCCAGTCACCTACGAATGTAGGAGCAGATGTTCGCGGAATCCTAACGGAAGTGGGGCTTACCACAAATAAATTATCACCAGCAATTAGAATGATGATAAAAATAGATACAACGTTACCTACACCAGACATAGAACATGTCGACGGAATGGTTTTCAACGATGCTTCAACAGATGATTTAAGTGGCATCTCAACAATCAAGAACCCTACTAAGATTGCATTTTCACAAGCCGGGGGAACACAACCAGCGGATGAAGACTTTCACGAACTAAATTCCCTACCGTTAATCACATCGGGACGCTATGATGTCTGGGTGTGGGCAACAGATTTAGCGGGCAATGAAAAGATAGAGATGAAGTTGCCTAACTTTTCTGTTTTGGGAGAAGTAGTAATAGCTAAGAATTCAACAGAGGGGGCAACCCTACACATAGCAACCTGTGATAATCACGAAAGTTCAGAAAGAAAAGAGGGGTGCAAAGAAGGGTGCGTTGAAGGAAAAGGCATAAGAATCCTTGAGCAAAGTGAGATTACCTATGAACTGGCATTGACAAATAAAGATACAGACAAAGAAGCCAGCGGAACCTTTGAAGATTACTTGCCAAAAGGCGTTACTTATACAGGGTATGAAGCACAACCAGAAGACAGCATTACGAATGTTCAAGTCTCACTACCAGAAGTAAGTGGTGAGCATGAGGGGCAGATAAAAGTAACGGGCGAATATACGATTGATAAGGATTCACGGACAATAGTGTCTCTTATCGGAGAAACTCCAGCCTTTGATACAGAAGTAGGAGCTAGCAATGTTATTAGTAACCAAGCAAGTATTACCTGGACGATTGATGGAGTTAGTGATGTGAATGTATCCAACTATGCAAACCATGAGATTGCAAAAGTGCGTAGAGCGACGACGGCATTTACAAAAGTAGGTGCGAATGATTTAAGCACTGGCATAGCAGGAGCAGAATTTGTCCTTTATGCCTGGAAAGGTGAGGGAGCAGCTGATGGAAAGATTGTCAATAGAGGAGAACTTGTCGATGGTGATTGGGTAAGAGTGAAGTTTAACGGCGAAACAGCAACAGCCCTTAGCGACATTTTTGTGTCGTCAGCCGCAGCAGGAAAGGAAGGGTTAGTTGACCTTGGTAACTTACCAGATGGTGAGTATACCCTCATTGAGACAAAAGCACCACCTGCAAGCGGAACTAAACCTTATGAATTGCCAGCAGGGCAGTGGGCCTTAACGATAGATAGCAATAAAGATGATACTGCACTTGGCGGTTATAAGATTAACTTTACAGGAAAAAGGGCAGGAGTTATGCCACCGGCAGCTATACGAGAAAGCAAAAATGGCGAGATTGTATACAAAATCGTCAACGAACATCCATTTATGCTTCCGCTTTCAGGACTTGGTGGAACAAGGATATTTACCATCGTTGGAATTATCCTCATGCTGATAGCAGGTGTGAGTTATACAATCAGAAGACGTAAAAAATAGAAAAACCGTAAGAGAGGTAAGAACAAAATGGCAAAGAACAAAACGGCAAAGAATAAAATAGCGAATAGGTTTATCGCTCTTTTGCTGGCGATAGTAATGGTGATTAATGCAGATATGATGACAAATGCTTTGTTTGTGAGAGCTGAAGGATATTCTTCGGCTACTTTGCAAGGGAAACTTTTGGCAACAGATGAGCAAACACCGCAAGGAGTAGAAATTCGTTTATACAATGAATACGAATGGTATGCAAGCGATGCCGCATCTCCTTTATACGTAGGACTTTGCGATGAAGATGGAATTTACGAGATTAACGATATAAAAGCTGGTGATTACCGCATAGAGTTTGCCTTTGAGGAGCAATCACTATTAGAAGAGGGCGTTCAAGAAGACATGGCAAAGTATGCGATAAAACTTGCTGATGAAGAAGCAGAGTATACGCTTAGGCAAGTAGATGGCGAGGATTACTTTGCGTTCATCCCTTATATCCGCATTGAAGGAGATACTACGATAGATGTGCACTTTGACGAAGCAGAAGAACAGCTAAACGGCGAGACGAAGGTAGAGGATGAAGACGATATAAATGGTGAGATGAATATAGATGATGAAGACGATATAAATGGTGAAGATGATGAAGAATCAACTATAACACCAGAAATGCAGGCAGATGATGAGACAGAGGAAGGTGACGGCGAAGCAGATAAAGAGTCAGACGGCGAAGATAGCAGCAGCGACGCCTTAACGATAGAAGAACTAAAAGATGTTGATCCATTAACGGCAATGGCAACGTTAAGATTAAACGAGCCACTAACACAACAAATGGCACCATCAAGACAGGGACGTTCGGTAACAGGAACGGATTGGTACTTTGACGTTTATTATGTTGGCGAAGAGGACTCACATTACGTTGAGAAGAATCGAGACTTTAATTTAAAATACCAAATGCAATTTCACAACAGTCGTAACCTAGCAAGAGGAGAGGTAGAGATTCGCATACCTAGAGCGCTTTTTAAAGATAGAGATGACAACCCAGTCAATCCAGTTGATATTGCGGTACCAAGGGTGACTAACGCGAGCCAATCCATAGAAGTAACCAATAGTCCGTTTAACTATTACATCGACACTGTTGGTGGTGTGGAGTATTTGGTGTTCTTTAACTACAAAGCCATCGAATCAGGGACTAATGCCGCTTGGCAAATCTTATACAAGAATCTTAAATCGATGGAAATTAAAGACCAAACACAGTGGTCCTTAACACCATCTATTAAGGTAAGTACGCCTGAAGTGAGAACATCAACTCCGCTTAGAGGCTTAGTGGACACGGAGGTACTATTATCAAGCGTTACTAAAAGACCATTCTACGAACCAGGTAAGAATTATACACCAGGTCTTTACACGAGAAATCAAGTAAATAATTATATCCAAGGGGAAATGGCAGCGAAGTTTGACAATAATTTTGACAATTATCGCTTTGTCGTTTGGGAAGTTACCGTTATTGGTAGTGCAACTCAACCTTGGGATATGTACCTAAAGGATTCACCAACATTCGGCGGTTCAAATGGCGAATTGGTTGGTTATAAAAGTATGGATACACAATCTTATCCAGGCGAAATTACCGAATCATATCCGAATATGATTACAAGTGGTGATTATAGCCAATACACGCAACTAAAAGCGGCCAGCAAGGAAGAGACCATTCGCTATCGAATATCAGTGGTAACCGCGTACCCAAGTTCAGTGCAGCAAGGAACTGTATTACAAAATGAAATCGATGTAGTGCTTCATCCGATTGACAAGGTCGACCCTAACCAACATCAAAGCGATAGAGCTTCTTGGACGTGGGTTAATTATGTTTGGGAGTATCCGTATGAGTATGGAGTACTGGGCGAGGCTAAGAAGATTGAAGGCGGTTACAATGAAGGCAAAAACCGCGACTACGAGGGCTGGTTAGATGTATACCAAAAAGCCAAAGAAAATGGTGTGGATGCGCCGAGCGGAATATTACCTTTTGTTGCCTGGGGCATGATGAGAGGTTACTCGCATACGCATCATGTAGAGGGCGAGAATGTCGGAAAACGAATACCTGGTACTAGCAACCGGCTAACCACGGTAGATGATTTTGTGTACGCTTTCCCTAATAGTGATTCCAATGAATACTATATCCTTGACTGGAGAGATTACTACTTTCCTTCAGTACGAATCACGCAAGAAAACATTGATTACGATATTTATGAAGATATGGAAATACCATCAACCGCAAGCGGGCTTGGGAATGTCATAATATTTGCAATGATGGAAGGTAGCACTACTTGGGAACAAGTTGCAAGTGTACCATGGAGCAATAGTGTCAATTCCGAAATAGTCTATGAATTTACCGAGGCGCAGTTAGCACGAAAGCCTTGGCGTGTTAAAGTCGAGCATGAAACTAGCGAGTATATGACGATTTGTCGTATTGATTTGCCAATGCAGATTCGTCATGATTCGCCAGCCTTTGAGAAGATGCTACAAGATTATCCAGATATGTACGAAGTTACGATTGAGAATATATCGGGTGTATTAGGGGAGTTCTTGGTAAATGGAAATACCACAGAAGTTTTCCACAATGATAATACGGGCGGTGCCGAAACTAATTATAGCGAACCAGAACTACGAGATAAGACAATGGCGCTATATGGATTTCCGTTAAGAAGAGCAAATGCTTTTGCTCATGGATTTAGATATAAATTGGAGGCGGGTGCTCATAAGAGCGGAACGGCTTCCAATGATCCGGAAAATAGTCGCGTAAACTTAAACTATGTACTTAGAGCNCATGACGGCTATCGTATTCATAGTCAAGAGGCGGCAGATTTCTTAAAGGCGAACGGNCTGGATTCACCNGGGCGAGATAACGTAGTCTTCTATGATTTATTGCCACAAGGAGTCCGTTTTGATCCGTCNAAACCAATTATAGCAGGNAGGGTTACTGATCTTAGAGAAAACGCAATCGATAATCCTGCCTCATGGAATAAGACGCAAATAACAGTAAAAGTAGATCCAAGCACNGATGTAATCAATAATTATCGCGGAACGGGTAGAACATTGGTTGCTTTCCATATCTCCTACGANGGAGCGGACTCGGCATTATTNCAACAGGTATCAGAAAGTGAGAGTCAGTGGCGAGAACACTTTGGAGTGAGTTTTGGAGCTTATTATGACTGGAAAGATGATGCGACGATTCAAGTGTCAGCCAATATTGCGGCATTTATGCCAGCAAAGGGCGATTTAAGACCGTTGCTTGGCACTGATGAAGAAGTGGCGAAAGATGATGGGACGATTGTACCTCATGATATCCATGATGATTATAGATTTTTTGGTGTAGACATCAATGGCGATGGGATAACCAACATCAGAAATGTCCTATATGCCAAAGAAGTGGTTTATGAAGATGCCGCAATCGCGATGGAATCAGGGATTAATAAGTTAGTACGCGCAGATGCGAATGTCTATGGAGCCTTTACTAAAAGTGATGTTGTTGAAAAGAGCAAAGGATATACCTATGATATCGCGGTTTCAAATACAGATAGTAATTCATTAGAGAACATTGTTATCTATGACCGCCTAGAAAATGCAGGTGTTGATAGGCAAAGTCAAGAACCAGCAGGAACATTTGAAAGTGATTGGTGGCATGGAACATTTGCAGGGGTCAATGTAGCTCCGTTAGAACTACTAGGTATTAAGCCAGTGGTCTATTATAGTGCTAACCGTAATGCAGTGATTACCCAAGGGGCGCAGCTTCCGGCGAGTGCACTAACAGCAACAAATGGTTGGTATCTAGCTAGTGCTTGGACGTTACCGCTTGCTGATGTTAAGGCAGTGGCAGTTGATATTTCGAGGAAAACAGATAATACTCAGTTTTTCCTAGAAAACATGAAAAGTGCAAGCTTCCAAATTAATATGATGGCACCAGATGCAGTACCTGCAAATGCTACTTATGCATACAATAATCCGTCTTGGTATTCACGCGAGACGGGAACGGGTGTCAACGAAACAGTAGTCGGTAACTCCGTTAAAGTACGTCTAGGTGAGGAGAGTCGCCTAGAAGTAATCAAGGAGTTTGAAGATGAAGTGCCAAGAACGCATACCGACTGGGAATTCCAATTTACGGCATATCAGACGGATGGTGGTGAGAGAACACTTTATCGTAATAGAGCGTACACACTGTATCGGATGGATGAAGATGACAACTGGGAAGTAGCACCAGGCATCCATGCCACAGATAGTAGAGGACGATTCTATCTAAAAGCCGATGAAAAGGCGGTCTTTGAAGGTGCTGGCATATCTGAGCTGGACATCGAAGAAGAAGAGAATCCTTTCTGGAAGCAAACGATTGTAGACACTAAGAGTGGTGATAACAGAACCTTACTCTTTAAAAATAAGTACCAACCAGTACTATATGCTCAAAAGATATTAAGGTCTGTTCCAGCGGATAAGATGGAAGCGGTAAAAGATGATGTTTTTACCTTTCAAGTACTTGTTGAAGGTCAGCCACTAGCGAACGAAGAATACTGGATTGTTGATAGAGTTATCACCAATGGCAATGGTATCCCAGCTAAGTTAGGCGGAGGAGTTACAGATAATCAAGGGCAATTTAAGCTTAAAGCCGGTCAGATAATCGCGCTATTCCCTGGGGATGCTGGACTTGACTATACCATCAAGGAAGTTGGTGGAGCTTTAGCTGGTGACGATTGGATATGTATAGATGATACAGTTAGCGGAACGCTACCAGTCGGTGGTATCGGAACCTCAATCACCAATATTTACAAATGGAGAGATTTGAACATTACCAAGCGGATTACTCATCAAGACCTAAGTGAAGTTGCTGCTGGTACACAGTTTACTTTCCAAGTAAGAGATGAAAACAATAATCCGATAACAACGCAGAATAAATACACCGTAACTAGAGATGGTGTGGAAATAACTGGCAATCTAGATAGTATGGGGCGCTTTACAGCAGAATGTGCTGGCGCAGTAATTAAAATAGAACGATTAGAAGCGAATAAAAAATACTTCATTGAGGAGACGGTTAGTGGAACGCTTTATAAGGCGGAAGTCGATACCATCGAAGTGACCATGCCTCTATATGCGACTTATCTGAATGCTGAATTCGTCAATGAATATCAGTTAAGGCCAATATCTGTTCACAAAATAGTGACTTACGACCGAGAAAATGCAGCAACAGCAGCAGATCTTGCGACTCGCCAGTTCCATATGAGAATTACCGTAACTGGAGCAGATGGCGTAGCAAAAGCATTGGCAAATCGTACTTTCACTGTCACAAAGTTTGGTAGTTTTGTTGAGAATAGAACAACGGACCCTAGTGGTAACTTCTGGATAAGAGCCGATGAGATAGCGACCTTTAAGGACGCTGGCTTTAGAGGTGATGCTTTCACCGTGACTGAAACAAACGACCCAGCCTATCCACAAAGATATCCAAGTGGTGGAGAGGCCTATAAGGGAATCCTCGAAAATGATGGCGGTAAAGCCACCTTCATTAATGGATTAGACCAAAAGCGTTTAATGATAGCCAAAGAATATCTAGCAAATGACGCGGCAGGAGCGCAATACCTTCAACAGATGAAGGATTCGGCAAGTATCAGAACAGCGGCGGCCGTAACTGCTAGATTAGAAGTTAGAAGAAGTAATAGTACAACATATAACTGGCCACTAGCAGATACGCAAGTAAGTGTGATTGATAACTGGAATGGGACAACAAGCACGGCGATATGGAGTGCAAACAGTAGCTTTAATTTAGAACCAGGGAAGATAGTTGTCCTACCAACGATAGCTGATGGAGTAAGTTATACCCTAACAGAATCTATCGGTGACCAATATCGCCTCTACGAACACGGAGACAAGTGGATAGAAGTTAAAGCTAAAGACCACCCAGTAACTGGAACTTTTGAAGCAAATCCAATGGCAGTTCTTTATAACGAATTAACAGGGATTGACTTTAATGGCTCCCAGATTAATAAGAGAATGGTTTGGGGTTCTTGGGATGTGCCAGCAGGTTCGAAGCTTATCTGGCGTCTGGAGAGGTACGACGGCACCGTATGGCANCCTGCTTCGGGGGTGGACTATGCCACCTTTGATACGAAAGAGGGAGCAACGACGGATAAAATTATTACAACGGGTCATGACGGACGAATTACCTTAACCAAGTCTACGACTGGCTGGCCGATAGTTAGGTTCCTTGAAGTAGACGTAAAGCTCAACCTATATACAGGCATGACAACAGGCGACTATCGTCTGATAGAGCTACTAAATGAGTCTGACCCAGAGTGGGGATACTTAGCTGGGTACGGCAAGGTACATACCGATGGAGATTTAACATCAAAAGATGCCAACACCTTCGTTAATGCTAACAAAGGAACGCCAGTTGAGATTGAAAAACAAATAACAGACGGCGCATCTAGCGAGACAGTCTTCACGATGATTTTAAAACAAGTACTTAGCACCACAAAAAGTCCAGTTACGGACAAAGACGATATCGTGATATCAGAAGTGGCCGCAGGCATATACTACCGTATACACGATTCGGCGACGGGTCAAAGAGTTGGAGAAGGAACAACCAATGCAAATGGTGAGATATTCTTAAAAGCAGGGCAATACGCTAGCTTAGATTTACCATACGACACATTATGGACAGTTAGTGAAAAGGATCCCTTCCCGTATGCCTTAAAAGATTTAAACGGCACACCAGATACGCGGACGAGAAAGCTAGACGACAACTTGATGTTAATATTCCAGCCGTCAGCTGAGATAGAGTGGGTTAGCGGATACCTCTACAAGGATTTGGTTGAGAATTCTGAAATATACGATGCTCTAACTGGGGAGCTAGTGAGTTTCACAGGCGATGTAGTAATTCCAGATAGAATTATCGTGAATGATATGTACGCTATTATAACAGGAATAGAACAGAACACATTTGCAGGTAGAAGTGATATAACGAGCATTGTACTTCCCGATAGCGAGGACTTTACCTTTGTGGGTGATCATACATTCGCCGGATGTACGAACTTGGCAAGGGTGATAATACCAGACAATGTGACAATAGTGGGGCATAGGGCATTCGCCGGGTGTAGTGCGCTAACAGAAGTGAGACTATCAGCAAGCCTTACAGAGATAGAAGACGAGCTATTCGAGAACTGCATCAGCTTAACAAAGATAACAATACCAGAAGGTGTGACAAGAATAGGCGAAAAGGCATTCTATAACTGCAGTAGCCTAAACGAGATTACCTTACCAGATAGTTTGATAAGTATAGCTGACAATGCATTCGCGGGTTGTAGTAGCCTAACAGAAGTGACAATACCAAACAATGTAACAAGCATAGCTAAAAGTGCGTTTGAGGATTGTACAAGCCTAACAAGGTTGACAATCGGGAATAGTGTAACAAGTATAGGCGACAACGCATTCCAAAATTGCAGTAATTTAGAAGACTTGATAATACCAGACAGCGTAACAAGCATAGGTAACAATGCCTTCCGAATGGCCACTAATCTAACAAGGGTGATAATCGGGAACGGTGTAAGCACTATAGGAACTTATGCATTTGCAGGAAATTCTAAGCTAACAGAGTTAGTAATTGGGAATGGTGTAACAAGTATTGGAGATAGTGCATTCATGGGGTGTGTCGCTTTAACCAAGGTGACAATACCAGATAACGTAACAAGCATAGGTAATCTTGCGTTCCAGGGCAATACAGCACTAACAGAAGTGACGATTGGAAACGGTGTGACAAGAATAGGTAACAGTGCATTCCAATCGTGTGGCAATCTAGAGACGTTGACCGTCGGAAATAGAGTAGACAGCATAGGCGAGTTGGCATTTAATGCCTGTCACAAGCTAACCGAGGTGAATCTACCAGATAGTCTAAGAACCATAGAATGGGCTGCATTCGCTGGGTGTGAAGGTCTAGAAAAGGTGACGATTGGAAAAGGAATTACTAGTATAGCAAGCCAGGCATTTGCTTTTAGTCCTGAATTAACCGATATCATAATCGACAGAACACCAAACGCAGTTAGCGGTAGCCCGTGGGATGCATCACACGGAACAGGTGCCGTTAAGTGGATAGGATAATCAACGAAAGGAGGAGGCTTTGGCATATGCTAAAGCCGATGGAAGAATGAAAAGAATACTAAACAAAATTCTGGCAATAACATTATTCTTCACTTTATTCGTTGGGAGCAATCCTGCGATGGTAGAAGCTAGTGAACCAGAAGAAATACCAAGGGTGGTGTTTGAAAACACACAAAATACGGACCCCGACTTGCATATATTGAAAACGGTGGTGAGTATCGATTCACGTTATGAAATACCACCCGATGATGAATTTGGCTTTAACTTACAGCTAGATGGAAAGTCAGCAAACGAGCGAGAGTACCTAGTCTTTAATGGAGATGGGGTTAGAGTATTTAACTATCCTCTCGCAGCAGGCGGACCATCAACAGAAGATAAACCGGGTAAAATCCCATTTGAGACCGACAGGTCGGGGAACTTCACTCTAAGGACAGGACAACGAGCAGTATTTAGATGGATTGGAGCGGGAACACAGTATGTGATAACCGAATATCCGACAGAAGGGTATATACAGACCTATCCAGTTGGAGACCTTCCAGCAGTAGGAACGATGGTTCCAAATGGGAAAGGCGAGGAGTTTATTAATACTTATGTGGACATCCCACCGCCAGGCAATGAAGTAACTACCTTGAGGGTCGAAAAGAATATCGTTTTCCCAAGGAGATATGAATTACCAGAGACACCGGATTTTCAATTTGTATTAGAACTAGACGGGAAAGCCTATAGCAATGAGCCTTATATGATTGTTGATGTAGATGGGCGTTCTGAAGAACAAGGAAGTACCGATGAGAATGGAAGGTTTACCCTAAAGGGTGGGGAAAGTGCAGTCTTTCTTAATGTTCCCACTAATCTGGATTATAAGGTGACAGAGGAGGGCACACCAGATTGGCGCGCAGTTGGCGAAACGAGTGTTCAAGGTGCAACGCAAGCACCGATAACCACAGCATCTTTTACCAATGCAAATACCGCGTTTATGGTAACGAAGCAAATGGAAGAAAATGTAGCCTACGAGGTTGACTTTACCTTTGTTTTAACAGATGAACTAGGAAAACCGATGACAGATGTAGAGTATTATCTTTATGCGAGCGATGGCACAAGATTAGCAGAACCAGCAGGAGGATACAAAACCGATGCAGCGGGCAAGTTTAAACTAAAGCCAAACCAAAGCGCTATCTTTGTAGGAATTGCGATCGGAACTACCTATAACGTTCGTGAAGAAGCAGGCGAAGGATTTGTTCAAGTGGTACCCCGCACAGCGAATGGTTATACAGATAAAACAGTGACAGATGTGCTTGAACCATTAGAATTTGTCAATCGCCAAGTAGATAGAAATGGCACCTTAAACGTAACCAAGGAAATTGTAGTAGAAGGTGAAGAAGGAACAACAACAAGTCCTGCCTTTACATTTGTTTTATCTAAGAAGGTTGCGGCTGGTGAATACGAAGTAGTTCCAAATGCCGATTATAGCATTGAAGTTGGTGGCAACGAGCGAACATATCGAACCAATGCGAAAGGGGAGTTTACTCTTAACCGCAACGAGACAGCTATTTTCAAAGGGCTAGAATTAGGGACAACATACCAGGTTAAGGAGGTGGACTTGCCAATCGGCTACACCATTGCCCTAACCGATGTCGCAAAGGAAGACAAACTTAGCGAACAAAGCATCAACTTTACCTTTACCAATGTTTATGAGAAAAAAGAGTACAACGTAGACTTGAGAATTCATAAACGAGATGGTGATAAGACCCCATTAGCAGGGGCGGTCTTTGAACTGTACAAAGGCAAGGGCGTAGATGCTCCTAAGATAGGAACGTCAGAACCAACTGGAGCTGATGGAATTATATCTTTTAAAGATTTAGAATTGGGTACTTATCAACTAATAGAGACACAATCACCAAGTGGATTTAGGCTTTTGACAAGTATAGTGGAGATTGAGATCTATGAACGAGAAGGAGCATTAGCCGTTCGAGTCAATGGCAAAAGGTACACATCAACCGATGAGACAACTGGCATCTATATGACATTAGAACAAGGCGAGAATGATGCCGTCAATATAGTCGTTATTAACCACAGAGGATTTACCATACCTCTAACCGGAAGCGGCGGTCTTATGCTCGCAGCAATGGTATTACTAATTGGAACCGCACTTCTATATAGGAGTATGTTCAATAAAAAACAAAAAATAGCAACAAAGAAAGGGAGAAAAAAATGAGAATAAGAAAGAGATTTACAGCAATGTTATTAGCGTTAGCATTTGTGCTGACAACCGTAATTGGAGGAATTAGCGTACACGCCAGTGAAGACTTTCCACTAGTAGGTAGTGGAACAAACCATCTAGGTATGTTACAAATTGAGAAAAAAGATGCAGCAGGTAATCCATTAGCAGGAGCGGGATTTTCGCTTTATAAGATTATGGATTTAACACCAAGGGATGCGACTGATCCACTCAAGGGCTACGATTTTTCTATAACATCGGGTTTCGAAACTGTATTAGGTGGCTTGGACCCAGATGTCCTTGGCAACTATTCAACAGCTCAGATTGAAGCTTTAACGCAAAACATTCTGACAAGAATTGAGACGGCACCTACTATTGCCGCAACAGTAACAACGAACCTAACCGATGAAAACGGATATACAGAAGCAATCGCAGGTTATGGTTACTACCTAGTGGTAGAGACTACTGTACCAGCAAATTATACAGGGTCGCAACCATTCTTCGTAGCACTTCCATCTACAGATAACTATGCAGGTGGCGTAGACGGAGAAGGAAATCCAATAAAAACACCAGGAAAAAATTGGCTTTCCGTTATCACAGTAAAACCTAAGAACTCTTTGGTTTCGGTAACAAAGCAGATTACAAATGCTAATAACGACCATGAGTATGG
>JGI994J12354_10001916_pt1 | contig 20836 bp, 21 predicted proteins | sample IntmicLarv3ML3BL_FD_12354 | JGI IMG/M metagenome (IMG submission 12354) | reverse complement strand
GAAGTAATATTCATTAGTAATGGAAAAATTACTCAACATGGAGAGGCTGATGATATGAGAAAAAAACGAAAGAAAAGTATTGATTCTATATTTAGGGAGGATTTTAAATGCTAAAAAAACTATTAAAACATGATTTAATATCATTAGGAAAAGAATTATTTCCATTATACTTCATAACACTGCTTCTTAGCATATTTACAAGAATTACTACATTACTTGGATACAAATTTGAAATATTTCAAATACTTGCATATTTTATATCATTATTTGCACTCCTAGCTATAATAGCTTTGGTATTTATCACATTTAGTATTTGTGTAAAAAGATTTTATAACCACATATTTAAAGCTGAGGGATATTTAACTAATATATTACCAGTAACAAAAAAATCCATAATTAATTCCAAAATAATTAGTACATCAATTCATTTAGTTTTATCTTTTGCAACAGTCATTATTTCTTTAGTAATAATATATTATGATCAAGAATTAATTTCTGGAATAGCAGAATTCGTAAAATTATTTAAAAGTTTTCTAGTTCCAATATCCATTTTAATAGCATTATCCTTACTAAATTATTACCTGCTATTTCTTGCCGCTTATTCAAGTGGCCAAAAAATAAAAGGGAACAAAATTCGCAATGCAGTATTGTCTGGAATAATCATATATATCATAAATCAAATAATATCTTTTGCTTCAATTTGTTTGCTACTATTAGTAAAACCAAATTTAATTACTGATGTCGAAAATAACTTGCCAGATTCAATAAGATTCATCCTTTGGTTTGCGGTAATATTATCTATAGTAATAATGTTTATTTACTATAAAATAATTAATTATTCATTACATAAACAAATGGATATTGAATAATTTCCTACTATATAGAAAAAATGAGTTATCAAATGAAAAAATAGTTGCAAAATGACAACTATTTTTTTAACTAAAACAAAAAATAGGACAGCCCCCTGAGACTGTCCATAAAGAATAAAAAGGGGTTGGCTAGTGTGATACTAGCACCAATTCGCCATACGTGAATTGGTAAGGTTTATACTAAAGGATAAAGAGACTTTTGTCAACAACTTTCACGACATTTCATCGCATTTATAATGATTTTTTATAATATCAATAACCACTAGTAAATTCAACTAAGAAAAGTAGCGATTGACTACAAAACGTTTGTTTGCTATGATGATAATGGAACAGGGTAGTGATTACATGGAACTGAAGAATTTAAAAAAAATCGGACCTAAAACAATAGATGGATTAAATAAAATGGGAATTTTTAATATTGAAGATTTACTTGAATACTATCCTTATCGCTACAATATTTGGAGTGTATCTGATATAAATAATGCTAAGAAAGAAGAAAATATTGTCATTAAAGGAATTATTGAATCAGAACCACGAGTTAATTTTATTAGAAAAAATCTTAATAGATTAACTTTCAAATTAAATACAGGAATACAGCTTATAAATGTTACTATTTTTAATCGAGGATATCTAAAAAAAAATTTAAGTATTGGCAAAATGATTTTATTAGTTGGAAAATATAATCAAGAAAAAAATACTTTTATAGCTTCAGATATCAAATTAGATTTAATAAACACTAGCGAAATAGAACCTGTATATCATTTAATAAATGGAATAAAAAATAAAAATGTTATTGGATGGGTAAAGGAGTCTTTGACATATATTAATATCATAGATGACTATATTCCAAAATATCTTGTTGAAAAATATAATTTCATTTCCAAATCACAAGCAATAACTAATATTCATCAACCAAATGACTCTAAACTATTGAAGTATTCAAGACTTAGATTGATTTATGAAGAACTATTTATATTCATGTTTAAAATAAGTATCTTAAGTACTCAAAATAAATTAATTGAAAATGGCATCAAGAGAGACATTAAAAAAAGTCAATTAGAATTGTTAATTACCAACTTACCATTCCAACTTACAGTTGACCAAATAAAATGCATAGATGAAATTATAGATGATTTGAATGCTAAGACTAAAATGAATCGTTTAGTTCTAGGAGATGTTGGAAGTGGAAAAACTGTTGTAGCAATAGTTGCTATGTATGCAAATTATTTATCAAAACATCAAAGTGCATTAATGGCACCAACTGAAATACTTGCAACACAACATTATTACAATATCAAAGAACTTTTAAAAGATACTGATATTGCAATTGAGCTTCTAGTTGGAAGCCAAACAAAAAAGGAAAAAGAAAATATCGCCTCACGTTTAGAAACAGGAGAAATAGATATTATTATTGGAACTCATGCGTTAATAAATAGCGAAATATTTTTCGATAATTTAGGCCTTGTTATAACTGATGAACAACATCGATTTGGTGTTAATCAAAGAGGACTGCTTCAAAGTAAAGGCAAAACACCAGATATAATTTATTTAAGTGCAACTCCGATTCCAAGAACATATGCATTAACCTTATATGGTGATATGAGCGTCTCAATTATTAAGGCTAAACCAAATGGAAGAAAACAAATTGCAACAAAAGTTGTTAAAGAAAATGATATCAAAGAAGTTTTAACAAAAGTATTACAAGAAATAAATGCAGGTCATCAGGTTTATGTTGTTTCTCCTATAATAGAAGAGAGTGAAGACAATGAGTTAAAAGATGTAAATCTGCTAAAAGAAAAATTTGAATTAGCATTCAATAATAGAGTGAAAATTGGCATTCTGCATGGTAAACTAAAAAATGTGCAAAAAGAAGCTATAATGAATGATTTTAAAAATGGCATAATAAATATCCTAATATCAACTACAGTTATTGAAGTGGGAGTAGATGTTAAAAACGCCACTACAATGATTATATTTAACGCAGAAAGGTTTGGACTTGCAACACTACATCAGTTACGTGGAAGAGTAGGTAGAAATGATTTCAATGCATATTGTTATCTCATCTGTAACAAAGAAGTAAAAAGATTAGGTGTACTAGAAGAAAGTAATGATGGATTTTATATTAGTGAAAAAGATTTTGAATTAAGAGGAGAGGGAGATTTATTCGGCACTAAACAAAGTGGAGATATGACTTTCAAACTAGCAGATTTAAAAAGAGATTATAAAATTTTATTACAAGCTAAAAATGATGCTGAAGAATTTATAAATAATAATATCCAAGATAACTTCATTAACAATGAAAAATACAAGAAAATAATTGAAGAAATGACTCTAAATTAATTGAATCATTACTAATTTTCATAATCAATACATATTATTTATTAATAATTGCAGACTTTTTACTTAGTGAATAATTAGAAGTAATGTATTTTTTTACAAATAATAAATATGACAAAGTTAATAATATAACTATGTCATATACTCTTGGTCCATTAAAAAAAATCATATCAATTAAAATATATGATCCAATTATTCCTGTCTTTATTATACATGGTAATATACCATTATTCTTTACTAACGTTACGAAATAAGCCATTATTGGAGAAAAGATAGCAAAAACAGTCCAACCTTTAACAAAATTTAAACCATAAATTGAATTTGTTATGTGCGCAGTTATATAATACGTGCTAAGCATTCCAAGATTAAACAAGAATATATTTATCATCGCATATTTTCTATTTTTGCTATATATACTTATTAATACTCCAAAAAGAATCCATATACCAATATCAGAAAATAAATCAGATAAACTAAAACCAAGAATGGAATTTTGGACATAAAAATATATATCAATTAACTTAACAACAACTCCTATTATAAGTCCCAATATTCCCATACTTATGGGATTCAATATTTTATCTTTCAAAAATAAACAACTCACTTTCATTATCAAACTATTCAATTTAATTTTGTTAAGTAAAATCCATATACAATGTTTAGTAAAAAGCTTTTCTTGTTCACACAAGCTATTGCTTTTTACTAAATTTATACTTATATCGCTTAACTTCCTTTTCATCTAAAATTTCTAATTTTTCTTCATAAGATTGCAACTTATCTAATTTACTATCATTAAGATCTTTATTCACCCACTCAAACATTTGCTTTAACATTTTAACGTCCGTTTTATACGATGCATTTTCTATGCCTAAATTTTGTTTTATCCATCGAAACAATACCCTTTTATATAAAATAAATTTTGGAATATTCAAATAAATTATAGTATCAGCTGCATCAAAACCCTTATCAAAGAAACTTTTTCCAACATGTTCTATTATCCAATTATCTTGGTTTAATATCTCCAAAAATATTTCTTCAATTTTTTCTAAATCTCTTCTTATATCACCATCTGGATGGAATTCCCAAACAACATTATCCAATTCATAATATGGAATATTTAGTTCACTTGATAATCTTTTAGCTAATGTTGTTTTACCACTGCCAACTGATCCTAAAATATAGATTTTACTCATAAAATCACCTGCAAATTTATTATACACTAATTGACGACTTATAACCATCTAGTAAAACATAATAAGAAACGGGCATTAACTTTATATTATAATTTTTATTATTGATATTCCCTAATTTTATCTAAATGTTCATTTATTAAATTTTTTGTGTATATTTTTTCCCCTGTTCCACTGCGAACTTCATTCCATAATATTGATGCAATTTTTAATTTATTAGAATATATGGAATTATTTTTATCTGCACAAAAATCTTTAAAAAATTTATTCCACTCACAAGATGAATTATCGTATTTTGCATATTCTTTTTTACCATAGTAAATATCAAGCATATCTTGTAATGTAAATGAAACATCATTATCCTGTTTTACTTTTTTTGCTGATGCCACCATATCAGCATTAAACTTAAAATTGTTGAACCCAGTTTGTTTTATAAAAAAATCCCTAAATTTTTGATTAAAACAAAATCCACATTCCAATAACTTGGTATTCAATGTGAGTTCACCAGTCATAACTTTTAATTTAATATGACTTTCCTTTTTCCTTACTATATTTCCTTTAAAATATTCTTTAATATTAGACTCTAATTCTAATTTTGTTCCAGAATAATCTATTCCAATGCTTCTACATATTTGTTTTAATTCTTCCCTATACCAATAATATTTACTAAATTTTTGATATGACTTTAAATCGTTGAAGTTAGGTCTAGTATTCATAATAATTTCCTTTCATAATGTCCAATTATTTTACCAATGTCTAGCGAAAATATTACTATTAAACTAGCTTTAATTAATATAAATATATTGCTATAACAGAGCCTATTCCTAAAATTATTGCTACAAGTTTTTTGGGGGTCATTTTTTCACTTCTTGCTATCACTGATAAAATTACTAACATAAACACCCTTATTTCATGAATAATGGCATTTATAATAGGGATTTCGCCTATATAACCCATAGTTCCAAATAAATAGTATAGTGACTCAAAAATTGAGATTATAATAATAAGCTTAAGCACATCAATTTTATTAGTTTTCTCTTTCTTGCTAATCATAGAATTTGGTTTAGATTTTTTAAACATTACAAAAAAGTAGGGAATTGCTATTACATAATAACCTATATTTATTGCTATTTCATTAGCACCAGAATTACTAGCCATTTTTATTATATATGGCTCTACTCCATAAAACAACATAGATAACAGCAAAATAAAAATTCCTGTTAGTTTTATTGTTTTATTTTTCATTTCATCTTTAAATTTTAAGCTATCTGAGAAAAATAAATATATAGAAAATACAAATATTACAAATAATAAAAGAAAGTAGGGTGTTATTTTAAAATAACCTATCACAGAATCAATAATTAAAAGAGCAAATAAACTACCAGATTCTATTAGCCCAGTTAATGCAACAGGTAAACGCTTTAATGAAAGTACATAAAACATATAACCAAATAACATGCACACCCCATACAAAAAGATTAAGCCTAGTGACTGCATTGTTACTTCAAAACCAATAAAAAATCCGTAAATAATTTGTAAAAAAAATGATCCTATTGCTGTTCCAAGGAGAATTTTATACATACTATATCTATTAACTGCTATATCTAAAGTAAAGTCGCAAAATGCATTTGATATTGTTGACAATACTGCTGGAGTTTTATTATTCATAACTTCACTTCCTACTACTTATTAATTGTACACCATTTTTTTTGTATTGCTTTAAAAATATATAAATTTTACAGTAAAAAGAGTAAATAAAAAAATAGTCAAAGGAAAGAAAAATATATACTAAGGGGTAATGAAAATAGCATACTTTCTCAGTGTTTTGTAGGCCATACAAAACTATTTTAAAGCATTTTAGCCCTTTATAGTTCATGTCAGTATCTTAAAATGCAAGTGTTTTTATAAATTATCAATGTCAATATTAATTCCGCTCTCACAATGTTTATAAAATTCAATAACTGAAATTCCGCACTCAGGTTTAATATATTCATATAATATTAAATTCATTTTTTCATAATTATTATTTAGTTCAGTCTCGATAAATTTACTTCTAACATCAACTAACAATTCTTTCAGTGTATTATATTTATGCACACCTTTATATTTTTCCCACGAATGCTCAAACCAATAAAATTTTTTTGCAACTTCATAAACTAAGAATGTATGAGTTGGACATTTATCGTTGTCATAATGACAGAGAAAATATGTTTTAATAGGAAGTTGTACATTATTAAAATAATATCTTTCTAACTCGACTTGATCCCAACATACACCGATTTTACTTTCCTGTATTTGTTTAGGACTTTGTAGTATATACTTATGAGAGAACAGCTCATTAACAGCATCATATTTATTATTATCTTTATCAACCCAACCATATTCAATGATAGACATTAATTCCATCATTTTTTCTTTATCCATATCTAATAACAACTCTATTTCAACATCAAAAACTAAATTAAATTCTTCTATATTTGCCTTAACATTAAATGTGTTGTCAGCGACTTTTTTAATTGTTATTTCTATATTATTTCCATGGTCTGGCCATAAACCTGTTTCAAAAGTACGATTAGTAAATAATATAATATCAGTAATACACTCGCCTACATCATTTTCTTCGCCATATTTAATAGGTTTCAATTCAATTTCCTCATTAATTTTTAAACTCTTTAATTCTTTGTCAGAGATAGAAGTTTCTATCATGATACGAGGTTCTTCACTACTTTTATTTATTCCTTCTATCCAAATTATTGGCGAATACTTTTTTACCATTTCACCATTAGCAAATCTTAGTGATACATTAGCAAAATCAAAATAAGCTTTCTCATTTTTAATGATTTCTCCATCAATTTTATACATTTAACATCACCTCTAATAATAAATATTATACATCAATAATCACCCAAAACCTATAAACTTTAGTGAACTGCTTTCAATTTCTTTATTTATAAGCATTTATATAGAATTATGACTTATAAACACTGGCCATGGCAACAAAAAGAGACGGCTTTCGCCGTCATTCAGGGGGTGGCAAAATATAGTTCCTTACACACCCAAAATCAATATATTATCTAGCATTAGTCAACTCACATTTTTATTCTTTATCACGATTTTTCATCTAAAATTAATTTTTATATCGCCTAAAATGTCGCCTAGCTTATTGCCTAAGAAAAAAATCATACTGTAGTTGTTTTTATTAACTTTTCAAAAAAATCTAATATGGTTCTTATTACTTCTTCACCAGTTAATTCTAACCAATTGTATCTATTAGTTGTTACATTATCTATGAAGTCTCTAATTGTAAAAATCTCATTTAATCTGTTATATATGTCATTAAAACTTATCTCTGATACAACATCAGATTCCAACAAATATCTTATTGCTATATCTTTAAACTTATCAATATCAACAGGATTAATTTTTATAAAATAATAAAAATCATATAAATCTTTATATCTTGACGTCCCAGCTCCTTTATTTAATAAAGATTCTAATTTTTCATAAAATATTTGTTCTTTTGAGTTTATTAATAATGACACTTTTTCGTTATATGAATTTATATTGAAATAATATTCTTCTTGATCTAAATCAGCAAATCTATGGACACCTATATCTAAAACAAAATTATAATTATGATTGAATTTATCTGTTATATTCAAATTAACTCTTTTACCTCTATAATTATCGTGTTTTAATACTTTTATTGGCATTGTGATTTTAATCTTAATATCTTTATCAACATTATTTAATTGACCTATAAATTTTATTATGGAATCATCTTCAATTGAATATTTAATAAAATCTAAATCCAAATCTCTTGTTGTTCGTCTCTCATCATTAGATAGATTCATAATTACAATTCCACCTTTAACTGTTACGTTTCTTGAAACAGTTGATTTTGCAATTCTATATAATAATGTTTCACTACATACTTTAGCAATGGCTTTGTCTCTAGTCATGCCATCATTTGTTAACTCAATAACTAGTTCTCCTAAATTCATATTATTAAAACACCTCTTTTCGTATTGTTTCAAAAATATTATCGCCATTTTTAAAGAATTTAATATATTTCTCGATTTTTCTTATTTCCAAATCATTAGATATATTTCTGTAATTTGTAATTATTTCTTTATAGTCTTCATAAGTAATTGTATTTCTATTTCTAATAAGCTCAATTAAAAGTCTTTCTCTGTCATAGATATTGACTTCTATAAAATCAATTTTTTCTTTTATTTTTCCAACTTCAAAAAAAATTTTAGAAACACTATAAACTTTAATTTTATTATTAGTTATTTTTTTTCTATTTTCCTTGATAGCTAACTCATATTTTTCTGGTATTACATCCGTTAATCCATAATGATAAAATGCTGTTCCCATAGTGAAGATAGCGTTAGGATATTTTTTTGAAATTATTTCTATTTCATTAGGATAATCTGTATTGCTATAAATACCTTTTTCAACTTTTATAATTTCCTTGTTTTTAATTGCTTTATCAATCTGATATCTATTTTTATAGATTTTTAACAACTCAGAATAATTATATATCATATTAATCACCTAATACCATTTTAGACAAAAAGTAGGGCATTGTCAAATGTTTTCCCTACTTTTTGTCTAATTTATCCTTTGTAATAATTTGATATATGCTTATTTAATAAACCAAAGTATCCCTATCAATATTATATGTTTTTTAATTTCCTGCAATTTGTTGTTGCTGAAAATTAATTTAACTTATTTAACTTATACCATCTGTTTATATCTTCAATACAAGATTGCAATTGCTTTTGCTCAATATTAGCTCCTATGTCACTTAACACACATAACCTAAATATTAATTTGAATTTATCCTGGGCTAGTTTATTTTCTTCACCAATAAATCTTGCATTTAAATCTTTATTTATATGTGCTATAAAATTACGATGCTTATAAATTTTATTTTTAAACTTTTTAATTATATTATTGTCAATTTCATATTTCATAACCAAGCTTATAAGTTCACTTTCAAAAACGTCGTTAATAATTTTCTTTAAGCTTTTTTTATTAATATTACTAAGCATACCATTTAAGAAATCATAAAAATCAGGAGTATTGCTATAAACACTTTCTATAACCTGGTTTAATTCGCTGTTATCTTTTAAAATATTAAATATTAACTTACTAATTTCTTTTCTCTTATCATCTTTAAATAATGCATATGACTTATTAAAAGATGTATAGTAACTTTCTAAGCACTGAATATAAACAAAAGTATCAACTTCCATAAAGTTATTAGTTTCACTTTGATTATTATAAAACATATTAAACAATGGTGAATTCACTTCGTCCAATATCTTATAATTACTATACATAAGAGAATAATCAGAATCGCTTAAAAATAACCTCGTTTCCAATCTTACATTATTTGCTTTACTAGAATAATTGCTTTTATTTGGATTAACCATAAAACATAGTTTTTTATTCACTCTAAAAGAAGTATTTATTGTATCTGGAAAATAGCCAATTTGAAGAAAATATATTTCTAATAATAAGTTAAATGATTTTATTAAATCTAGCAGCAACATAGATTTTATTGGATTAAATTCCACTACAACTCCATCATATCTATGTTTATATTGTTTTTTACCCCAAGTTGTATTTACTTCAATAGTATCGTTTTCTATAGCGAATTTATTTTTTCCAATGCTTATTCTATAAGTATATTTTTTGTTGTCTATTTTAAAAACTGCTCTATCTACAAAAAGTTGATTGTAATTGCTTATATGCAAGCCATATATAATACTATTCCAAATAACTTTAACCTTGGTACATGGAATATTCAAAGGACAAATATAACAATCAAGCAAAGTAAATTGATTCCCTTTATTATCAACACAGTGTAAATTCTCCTGTCTATTTATCTCGTTAGTAGTTCTAAAGTCCCATTCAATATTATCATATTTTGAAAAATCTGTTTCTATTTCAAATTCTGTTTTATCTAACTCAATTATAAAATCAGATTTTAAGCTAAACTCATTATTGCAAAATAAGAAATTAATTATTTCATTTCCTTTTAGTTTTTTCATTATGCTTAACTCCTATGCTTTACTTTTGGTTTTACAACTTAATTGTGTATTGAACATGGTAATACATGTAGATATTATAACATTCATTAGGCGCCTTTTATTTTAATTTATGAAGATTTTAGATGATATTATATAAAATTTAGTGGATTTCTATGAATTTTCATGAACACAAACAAAAAGTGAGAGCATTTCTGCTCTCATTCAGGGGGAATGCAAATAACGTATTTTCCTAGTTTTTTATAGTTCGTTGTAGCTCTTTTTAAAGCACTTTAGACTTTCTTAGTTCATACTAGTATCTTAAAACATCAATGTTTTTATATGTAATTTATACGTAAAACAATTTCTAGTTATTTAGAAACTTCCTAGGGTTCTTTTTATCATATAATTTGTATTTTCAATTTCAATGAAGCCAAGTTTTTTATATAAGTCTATTAACTTTTGTTTATTTGCTTCTTTTTCAGCTGTATTTTCAGTTTCATGCAACATACCTTCTTTATCTTTTTCTTGTGGATTTGGTAATAGTATTAATACATGTGGATTTAGATTAACTGAATATTCTAATATCTTCTTTAAATTACTTATTATATAACCAGCTATACCCATCCCTCTATATTTTTCATCTATAAATATTCGATCAATATACATTAAATTTTCGTCAAAGTCACAAATTTCATCTTTTATATTTCCATTATTAGTGATGGCAGAAGCCATATGTTCTAAATCAGTTGAAACCATATCACAAAGCTCTTGAAAACCTATATTCCTTACTGATTCTGATTCGAAAAAATCTCCTGTTAATTCGCCAATTTTAATATGTTCTTCTGTATCAATTTTCGAACCAAATATTTCAATAGTAACACCAATTATATATTTATTGGATTCATCTTGATTTCCTATCCATTGTTCTATTTCTTCACTAATAAAATCCATATTTCTACTTCCCTAAACTCTTAGAGAAATAGAATCCAAACTTAATTTATGCAAGTTATCAAAATTTATTAAACTCTTCATAATTATTTTCTCCTCTTTTTTGTAATAAGTACCTTATCAAAATCACAGTCTTCAGAGATTATTTCATAATTATGTATTTTTCTATATTCTTTTGTTTCTTCTAATGTTTGTTGAAGAACATCATTAGTTAAATCAATGTGCAATATCCCATTTAAATGGTCGTATTCGTGTGATAAAATGGTTGCTTCAAATCCTATTATTTCTTCACTATGTTTATTGCCATCAATATCATAATATTCTACAATCAAACTATATGGCCTATCAATAATTCCAACATAATCAAGACAGCTGGCACATCTTTCCATAAATCTTGTGTGCCCCTTTCTTTCTGAAATAATAGGATTTATTAATATTCTAGCTTCATCATAACTTGAATCGTAATTTTTATTCATATCATTTGTAGTATTCTTTAGATATATTATTCGTTTAAGTATTCCAATCTGAACAGGAGCCATTGCAAATACAACATTGTTCCTACAAAAATCTTCCAATTTTTTTATGTCGCCTATATAGGACTTATCTTTAAAATCTACCTCTTTGGATACCTGTCTTAAATATTTTTCATTATCTAAAATGGTTAATCTATTCATAAGTTAATCACTCCTAGTAATTAATATTATACACTAATATAACTAAAATTTATCACCCAAAACTTATAGGTTTGTACGATTTGCTTTCAATCCTATTGTTTATAAGCATTTTACAAGAATTTATGGTATAAAAATTTATTTTATGTAATCATTACGTACAAATTTTTATACGTAAAATGTTACGTAATTTAGATGCTTGATACCTGTAATTCCTTATAAATAAAGAGTTCCCCAACAAAAGAGACGGCTTTCGCCGTCATTCAGGGGGTTTTGGTTGATTCACTCTCACACTTAAAATCGTAAGAGTGTTTCAATAGCATGATTTGTATCATGCTACATACAGCATACAGTTTTTTTAAAACTTTGTCAAACACTTTCGTATAAAAATAATGTATAATATTTATTAAATTAAGAAACAAAAGGGGAGAGTATGAAAATATTATTTGCAACAACTAATAAAGCAAAAATAAAGTCTTATATTAAAAGATTAGAATGTATTGGAATTGATGTTGTTACATTAGATGATTTGAGTATATCTATAGATGTGGAAGAAGATGGTTTAGATCCAGTATCCAATGCAATAATAAAAGCAAGTGCCTATGCTAAAATGAGTGGTCTTCCAACAATTAGCCTAGATGATGCACTATTTTTAAACAATGTTCCTGATGAAATACAACCTGGAACTAATGTAAGACGAGTAAACAATAAAAGATTAAATGATGAAGAAATGATTGAATATTATATTAATCTAGTTAATGAATATGGTGAAAATGGCAAACTAGATGGTTATTTTTTAAAGGGCATTGCCATGGTTAGTGAGAACCAAGTTTTTTCTTTTCAAAAGAAAAATTTCAGATGTTTTACAAATAAAAAAAGTACTATAATCAATGAGGGATATCCACTAGCATCAATTCAATTTATTAGTAAATTCAATAAATTTAAAACAGAATTAAACAAAGAAGAAGATGAAATAATTACGGGTTTTGAAATAAAAGATATGTTGAAATTTATTTTAAACACAGTTGAGATATTGGAATAAAATCAAAAAAAGTAAAACTGTTTTTTTCTCTCTCTATCTGATATAATAACAATCAGGAGGATTATAATGAAAAAGAAACAGAAAGTTCTAATACTCACTTTGATTGTTTTTACATTCGGAATAATTATATTTAGAAATATTTCGCTAAAACCATTATATAATGAATCAATCTCGCTTTTTGTTGAAGAACAGGGGACAAGCAGTGGACATGTTAAATTGATACAACCAAGGTTTTCATTTGGTATAACAGACAATTTTGAAGAAAATTTTGTTTATATTTCATTTAAAAACTTTCGAAGTAACAGGGTTTTAAAAAAAGAAGTTGAAAAATATATTCAAAGTTATGAAAAGATTGAATGTAATAATAAAATATATTATTTTGATTCAAAAGAGGGCTATACAATAGTTGAATATAGTGTTGAAAATCATATTATCTACAGCACAATTAATTATAAATATATTTTTGGAAATTACTGCGATAAATAAAGTAATCAAAAAACATCTTAACTACATTATATAAGGAGAGTTAAAATGAAACTAAAAAAAATGATAAAAGAATTTAAACCATTTAACGAACAAGAAAAGAAAGATCAAGAAATATTATTAAAATATATTAATACTTTTGATGATGTTTTAACAAGAGCAAACGAGTTTGCTCATTTCACTAGCTCAGCAATTGTTCTTAATAAAGATAGAACTAAAGCGCTAATGATTTATCATAATATTTACGATTCATGGGGATGGCCTGGTGGTCATGCTGATGGAGAAGAAGATTTACTTACTGTTGCAACAAGAGAGGTTCAAGAAGAAACCGGTGTTAAGACTCTAAAAGCATTATCAGAAGAAATTTTTCTACTTGATACATTGCCAGTAATCGGCCATTTTAAGAGAGGGAAATATGTACCAGCTCATATCCATTTATCAATTGCCTATCTAATTGAGGCGGATGAATTTGAAGAACTAAGGATAAAAGAGGACGAAAATAGTGGTGTAAAATGGATAAGTCTCGAAGAAATAGTAGAAACATCGACTGAACCATACATGAAAGTAGTTTATCAAAAGGCGATTGAAAAACTAAAAGCTGGATTTGTAAAATAATTGAAATGAGGTGTGATGATGTGGATAATGCAAACAACCAAAAGAAATTCACAATGATTGATGAAGACTTCATCTGCCATGTATGCAGCAAAGAAGTTAAACCACTAGGTTACAGTGCAAGAGATCACTGCCCATATTGTCTATCTTCAAAACATGTTGATAACAATCCTGGCGATAGAGCTTGTGCATGTCATGGAACTTTGATTCCAATTGCTGTAGAACAAGCGAAAAAAGATGGTTATAAAATTGTATACAAGTGCGAAAAATGTAAGCAGATTAAAAGAAACATTATGGCTAAAGATGATGATATGAACAAAATCATTGAGCTATCTACAAATTTTTAAAAATCTAGAAATAGATTTTTTTAGTTGCAAACATGAATGAATAATCATATAATATACATGAGTGAACATTCATATAAGGAGGAAGATTATGAAATGTGAAACAAAATGTAATTGTGGATGCAACCCAATTCATGAAGATAAAATAGAATATGTAAATAACAAAATGCTAGAAAATCAAGAATTAATGGAGATGGCCAATTTCTTTAAAATTTTCGGTGATCCAACAAGACTAAAAATAATCAATGTTTTATTACATGAGCGCATGTGTGTAAGTGATATAGCAATAATTTTAAGCATGACTCATTCATCAATCTCACATCAATTAAAATATTTGAAAAATTTCAAAATAATTAAAGACACAAAAATTGGAAAAATAGTTTACTATGAGCTAGATGATAACCATATAAATCAAATATTTAACAAAGGACGTGAACACATAAATGAATAAATATACATATACAATAAAAAATTTAGATTGTGCAAATTGTGCAATAAAGATTGAAGAGGCAATTAATAATAGTTCGAAAATTAATAATGCTACAATCAATTTTGCAACTTCGAAACTCACCTACGAATCAACATTTGATGATCATAAAGAGATTGTTATAAAAATTATCAACAGAATAGAGGCTGGGGTAATAATTAGCGATGAAAAACTAAAGACAACATTTACAATAAATAAGATAAATCTAATTGTTTTAATAACAGGCTTAGCACTAGGAGTAATAAGCGTTAGTAAGATTTTCAAAAGCTATAGTTATCCAATAATTTTAATTGCGACCTTTTGTTTATTGCTCCCAAAAACCATCTTAAAAGCGATTAAAATTTTATGTAAAAACCGTGCCCTAGATGAAAATGCATTGATTTCAATTTCTGTAATTGGTGCATTTGCCATTAATGAACCATTTGAGGGTTTCATGGTTATCGCCCTATATTCAATAGGTAAATTATTAGAAGAAATGGCGGTTAATAAGTCTCGTAAAAGTATAAGTGAATTAATGGATATTCGTGCTGATTATGCAAATGTTTTAGAAAATGAGAAAGTTTGTATTAAAAAACCAGATGAAGTAGAAATAGGTGATTTGATACTTATCAAAATTGGCGAAAAAATACCACTTGATGGAATAATTACTAAGGGAAAAACACATTTAGACACATCGGCCCTAAGCGGGGAATCAATGCCAGTGTTGAGGGATATTAATGATGTAGTATTGTCAGGCAGTATTAATCTTGGTAGTGCGCTAGAAGTTAAAGTAACTTCCAAATATATGGATAGTACAGTAAATAAAATTTTAGATTTAGTGGAAAATGCAGCAAATAGAAAAGCCAAAACTGAAAATTTCGTTTCAAAAGCAGCTAAAATATACACGCCAATAATAATCATTCTATCGATATTAACATATGTGCTATTACCACTCTTAACATCTATTACACAGAATGAAGCCATCTATCGAGCATTATCATTTCTAGTCATATCATGTCCTTGTGCAATAGCAATTTCGGTGCCACTTAGTTATTTTTCTGGAATTGGCATAGCTTCTAAACACGGTATCTTAATTAAAGGAAGTGATTATTTAGATAGTTTGAAAAAAATAAAAACAGTAGTATTTGACAAAACCGGAACACTAACTACTGGAACATTTTCAGTGACAAGTGTTGAGGCACTAGAAAAAAATATTAGCAAAGAAAAAATCTTAGAAATATTTGCTTATGGAGAATCTCTATCAAACCACCCAATTGCTAAATCAATTCTAAATTATTATCATAAAGATATTAAACAAAGTAAGATTAGTAATTATAAAGAAATAGCTGGAAAAGGCATAACTTTTACTTATGAAAATAAAAATTACAAAATTGGTAATGCAATATTTACAAATAATGAAAATTCGAAAGAAGATGGAACTCAAATTTATTTAACTAATGATGCTAAAATAATAGGTAAAATAATTCTAAAAGACAATTTAAAAGAAACATCAAAAGAAGCAATAAAAAGCTTACAATCACTAAATATTAAAACAATGATGTTTACTGGTGACAACGAAAAAATTGCCAAAGTTATAGCAAATGATTGTAAAATTGAAGAATATTTTTCAAATCAGCTTCCACAGGATAAATACAGAGAACTAGAAAAATTATTAGAAAAAAATAGTGGATATACAGCTTTTGTTGGAGATGGAATAAATGATGCTCCCGTTCTTAGAAGATCAGATGTTGGAATTTCTATGGGAAATATAGGTTCATCTTCTGCAATTGATGCTAGTGATGTTGTAATCATGAATGATGATCTAACAAAAATAGTTAAAGCTATTGATATATCAAAATACACAAGTAGAATAGTTAAACAGAACTTGATATTCTCAATTGGTATCAAACTACTATTCATGATTTTAAATTTAAATGGTCTAACAACAATGTCTCTAGCAGTATTTGCTGATGTTGGTGTAACTGTAATTACCATATTAAACAGTATTAGAATACTAAAACGTTAGGAGAATAAAATAAGTGATATATGATTGTATAATAATTGGTGCTGGTCCATCTGGATTAATGGCGGCAGCCCAATTAGATAAAAATTTAAAAGTATTAATAATTGAAAAAAAATCAAGTGCAGGAAATAAACTTCTACTAACTGGAGGTGGAAGATGTAATGTAACGAATTTAAAAGCAAACAAAGAGTTTTTAGATGAAGTAGATTACAATAAAAAGTTTTTATATAGTGCAATAAGTAAATTTGGACCAAAGGACATCTACAATTTTTTTCAAAGTAATGGCGTGGCATTAAAAGAAGAAGTAGATAATCGAATATTTCCTAAAAGCAATAAGGCTCAAGACATATTAAAATGTTTACTAAAAACAACGAAACACATTCAAATTAAATATGAAGAATCATTAGTTAATATAATGAAAGAAGATTATATTATAATAAAAACTACTAAAGAAAAATATAGAACAAAAAATCTTATCATTGCAACTGGTGGAGCAAGTTTTGAACATACTGGTAGCAGTGGAGAACATATAAAATTTGCAAAAACGATTGAACAACCAGTCATCGATTTATTTCCAGCCGAAGTCGGAATTGTTTTAAACAATTATCTTGACTTGGCAGGTATTAGTCATGAAAATGTAAATGTTGTTTTCGACAATAAAAAGACAAGTGGGACACTCATGTTTACGCACGATGGTTTAAGTGGCGAGAGCATTATGAAGATGAGTGAACACATTTTTAAAAGTAAAAACAAAAACATTAAAATTGATTTTATTCCTAATGATACAATCGAGGAAATAAAGGGAAAAATCAATAATTTTGATCGCGAAAAAGAGTTGCTGAGTTTTTTTAATACGATGTTTCAAAAACGTTTTTCAAGCTATCTTATTCAAAAATTAGCTTACAACAAAAAAGTAAAGCAATTAGTAAAACAAGAAATAGATGAAATTGTCAAAATGTTAAAAGAATGTGAATTTACTGTAAAATGTACAAAACCATTAAATACGGCGTACATAACGGGTGGTGGAATAGATATGAACTACATTAATTCAACAACTATGGAATCAACAATCAATTCAAATATCTATTTTATTGGTGAAGCCTTAGATATTCATGGACCAGTAGGTGGATATAACATAACACTGGCATTATCAACAGGTGCTTTAGCAGCAAGTGCAATTAATAAAAAAACTAGACCTCTGGATTTTCTAAATCAGTAATACCATCTCTAGAATCAGCGACATGAATTGCATGACAAGATACGAGTGCAGCAATAACTGCTAAAAAGGCTACAAATTGCTCATACTTTGAAGCTTCGATATTATTTTTGGAAGCTCTTTTTTTTTCCAAAAATTCTGTGTTTTTAATTGATAAATAAAGAGCTACTGCAACAGCAACAAGTGAAGCATATCTGGCGATAGTTGAAATATTATTAACCTCGCTAGTACCCCACAAAGGTTTTTTGCCAAGGAGGACCAAACGTCTATTATAAGTCAGCGCCAAAGAGGCACTTATTGCCACAAGAAAAAGAGATGTTGAAAACAGCTGTATATTAACTAAATTAAGTTCTTCTTCCCTAAAATTATTCATAGTAAAGTATATTGAGAGTTAGATAAAAAAAACACTTTAAAAGCGTTTTCTAAAATCCTAATTATTACAACCAGGTAGTGTACCATTACAGGCAAAATGGCGACAAACTTCAGTGTTTTTACACCACCACAAGCACCTGCAACTTCTTCTACGGCAATTTCTAAACATATTTTTACCTCCTTACACTAATAAGATATGTATGTAAAAATGAAATGTAAATGGTAAACAACTAGTATTTTATGCAAAACATAAACAAACTGTGACTATCTTAATCGAATTGCATGAACAACAAATCTAGCATTGTCATCAACACAAGTAGAGAGAGTTAAAATCTGATCATCCGCTTTAATATTAACCATAAAATCTCTAGTACTCCTATTCTTCAACATATTGGCAAAATTCAAGAAATTCTCATCACTCTCAAATTCAACTTGTAAATAATCACTAGTTTTATTAATTTTATAAATTGAAAATATTTGCCATTTATAATTATCTTCTAATGTATCAAATGTAATTATATGATTACTTAAATCTTCTAACCATTTTGGTTTAGAAACATCCCTTAATGTTCCAAACATAATTCCTGTATAAAAATGATTATGACCATAAATAATTGTATTCTTATTAAGACCACCCTCAAATTTATTACGATAATCCATAAATATCCAACCATTATAAGTGAATTTTTTGTCAAAGTCATGATCCAAATAATAATCATTATCTTTTGCTTGAACAACCGGATAATCAATTTTCGTATTCTTAACATTAATCCATCCAACAGTATCACTATTAAGCTGCAATAAAGAATAATATTTATTTGGTGTAACACTTTGTAATGTTTCATCTTCTGCCAATTTTTTTTCATATTCTTCAATAACAGCATTAATATTATTATTAATGATATCAACCTTACTCACAGCATGATAATTAGCAAAAGAAATCGAGCCAATAACTAATAAAACAATAACAAAGATAATAATAGAACAGACCTTAAGTGTAGAAAATATCAGTTCAGATCCTAAACTTGCCTTTAAATAATCGCTAGAATAAACGACCTTAACACTAATTTTATATTTTCGCTTCAATCTTTTATTTAACGCCTTAAGCTCATTAGCGATATTAGCATCATTAATATTATCATGAATTAGAATTTTAATATTTTTAATTCGCTCTTCATGTAAAACACTAACAATTGCTTGAACTACAGCTTTATCATATTTAGGTAAATGAATATTTTTTAAATACTTATTCAATTTACAAAAAGTTTTAAAATCCTCAAAATCTTGTTTCTTAAAAGGCATATCTAGACGAAGATTCATTTTATAATATATTTTTGAATAAGATATTAAACCATTATTTTGCATAAAATCACTAGTAAAAAAAATTTCGAATCTAGTCTCTGATTTTATATTGTGCTTATCTAATAATTCAATAATAAATGGTGGTATGCTATAACAATTCACTAATTTAACATTTTTATTCTCAACTAACTTTTCATAAATCGAATAAGAAAGCGAAACTTCATCTTTAATAGTTAATTGTTCAATTATGTTAATTTTTTTCATTAAAGGAAGCACAATAAGCGTCAAATCTAAATCTTCACAAATAATATTAGTCGTATTATTTTCAACCATAATTTCTCTAATAAAAGCTGAAACAATTTTGCTGTTTTTTCTTATATAATCATCACTAAACAGTAATTCATCATTACTTATTATATTAGTATTAAGGAGTTTATCTACATCAACATTATCTTTTTTATAAGAAAAAAATAAAGAGTCATTAATGATACTAATTTTAATCTTGTTCATGCCTAAAATACCTCCTTTTATTCTTAAAATATCATACCATACAATGTCAAATTTGAAAATATGTTAATTTAGATGTAGATTTTTTAATAATTTTGTTATAAAATGACATTATAGTAAAGGGAGAGTATATATATGAAAAAAATTTTATTTTTAATGGTAGCAGCTTTTGCTATTATGATATTTCCAAACACTGCTCAAGCAGCAGACAATGTAACATGGGATTGTGGTGTTGATGCAAAAACAAAATTACTAGCAGATCCACCAGTAAATGTTGATTGTGATTTTTATATTGAACCAGATGCAGGAAAAGTTGCTACAAAAGTTGAAGCAACTATCATTGGAACAGATGTTGAAATCGTAACAGTTACAAGAGCAACTGGATGGAGTGGAACAATTAATCAAAATAC
>JGI994J12354_10001915_pt1 | contig 20842 bp, 18 predicted proteins | sample IntmicLarv3ML3BL_FD_12354 | JGI IMG/M metagenome (IMG submission 12354) | reverse complement strand
CTGGTGGAGTAAATACGGGCGATGTTGTCAGAATGACAGGAGTTCTATTCTTAGCAATAGCTAGTTTAGGAATTATTCTAGGGATTGTTCGCAAACAAAAAGAAGTAGCTACGAAAGTGGCTTAATGCGTATAATCTGTATTACGTAAAAATGACATCACATTAGAAGAATCTAGTGTGATGTTTTTGTATATTAGGAGATTTGCTACCCTAGTATATAAACACTCTTTGAGGGAACACATTACGTCCTAATAAATAAAAAACGCTCCGTGATATATACATCACGGAGCAATCATATTTATTCTTCAGGTGTCACCTCTGGTTCAGGTGGTGGTGTTGGTTCTGGCGTTGGCTCCGGTGTAGGAGTCGGTGTTGGTGTAGGAGTTGGTGCAGGTGCAGTGGAATCTTCACTTGAGGTTTCTGCACTAGGCGTTTCGGTCTCTTCTCCCTCTTCTGGTTCCACATAATGTCCTGCACAATGTCGGCTAGGTATCATACTGGTTGGAGATAAATCACTCACAGCAGGACAACCATTGCCTGCTAATAATCCAGTAGTAGAACAAATACGAACTCTTTGTAAGTCTGCTGGAATCTCGAAATCACGATACTCAAGCCCTTGATGAACGCGCGACATGATGCTGCGCCATATCTCCATATGAGATTGCCATACACCATTCATGTGGAAATTTTCATCAAAGCCAAGCCAAACACTAGCTGTGTAGTATGGTGTATATGCAGATAACCAAAGGTCGATGTTATTGGAAGTAGTACCAGTTTTTCCAGAAACAGGCATATTACCAAGTCTTGCACCAGTACCAGTACCTTGTGTGATAACATCTTTCATAGCGTCGGTTAAAAGCGCAGCAGTTGACGGGCGAAGAGCTTGTCTAGAATTTTGTCCTGCATTTTCCAATAGGACGTTTCCATCTCGGTCTAAAACTTTTGTATATAATACAGGCTCATTATAGACACCTTGATTTGCCATCGCTGCATAGGCAGCCGTAATCTCGAAATTATAAACACCGTAGGTCAAGCCACCAAGTGATAGTGCTTGAACATTATCTCTTACAGGGTCAAGTGTAGTAATTCCTAATTTTTCAGAATAGTCAAGCCCAACTTGTGGAGTAATGTCTGTAATTGTCTTTACAGCACAGATATTCATGGATTGCTCGATTGCCTTTCGAACTGTTACAGGACCGCGATATCCACCGTACCAGTTTCGTACGGGACGACCATTGGCGTAATTGAAAGGTTCGTCCACAATAATGGTGCCAAGCGTCATTGCATCGGTATCAATCGCAGGTGCATAAGCTGCAACAACTTTAAATAGAGAACCAGGCTGTCTATAAGAGCCAGTATATGCACGGTTTAAGCTCATGCTAGTTGCTTTTTCGCCACGTCCACCAACCATTGCTTTGATATGACCGTTATGTTGGTCCATTAATACGACAGAAGTCTGTGGTTGTGGTGATAAGACGATTCTCTCATCATACACATCACCCTCTTGTGCAATCGTTGCTTTCCATTCTGCGATAAACTCATAACATCGCTCTTGTGAAGAATAAAGTAAGCCTTGATCGTCATTATAGGTTTCTGCTGCGTATTTCTTTAAATGAGCATTGCCATAGTGTTCGCTATTACCATCTGCACGTGTAACCGTCAGTGCATAAGAAATACCCCAACGGACTACGCGATCATAATTAGATGGGTCGTTCGCCTCTTCATCACAAATTTGTTGCATAGCTATATTCTGTGTACTTTCAATTACAAGTCCACCACGATATAACTGGTTAAAGGCTTGTGTTTCTGTAAAACCAGCTTTTACAAAGTCTTTTAAAAGTTGTTCTACCAAAGCGTCTACAAAATAGCTGTAAGGTGTATCAGGAACCATACTTTCATGTACTGTTTGAATGCGTGTATACACATCATCAGCTAGAGCCTCATCATGCGCCTCTTGTGCGATGTATCCTTGTGCTAACATATCATCTAATACTTTTTTTCGTCTTTCAGCATTGGCGTCAGGGTTTGAAATAGGGTTAAAGCCAGTTGGGTTCTTGGTGATACCAGCAATAACAGCACTCTCTGATAAGGTTAGTTCACCGACTGTTTTTCCGAAATAACGAAGTGCGGCAGCCTCGACACCGAGTGTATTTTGTCCAAGATTAATCATATTTAGATAGTATTCTAAAATCTGTTCCTTACTAAGACTTTTCTCTAATTGAACAGCTAAATACTGTTCTTGTAACTTACGTTCAATACTTTCAAACATCGTATCCTCTTCCATAAAGTTAAAGACACTGTTCTTTAGTAATTGTTGTGTAATTGTACTCGCACCCTCATTAAGTGAGCCAGCTCTTAATGCACCAAAACCAGCACGTGCGATTCCTCTCATGTCAATTCCATTGTGAGAATAAAAACGCGAATCTTCAACAGCGATAAATGCATGTTGTAAATCTTCTGGAATTTCATCTAAAGTCTTATATATTCGATTGGCCTCTGAAGCCAGTAGCTCCTCTGTTTTGGTAACTCCATCATCTGCATAAATGGTTGAAAATGAAGCAGTAGGCTTTACACTGTCAGCAGTAATTGTAGGGGAGTCATCAATGATTTTTTTGAAAAACCAAAGACCACCTACAGCAGCGACAATAACAAGAATAAGAGCAGACATCAAAAATGCCTTAAATAGTCGTATACCAATGCGTTTTCCTTGCTTTGCAGACTTGGCCGCGATGCGCTTTTGCCTTTTGGAAACACCTTTTCGTCCGTAATTCATGAATTATATCCTCCTCTATACTAGAAATATTATACCAAATCTAAAGAATGAAAGAAAGAGGAACTTAAAAACTTAATAAGCTCTAATGCAAATCTTAAGAAAATCATTTGAGATTATTTTACTCTAGAGACGAAAAGCAGTTGAAATTTTTTGTGATTCATAATATTATTATTGGTACAAGTTCGTATATGCAGAAACGTGTATGGGAAAATGGTAAAGAGGAGGAAAGAATTATGTATGAGTATAGTGAGGAATGTTTGGAAGTATTTTTGAAAAATCAGACGAAGTTATTTGATGAACCAGTGGCAGAGACATTAGCAGAGGCAGAGGCCTTTCTAGAAGATTGTCTAGCGATTGTGGTAGATGATATAGATAGTGTGAAAGAATATTTTGAAGAAAATGGAACAGACGTAAGTGGTATGTCCTTAGAAGAAATCGAAGAGGCAGAAGAGATATTTCCACTACCGAATGGACAATACTTAATTGTAGAGGGCTAAACGACGACGAGATAGAGTTTCGCTTGTGAGCGAGACTCTATTTTATATAATAGGAAATTACGTCCTATTATATAAAAACGCTCTTGGGGAGGCGCACTCGCGCATTGGAAAGACGCTCGGCACAGAGAGTCTGCTTGCAGACTCTTTGCTATGTAAATTAGGAGGATAGTATGTATATTATTGTAGGCTTGGGGAATCCAACAAAACAATACGAGGGAACAAGGCATAATGTAGGTTTTGATGTGATTGACTGTTTAGCGAAGAAGTATCAAATCAATGTCACTACACGCAAGGCACGTGCATTTGTAGGAACAGGAAGAATAGAGGGTCAAGCAGTTACCTTGGTCAAGCCTCAAACATATATGAACCTAAGTGGGGAAAGTGTACGAAGTTTGGTGGACTTTTATAAGATTGACGAAGAACAAGAATTGATTATTGTGTATGATGATGTGAACTTAGATGTAGGGCAGATTCGCATACGAGCAAGAGGGAGTGCAGGTGGGCATAATGGAATCAAGAACATTATTGCACAGCTTGGTACACAAGAATTTTTGCGTGTTCGCGTAGGTGTTGGAAAGAAACCAAAAGAGTATAATTTGGCAGATTATGTGCTTGGGCATTTTCCAAAAGGAGAGCAAGAAGAATTAGAGATAGGATACACGAATAGCCTCAAATCTATTGAACTTATTATAACGAATGAATCAGATAAGGCGATGAATCTCTTTAACAAAAAATGTATCAGATAAGCCAATAAATCTGTGCATACAAATGCGTCTGAGGGAAAATAATGAGAGCATTGAGCGAACCACTAAAAGAGTGGGGGGGGGGGGGGGGGGGTGTGTAACTTCGCAGAAGAGTCATTTGGCATATGGAATTGGCGATGGTTTTAAAACAAAAATCATCGTTGTTTCAAGTGAAGAAAAAGCAAAGCAGTTCTATGAAGAGGTGCGATTATTAGATAGTGATACTTATTTTTATCCGTCAAAGGATCTCTTATTTTATCATGCAGATATCAGTGGAAATGCTTTGCTTGAAAAGAGAATGCGTGTACAGCAGGCGTTGGAAGAGAAGTCTAACATAACAGTGGTATTGTGTTTTGACGCATTGATGGAGGGCATTTTACCAAGAGAAGAATTAAAGAAACGTAATTTACACATTTCTATGGAGGGAGTGCAGACATTTGACGAAATACAAACGGCACTTCACGCCCTAGAGTATGAACGAGTAGAGCAGACTATGTTGGCAGGTCAATACGCAATTCGTGGAGGAATCATCGATATCTATCCTCTGACAGAAGAAGTACCGATTCGGATAGAATTTTGGGGTGATGAGATTGATTCGATTCGAACCTTTGATGTGGAAAGTCAACGCTCAATAGAAAATTTAAAAGAAATTTGCATATATCCAGCGGGAGAATTTGAAGAGGAGCAAGGGGAGCGAGTTTCTTTCTTGAAGTATTTTGAATCTAGGGATACAATCTTCTTTTTAGATGAGCCAAATCGTTTGGAAGAAAAAGGTCTATTAGTGGAAGAAGAATTAAATCTAGCATACGAAAAACGAAAAGAAGAGGGAATGATTACCTCTGAATTTACACTTTTTTCGACAAAAGCAACGATTGCACAGATGAATCAATATGCAAGTGTAGGGTTTTCGGCATTAGAAACCAAACGAAAGGTATTTAAAACCAAAGCATACTATAGCATAGGAGCGAAAAATATCGCGCCGTATAACGGCAGTTTTGAAACGCTGACAAAAGACCTAAAATACCGAAAACGTGAAAATTATCGCGTTGTCTTATTATCAGGTTCACGCACCAGAGCAAAGAGATTGTCTGAAGATTTGCGAGATTATGGTTTGAGCAGTTTCTATAGTGAAGATATGAATCGTGTTGTAAAGGCAGGAGAAATCATGGTAGCCTATGGGCATATCAAAGTAGGCTATGAGTATACAGCGTTAAAATTTGTGGTGATTTCAGAAACAGACATTTTCGGACGGGAAAGAAAAAAGAAGAAACGAAAAGCATATGAGGGAAAGAGGATACAACAATTTTCGGAGCTGAAAATCGGAGATTATGTTGTGCATGAAAGTCATGGCTTAGGCATATATCAAGGAATTGAAAAGGTAGAGCGAAACAAGATTGAAAAAGATTATATAAAGATTGCCTATGCAGCAGGTGGAAATCTATACATTCCAGCAACGGGATTAGACTTGATTCAAAAATATGCAAGTGCTGATGCAAGAAAGCCTAAACTAAACCGTTTAGGAGGAGAAACATGGAGTAAAACCAAAAGTCGCGTTAAAAAAGCAGTCGAAATGGTTGCGAAAGATTTGGTGGAACTATATGCCACGCGTCAAGAAACGCAAGGATATGTCTATGAACAAGACACAGTATGGCAAAGAGAATTTGAAGAGATGTTTCCATTTGAGGAGACGCAGGACCAACGCATGGCTATTGAAGATGTGAAAGCAGACATGGAAAGCACGAAGATTATGGACCGTTTAATCTGTGGTGATGTAGGCTATGGTAAGACAGAAATAGCAATTCGGGCAGCATTTAAGGCAGTGCAAGAAAATAAGCAAGTGGCGTACCTAGTACCAACCACTGTTTTGGCACAACAGCATTATCATACATTTGTGCAAAGAATGAAAGATTTTCCAGTTAAGATAGAGCTGTTATGTAGGTTTCGAAATGCTGCGCAACAAAAGAAATCAATAGAGGAACTAAGTAAAGGTCAAGCAGATATTGTGATTGGGACACACCGTTTGCTCAGTGCAGACGTGAAGTTCAAAGACTTAGGTTTGTTAGTGATTGATGAAGAACAAAGATTTGGCGTACAGCATAAGGAAATTATTAAGAAATGGAAAGAAAATATTGATGTTATGACTTTGAGCGCGACACCGATTCCAAGAACATTGCATATGAGTTTAATTGGCATTCGTGATATGAGCGTTCTTGAGGAGGCGCCGGTAGATAGGGTGGCGATTCAAACATATGTATTGGAACGCAGTGAGGAAATGATTCGTGAGGCAATTCAGCGCGAATTATCCAGAGAGGGGCAAGTTTTTTATGTATACAATCGCGTAGAAGATATTGCGTCCATTTCTGCGAAAGTAAGTAAACTTGTTCCAGAGGCTAGAGTTGCATATGCGCATGGACGTATGAAAGAAAATCAGTTAGAAAAAATCATGTATCAGTTTGTAGAGGGTGAAATTGATGTTTTGGTATCGACTACAATCGTAGAAACAGGGCTAGATATATCAAATGCAAATACAATTATTATCGATGATGCAGACCGTATGGGGCTTTCACAGTTGTATCAGCTACGAGGACGTGTTGGAAGAAGTAACAAAATGGCATATGCATTTTTATTATATCGCAGGGAGAAAATACTAAAGGAAATTGCTGAAAAACGTTTGGCAGCTATTCGGGAATATACAGATTTAGGGTCTGGATTCAAGATTGCAATGCGTGATTTGGAAATTCGTGGAGCAGGGAATTTACTGGGAGAAGCACAGCATGGTCACATGGAATCGGTAGGTTATGACTTGTATTGTAAAATGTTAAATAAAGCAGTGCGACATTTGAAAAATGAGGAAGAAGAAACATATAGCACAAGTGTAGACTTAAATGTTGCAGCATTTATTTCCAGCAAATATATTCCGAATGAATACCAAAAATTAGACATTTACAAACGGATTGCAAGTATTGAAACGGAAGAAGAAGTAGACGATATGATGGAGGAATTGATAGATCGCTTTGGCAANATACCAAAAGAGGTGCAGACGTTGTTGCAGATTGCAGTGCTAAAAAATATGGCACATGCAGCTAGTTTGATAGCCGTTGAGGAAAAAGANACAGAGATTAAGTTTATTATGTATGAAAAGTCAAAGGTTATTCCAGAGCGAATCACGCCACTTATAGAAAAGTATCAAGGGCGACTTAAGTTTTACCCAGTGGGAGAAACCCCATACTTTATCCATCACGAAACAGGGCAGAATAAGCGAAAACAACCCAAGTCGAGCCTAGATATTGTGAAAAATATGTTAATTGATATAAAAACGTTGCTAGAATAGGAAAAAAGCGATATACTATATAAGTTAGAATATCAAAGGAGGTAGTATAGCGATGAGGAAAAGAATAGTGGCACTAATAGGTGCAGTACTTATGATAGCAACGATGATGAGTGGGTGTACCAAGATGGACCCAGCACAGACAATAGCAACAGTAGATGGTGTAGAGATTAAATTAGATTTAGCAAACTTTTATGCACGTTATCAACAGATGCAAATTGAATCTATGTATGGTAGCCTTATGGGTGGTAGCGATATGTGGAAACAGGCTGCAGAGGGACAAAATTACGAGGAATTGACAAAAGAAAGTATTTTGGATAGTTTGATTACAATGCACCTTTTAGAGGCGAAACAAGAAGAATATGCAGTGAGTATTAGTGATGCAGAGAAAGCCGAAATAGCAGAGGTAGCACAAACATTTTTGGATAATAACGGAGAAGAAGAAAAAGAAATGATTTCTGCTAGTTCAGAGACGATAGAACGCCTTTTAACACTTATGCTAATTGAAATGAAGATGCAGGTTGCAATGACAGCAGATGTAGATACGAATGTAGCAGATAGTGAGGCGGCACAAAAGAGAATAGAGTATGTACCGTTTACATTTACATTAACAGATGATGAGGGTGCGACAACCGTTATTGAAGATGATGGAAAAGAGGCATTTAAAGCAACAGCAGCAGACTTTGCAAAAGAAGCAAAAACGGCAGAAGATTTTGCACAGTTAGCAGAAGAGAACGAAAGAGTACTGCGTGAGGCAACATTTGACAGTGAGTCAACACACATAGCGGCAGAATTGTTAGAAGCAGTAGATGTATTGAAAGAGGGCGAGACAACGGACCTTATTGAAACAGAAGAGGGATACTATATTGCAAGATTAGTAAGTCTGTTAGATAGAGAAGCAACAGATGCCAAGAAAGAGAACATTGTTGCAACGAGAAAGAGTGAGGCATTCCAAGAACTGCGTGAAGAATGGGAAGAAAATGCCAATATAGAAAGAAATGAAAAAGCATGGAAAGCGATTAGCTTTACACGACAAGGCGTTATCATGAAAGTAGAAGAGTTAGAGGAAGAAGTAGATTCTACAATAGAGCCAGCGATATCTCCTGAGGCTGAGTCAGACGGTGTAGACGCAGAAGAGACAACTTCTGAAGAAACGGGCGCTGTGGAAGAGAGTACGGAAGATACAAATGCTACAGAAGAAGAGGCAGATTCTACTGAGGAAGAGTCAAATTCTGAAGAAGAAACACAAGAATAGAAATAAATTTTATTATCAGATATCTATAGAAAAACAATCCTAAATAGAATCAATAGCGCTGATTTTACTAGGATTGTTTTTATTTAGAATTAAAGAGGCTGTATTCGGTATTGACCGAATACAGCCTCTTTTTAGATAATATCTTATTGAAATTCTGGTTCGATTAGTCCGTATGCGCCATCTTTTCGTCGATAGACTACATTCACTTCATCTGTTTCAGCATTACTAAATACATAAAAAGAATGTGCTAACAATTCCATCTGGATACAAGCATCTTCTGGAAACATTGGTTTTATGCCAAAACGTTTGGTGCGAACAATGCGAATATCGTCATCTGGTGTTGTATCCTCTTCTTCGAAAAATTCCTCACGGAAATGTACACCTGCTTGATGTTTAGCGATTAACTTGTTCTTGTACTTTCTCAACTGGCGTTCGATTACTTCTTCCACCAAATCAAGAGAAACGTACATATCATTGCTTACTTGCTCAGAACGAATGATATTCCCTTTTACAGGAACTGTCACCTCGATTTTTTGACGTTCTTTTTCAACGCTTAAAGTGACAATGATTTCTGTTTCAGGAGTGAAATATCTTTCTAACTTACCTAGCTTTTGTTCAATAGCTGTTCGTAACCCCTCGGTGATATTGATGTTTTTTCCACTGATGATAAATTTCATTAGACCAACTCCTTTGCTATTATTTTATGTAATGATTTGTACTGTCATTATACCCCATTTTCTTGCATTTGTATAATGAATTTTTTGTAAAATAATACCAAAATTATTTAGAACTTCTTTTTCTCATTTTTGAATCTAATATTTTCTTGCGAATTCGTAAAGAATCGGGAGTGACTTCTAATAGTTCATCTACGTCAATAAAATCTAGTGCCTCTTCTAAGCTTAAGATATGTGGCGTAGTCAATTTAAGAGCCTCGTCAGCCCCAGAAGAGCGTGTGTTGGTTAGGTGCTTTGTCTTGCAAATGTTAAATTCGATATCTTCTGCTTTTGCACTTTGCCCAATAATCATGCCAGCATATACTTTTTCACCTGCACCGATAAAAAGTCGTCCTCTATCCTGCGCACCATAAAGACCATAAGTTACAGATTCTCCAGTTTCAAAGGCAATCAAGGAGCCTAATTTGCGATATTGAATATCGCCTTTATAAGGGGCATAACCGTCAAATGCAGTATTGATAATACCATTTCCTTTTGTGTCGCAGGGATATAAAATTCCAAGCGTGAATAGCCACCGTTTGAGGCTCCCATTGCACGTAATTCTCCTTTTCGTTGGCTGAGTTTATCGATAACGGCACCTGTAAATTCATCAGGGACATCAATGTATGCCATTTCCATAGGCTCTAACTTGTGCCCTGTTTCATCTTTTTTATAGAGAACTTCAGCTTTACTCACAGAAAATTCATAACCCTCACGTCTCATATTTTCAATTAGTACGGATAAATGAAGCTCACCACGACCAGAAACTTTGAAACTGTCAGCATTTTCCGTTTCTTCGACACGAAGGCTTACATCTGTGTTTAACTCGCGTAACAAACGATCTCGTAAATGTCTGGAAGTGACGTATTTTCCCTCTAATCCTGCAAAAGGACTGTCGTTTACAATAAATTGCATTGCGATTGTTGGCTCTGAAATCTTTTGAAATGGAATTGCCTGTGGATTTTCCAAAGAAGCAAGTGTATCACCAATCGCAATATCTGGAATACCCGAAATGGCAACGATGGAGCCGATAGACGCTTCTTTTACATCTATTTTATTTAAGCCGTCAAACTCGTAGAGTTTGCTAATTCTTACTTTCTTTTGTTTGGTGTTGTCATGTGCATTTAATAGCATGACTTCTTGGTTGATGGCAATTTTACCATTATCCACTTTACCAACACCGATTCTCCCGACATATTCATTGTAATCAATAGTACTGATAAGAACTTGTGTATCAGAATCAGGATCACCCTCAGGAGCAGGGATATGTTCTAAAATAGTTTCAAATAATGGAATCATATCATTTGATTCCTCTTCTAACGTTAAAGTTGCATAACCTGCTTTTGCAGAGGCATATACATAAGGAAAGTCTAGTTGCTCATCAGAGGCATCGAGGTCCATAAAAAGCTCAAGAATTTCGTCGATAACTTCTACAGGGCGTCCCTCAGGGCGATCAATTTTATTGACGCACACAATTACGGGAAGAGCTAGTTCTAAGGCTTTGCGAAGAACAAATTTTGTTTGTGGCATAGCGCCCTCAAATGCGTCAACGACGAGAACAACGCCATTTACCATTTTTAGTACACGGTGTCGATAATATTAATTTTTGTATCCTTATAATGTATGGCAGTATTTTTGGCTAGGATAGTAATTCCACGTTCGCGTTCAATCGCGTTGGAATCCATTACACGTTCTGCCACTTCTTGGTTTGCGCGAAATACACCACTTTGTTTTAGCAATTCATCAACGAGTGTGGTTTTGCCGTGATCGACGTGAGCGATGATGGCGATGTTACGAATGTCTGTACGTTTTTGTATCATATTAAAAAAGACCTTCTTTCCTGTTTGTTTGATTAAGTTAATATCATTTTGAACACTAGCGTGTCAAGAGTAAAATATCTGCTTGCGCATCAGTGTGTCAAGAATAAAATATCTGACTGAGCATTAGTAGCCCAAGAAGTATAATATCACATTCTGATTATTTTGCAAAATTTTTGTTGCAACTAAGCAACTGCATGGAAAAGGCAAAAAGTAGGAAATGTAATAACAAGGTTAGTTTTTGGTTGCGCATGTGCAACCTTAGATTTATTGACAGGAGCATAGAAACTGCGATATTTTAAACAAGAAGTTAGAAAAGACTAACTTGAAAGAAAATTGAAAACTTATAATCAACTAGGGAGGGAATGCAATGATACAAAAGATTAAAAAGCTATCGTCAATCGTATTGGCAATGGTAATGGTATTGACATTTTATGCAATGCCTGCAAAAGCGGTCACACCATTAGCAGAGGGAGAACAGACTGTTACAGTAGAGCTATGGAACAGTGCTGGAACGGCAGTGGCACCAGCATGGGTAGTGCAAACAGCTACGATTAATACAGTAGGTGGTGTCTCTACAATGCGTGTTGATACGCAGATGTCAGCACAAGGTTCTGCAACAGCATATTTGAAAGATTTTACAGTAGATGGTTCTTACACAGATGCAACAGCAGGTGTGGATAATGCAGATGGTTTTCCAACTTCGTTTTCATTTTCAATTACACAAGGAACAATGGACGTAAATGGAATCGAAATGTTACCAATCAACGTAACTTATATGCCATTTCCAATGATACCAGGATTTCCATTTGTAAATGGACATAATATACCACAGCATTTAAGAATTGATTGGTCTACGCTTGCAAGCACAGTAAATACAACAGCCCTAACAAGTAAAGTGGCGGAAGCATCTGCGATTACAGCATCAGGATATACAACAGCGAGCTATGCAACACTTCAAAGCGCAATCACCAATGCGGGAGTAGTACTAGCAGATACAAATGCAACGCAAGCAGAGATAGATGCACAAGTTGTAGCACTGCAGGTGGCGATAGACGGACTATTAGCACCGATGACAGTAGCCGGTTTAACAGGGAACCAAAGTGTTTCCGTAGCCTTATGGAATAGTGGTGGAACAGCAGTGGCACCAGAGTGGTTATTAGCAGATGCTACAATTACAACGGTGAATGGCGTATCAACAATGACTGTAACTACACAAATGTCAGCACAAGGCTCTGCAACAGCATACTTAAAAGATTTTACAATCAATGGCTCTTATACAGATGCGACAGCAGGGGAAAATAACGAAGATGGCTTTCCGGTATCATTTACATTTCCAATTACACAAGGTAGTGTAGACGAAAATGGAATTGAGATGTTGCCAATTAGAGTAACCTATATGCCATATCCGATGATACCTGGCTTCCCATTTGTAAATGGACATGACATAGGACAACACTTAAGAGTTGATTGGTCTACACTTAGCATTATCGTAGATAAGTCAGAGTTGGCAGATGTAATAGCAGAGGCGGTAGCGATTGAAGCAGAGGGCTACACAGCAGAAAGCTATGCAATCTTACAGACGGCTATTGTAAATGCGCAAGCAGTACTTGCAGATGCGACTGCGACACAAGCAAATGTGAATACACAGGCAGTAGCATTACGAACAGCTATTAATGGTCTGGTAAATGTAAACGCTGGAGGAACGCAGAATACAGAAAATGCAAATAACGCAAATGCAAACACTAAAAATACAAATAATGCAGATACTGGAAATACAAATGCTGGAAATACAAATAATGTAGGTGCAAATGGTAAGCAAGCAGCAGCAAAAACAGGCGATACAGCAAGTACGATGTTATTTGTAGTGATTTCTGCTATTGCAATTTTAGTGGGCGGTGTTACTATTTACAAACGTAAAAAACAGAAATAGTAAAAGAGAACGAAAATTTCGCAGGAAAATAAAATAAGCAAAGAAATAGAAAGCACCGACTTGTGTGATGATTTTTAGGGTATATAAAATCAAATGTAGGGGACGGTGCTTTCTTGCTGATGATGGGAGCATTTGAGAAAGTAGAGAGAGTATGAGGCAGTATTTTTTGAAGAAGAATACGAGGGNAATACGGTTATGGAGAGTTGACAAACAAAAAAGCAAATGATATGATAAAAAAAGTAAAATAAAGATTAAAAGTAGAGGTTGCGTTTTTCATCAGTATCTTTTCAGTACGTTATCAGGAACGGTTTGAAGAAGAGGGAAAGGGGACGACGCCGAAGAAAACTGTTTCCTGTAGGCGGAATTCTGGGCATATAATCAATAATTATATGACTGCCATTTTGTGTGAGCATAATGGAGCGCTATTTAAGATAAGAACAGCCCGTTGAGAGGGTTTGTGCAGAAGATATCTTAGAGGCGAACATAGCCTCTATTTTCTATTTATTAGGAACATTATCCCTAGTGTGTATAATGTGTAAAAAGGTTCTGTGGAAAGTGTATTCATATATGTAGAAGAATGCTTGGTGCAGAGAATTTTATAAACGAAATTTAATTTCATTATCTTAGAGGAGGAAAAATCATGGCGATTTTTGAAGGTTCAGGTGTAGCAATTATTACCCCATTTTCAGCAGACGGAAGTGTAAACTATAATAAATTAGATGAATTGATTGAATATCACTGTGCAAATCAAACAGATAGCATTATCATTTGTGGAACAACAGGAGAGTCATCAACATTATCAGAAGAAGAACATTTAGAATGTATTAAATTTGCGATAGAACGCACCAAAGGACGTGTTCCAGTAGTTGCAGGAACAGGCTCAAACTCTACAGCAACAGCAATAAAGATGTCAGTAAGTGCAACACAATTTGGTGCTGACGGATTGCTAATCGTTACACCTTATTACAATAAATGCACACAGGCAGGTTTGATTGCACATTATAGCGCGATTGCAAAAGAGGCGAAAGCGCCAATCATTCTTTACAATGTTCCAAGTAGAACAGGGCTTAATATTGAGTCAGCAACACAAGCGCACCTTGTGAAAAATGTAGAGAACATTGTAGGTGTAAAAGAGGCGTCAGGTGATATTTCACAGATGGCACAAACAATGCATTTAACAGATGGGAATATCGATGTATACTCGGGAAATGATGACCAGATATATGCACTATTGGCAATGGGAAGTAAAGGCGTTATATCGGTATTGGCGAACATCGCACCAAAGGAAACACATGAGATATGTAGTAAGTTCTTTGCAGGAGATTTAGCAGGGAGTCGCAAGATGCAGTTAGAAGCATTACCACTTGTGAATGAATTATTCTGTGAAGTAAACCCAATTCCAGTTAAAAAGGCTGCGAATTTAATGGGTATGAATGTAGGAGGCTTGCGAATGCCACTTACAGAAATGACACAGAATAATGCAATACGATTAGAAAAAGCGATGAAAGAATACGGAATTTTATAAACAATAGGATAGCATACACGAAATCTTGATGAAAAGAGTGGTGTATGCTATTCTTATTATGATAGAAAAATAGTAGTATATAATGGACACAGTAATAATATGTAATGAAAATAGCGATAATGAAAACATGTAATAGAAATAGGGAGACGATTATGACAGAAATAATTATGCATGGTTGTAATGGGAAGATGGGACAAGCGATTACACGCATGGTAAAGGAAGATACCAATGCCAAAATGGTTGCAGGCATAGATGCCTATCAAGGTATAGAAAATGAATACCCAACATATAAAACAATCGAGGAATGCACAGGAAAAGGCGAAGTGATTATTGATTTTTCAAATGCAGATGCAATAGATGACTTGCTTGCTTATTGTGTAGGGAAAAATACACCAGTGGTTTTGTGTACAACAGGATTGTCAGAAGAACAACTTAGAAAAGTAGAAGAGGCGAGTAAGCAAGTGGCGATTTTGAAATCAGCAAATATGTCACTAGGTGTTAATATGCTACTTAAATTGCTAAAAGAGGCAACAGGGGTATTAAGTCCAGCAGGTTTTGATATTGAAATTGTGGAGAGACATCACAATCAAAAAGTAGATGCACCAAGTGGTACAGCACTTGCAATGGCAGATTCCATCAATGAGGCATTAGACAAAGAGTACACTTATAATTTTGACCGTAGTAAGGATAGAAAAAAGCGTGAGAAAAAAGAAATTGGTGTAGTAGCTGTTCGTGGTGGAACGATTGTAGGCGAACATGAGGCAATTTTTGCTGGTGAGGACGAAGTAGTAGAATTTAAGCATACAGCGTACTCAAAAGCAGTGTTTGCAAAGGGTGCGATAGAAGCAGCGAAATTTTTGGCAGGTAAACCAGCAGGAATGTATGATATGAGTGATGTAATTCAGTTCTAACATCAATGAACCTGTAGGAGAGGTCATATGAAAGACTGGGTGAAAAGCAATACGAAAGACCATATGAAAAACAATATGAAAGAAATCAAACAAGCGAAAGGCATATCTGCAAATACATTAAAAATAATAGCAATTATGGGAATGACGTTAAACCATGTGGCAATTATCTATGCGAAAGACGTATCAGCCTTGATACGCTGGGTTTTGCAAGGAATGGGCGGCGTGACATTTCCGATTATGGCATACTTATTAGTAGAGGGGTATCGACATACTTCGAATACAAAGAGGTATGCCATGCGCTTATTTATTTTTGCATGTATAGCAGAATTACCATTTCGCCTTTTTTTAAGTAATAGCAGAGGAAATGTGTTATTTACATTTCTGCTTGGGTTCGTAGCCATTTATTTCTATGATAAAATGGTGAAAAAGGTAACAAAAGAACTATTTTTCTTTGTATTTTTTGTACTTGTTTGCGTGAGTGTATTCTTTGATTGGGGTGGAATTGGTGTTTTGCTGATTTTCTTTTATTATATGATACATGATAAATGGAAACGAGTAGTAGTTCCCTATCTGATATTAGCTACATTTTTCTTATTAGAAATCAGTATAAATATTGTGCGTATGAATCAGTTAAATGTGTTGAGAGATATATTCTTTTTACTAGGCTGTACCTTGAGCATTCCATTGCTACTTCATTATAATGGAGAGCGAGGAAAGTCTGTAAAATATTTTTTTTATGTATATTATCCAGCACATATACTTGTGTTGGGAATCTTAAGAGAAGTGTTGCGATAGTCGCAGTATGTGACGGGTTTCTGGTGCTAAAAATGAGAATTTATCTATGAAAAGCCCCTCCAAATGTTAGATGAGAAATGAACATTTGGAGGAGCTTTTTATTAATAAGATTTATTTTGGTATTTTTGATAATGCAGCAACATCACCGACAACTGTAACATCAGGGTGAAATTGTAAGATAGATGCTGGCACTTGTGGTGTTACAGAACCAAAGAAAGCCTTTGCTACGATATCTGCTTTATCTGCACCAGCTACAATAACTACGATTTTCTTTGCTTTCATAATCGTACCACAACCCATTGTGTAGGCTTGTCTTGGTACTTCATCAGCAGAAGAAAAGAGACGCTTATTAGCCTCGATTGTACTTTCTTGCAGATCAACACATTGTGTTAATTGTACAAAATGCTCTGCAGGTTCATTAAAACCAATATGTCCATTGTGGCCAAGTCCTAATAATTGAAGATCAATGCCTCCCATAGAATCAATAAGTGCTTCGTAATTCTTGCATTCTTTTTCGAAATCTGTTTCCATACCATTTGGTACATGAGTCGCATCTTTATCAATATTTACGTGATTAAATAACTGGACATTCATAAAATAACGATAACTCTGTGTGTTGTCGCCAGAAAGTCCTTTGTATTCATCTAAATTTACAGATGATACTTGTGAAAAATCTAAATCTCCAGAGTTGTACCATTTTACTAATTGTTCATAAGTTCCGATTGGTGAAGAACCAGTAGCCAACCCTAGCACAGAATTTGGTTTGTTTACAATTTGTGCAGCAAGAATGGTGGCAGCTTTACGGCTTAGTGCTTGATAATTGCTTGTTTCATGAAATTTCATAAATTCTCCTCTCGTTATTTGGAGGTTATGTTGCCTCCAAATTTTCATAATTCATTTGACATGATGTATATCTGTTACATTATTTTGATTCCCAACGTCCAGAGGCTCCACATGGTAATACGAGACCGCTAGCTGATACGGGAAGCCCAATTTCACCAGAGACAACGCTCCCTTGAAAGCTTTTTAATTCCGTAGAAAGTAAATAGGTTAATACAGCAGGTGCAAGTCCTGTTGTATAGGAATTTACAAGGAAAAACAAAGGGTTGTCAGATAGTATTTTTGCACATTTTTTAATAAAAGGGTGAATAGAATCTTCGATTTTCCAAATTTCACCGCCAGGTCCTCGCCCATAAGAGGGAGGATCCATAATGATTGCGTCATAATGGTTTCCGCGACGAATTTCACGCTCAACAAATTTGAGACAATCATCAACTAACCAACGAATGGAGCGTCTTGTAATCCAGAAGCTACAGCGTTTTCTTTTGCCCATGTTACCATGCCTTTTGAGGCGTCTACATGTGTTACGCTTGCACCAGCCTTTGCAGCGGCTAGGGTAGCACCTCCAGTATAAGCGAATAAATTCAAGACTTTGATTGGTCGGTTGGCTTGGCGAATTTTCTCAGAGAACCAGTCCCAATTTGTAGCTTGCTCGGGAAATAAGCCTGTGTGCTTGAAGTTAAACGGTTTTAAATGAAATGTTAAGTCTTTATAATTGATGGTCCATTGCTTTGGTAAATCAAAAAATTCCCATTCGCCACCACCTTTGCTACTACGGTGGTAATGTCCATTTATTTGTTTCCATTCTTTAGAAGTGCGTGGTGTATCCCAAAGAACCTGTGGGTCTGGTCGCACTAACACATAATCCCCCCAGTGTTCGAGTTTTTCACCCCTTGAACAATCAATTATTCCATAATCTTTCCAGCCATTTGCTAACCACATATATGTATATCCTCCGATTCGTATCACTTAATAAGCTCATGTCATTATTGCATATTTTCACTTTTTTTTCAATTAAGAATAAAATCTAACAATTTGACTACTATATGTAACGAAAAAGTATAGTAATGAAAATTGGTTTTTTGTATACTTCATCTTAGAAAGAGCAACTACTTTGCGAAAAATTTGAAAACGGACATATACACTTATTTCTTGCGATATGTGCGTGGTGAGATGCCGTATTGACGTTTGAATGCTTTCGAAAATACAAGTGGATCTTTGTATCCACAAGAGGCAGCAACACTATTGATTGGTAAGTCTGTTACAGTCAACAAATTGACGCTAAGTGATAGTCGAAAATTTGCAAGATATGCAGAGGGGGAGGTGCCTAATTCATTTTTAAATAAAGTAGAAAGATAACTTCTATTGATACAAGTGTAGTCAGCGATATGCTCAATACTGATTTCATCAGCATAATGATTGTGAATGTATTTGATGGCATTTTGCACATAGTAGCTGCGTTGTTCATTCGTAGAAGTAGGGGTATTCATCTGAGGATTCTTAGCCAACCAAGCAAAAAATTGGCATAAAAGACCTTGATGAAAAAATTCATGATGAGTACCAATTTTGTTATGATGTAGCATCTGCAACACGAGATTTTGTAACTCTGTAGTGTGTGGAGTTGTAAAAATAGGGCTGTTTTTACTTAGACCCAATTCATTCAAATACTCTTTGCAGTTGGCACCATCAAACCCAATCCAAACATAGCTCCAAGCATCTTTCTTGTCGGCCTCATAGAGGGTAAGATCATTAGGCGTGATAAGAAAGCCCTGTCCTTGTTTTAGCTGGTAAACATTGCCATTGGAAGAAAAAGAACCTTTTCCACTTAAAACAAGGTGGATAATATAGGTTGAACGGACAGCAGGACCGAAACTATGAGATGGTTCACATTCTGAGTGTCCACAAAAACAAAGATGAAATTCGTTGAATTTTGTTAGCAATTTATTTACCTGTAATTCATAGGACTTCTCCATAAGGTTCTCCTTTTGGTAGTGAATATAGATATAGCGTAAATGATTGGGGTGTTTGGTATTTATTATATAAAGTTGACGAAAAAAAGCAATACTTAATTTTAGGAGGTTAAGATGAAAATTACATTTATAGGAGCAGGAAGTACCGTTTTTGCAAGAAACGTATTAGGAGATTGCATGTGCACACCAGCGCTACAAGAGTGTGAACTTGCATTGTATGATATTGATGCAAACCGTTTGGCAGATTCAGAAATTATTTTGAGTGCAATCAATAAAAATGTGAATCAAGGTAGAGCGAAGATAACAACCTACTTGGGTGTGGAAAATAGAAAAGAAGCGCTTAGAGGTTCAGCATTTGTGGTAAATGCGATTCAAGTGGGTGGATACGATCCATCAACAAAGATAGACTTTGAAATTCCAAAAAAATATGGTCTACGTCAGACAATAGGTGATACAACAGGAGTTGCTGGTATCATGAGAGGTTTGCGAACAATACCAGTTCTTCGTGAGTTTGCACAGGACATAGAAGAAGTTTGCCCAGATGCATTATTCCTAAACTATACCAATCCAATGTCTATTTTGACAGGATATATGCAAAGATACACAGGTGTAAAAACAGTAGGTCTTTGTCATAGTGTTCAAAACTGTAGCAAAGAAATCTTGACGAACGTAGGTCTAGAAGAAAAATTAGAGGGACGTACAGATTTTATTGCTGGAATTAACCACATGGCATGGTTGTTGAAAATAGAAGATGCAAAAGGAGAAGATTTATATCCTTTGATTCGAAAGATGGCAAAAGAAAAGAATAGTAAAGAGATACATAAAGATATGGTTCGTTTCGAATATATTCAACATTTGGGACATTACTGTACAGAATCTAGCGAACATAATGCAGAATACAACAACTTTTTCATTAAAGACAAGTATCCAGAGCTAATTGAAAAATACAATATTCCATTAGATGAATATCCAAGACGTTGTATTAAGCAAATTGCAGATTGGGAAAAAGAAAAAGCAGATATCCTTAAGGACGGAAAGATAACACACGAACGTTCACAAGAGTATGCGTCTTATATTATGGAAGCAATCACTTTGGACAAACCATACAAGATTGGTGGAAATGTATTAAATACAGGGCTAATTGAAAATCTACCAGCAGATGCATGTGTAGAAGTACCATGTATGGTAGATGCAAACGGAATTAATCCATGCCACGTAGGAAAATTACCAGTACAACTAGCAGCTATGAATATGACAAATGTAAATGTACATCTATTGGCGATAGAGGCAGCAGTTACGAAGAACCGTGATTATATTTATAATGCAGCGATGTTAGACCCACACACTTCATCAGAACTTAGTATTGATGCGATTAGAAGCATGTGCGATGAAATGATAGAGGCACATGGGGATTATATGAAAGATTTTCAATAAAAGCTGAGTATAAAAGAAAATAAAAAAGCGAAAGTTCTGCCCTCTAAGATAGTATTGAGGGGCAGAACTTTTTTTGTTGAATAGGAGTGTGTTCTCATGAAACAAAACACTCTGTATCTTTGTATTTTTGTATCCGATTGTACTTTCATAGGAAAATTCATTTGATTATGAATTAATGAAAGAAAGAGAGTTGCTTTTTCGTACATTAATGCTAAAATATAATATAAGTGAAGAAGTGGGTCATTGTAACAAAGAAAGGTGGATAACAAATGATTACAGTTGACGCAAGAGGCGAAAATTGTCCAATAC
>JGI994J12354_10001914_pt1 | contig 20845 bp, 5 predicted proteins | sample IntmicLarv3ML3BL_FD_12354 | JGI IMG/M metagenome (IMG submission 12354) | reverse complement strand
TGTATAGTACGGTTATAGAATCATCCAGACTTGAAGATTTCTTGGATGAAGCTGTTGTTAAGAAATATGAAGGCGGCGAATGGATTCCGGTTTCTGACGGTGATGATCCTAATAAAGTAAAGGTAGATGCGAAATATAGAGCACTCCTGTCATTCAAAGAAATTGCAGGAATAAGGGCAATGAAATATGATGCGCAAGGTTACTTAACTTATACTTTGCCTGCGAACATGTTCCCTTACGGCAAGGATCAGATTCCAAATGAAGGCTTGCATGGTTATATTAAATCCTCTGAAGCAGGCTATCAAGATGCTGATATTGGCGAGTATTGGATTTATAAAGACGGAACCATAAAAGTTAAGTTCTATAAAGTACTTAATGATGGATCACCTGCCGGCGGTAACTTTATTGACAATTATAATAGTGTATATTTCTCAATTATGATTGAGGCAGAGTTTGGAACAAACGGTCAAACGATAACAAAAGAAATTGATTTTAGTGATGATATTAAAATAACACTCACTATTGTTAATGATGTAGATATTCAAATAGTTAAAGAAATAATGAACTTCAATCGTGCTGCCAAAACTATAACTTACCGCCTTACTTTAAAAGCTCTTGGCGGAACAGTATCAGATATTGAGCTTTACGATTTGACAGGTACAAATAAGTATTTTCGTAATGGTTATATATTCCAGTATGATGATATGGGCTTTATAACAGTAAAGAATGAGTTTGCAGTAGCATCACCAAGCCTTAATAAAACCTTTAAAGATGCAACAATAACTAAGTCTACTGGTGAATATAGTCTTAATCTCACCGGTCTTGTGCTGAATAAAGGTGAAGAAGCTACAGTAACATATACAGTTACTCTTGATGATAAGTTTTTCACAAGCGAGTGGGGTTCTACCTATAACTCGGTATACAATTATGTTTCAGTTTATGCTAAAGATAACCAAGATAATGAGTTGAACGACGGCGATAGCGCACATATAAGAGTAGACACTTATCTCTTATTTAAAGAGGGCGATGGCCCATATCCGAGAGATAATAATACACCTTATGTTTACTGGGTTATCAATGTAGGCGATGGCCATACAAATATGAATGGCACGATAGTTACCGATACGCTGAATGGCAACCAAACAATTATTGAGGATGGCATAGGTATAGAGCGGAGAACCGCATACGGCGGCTGGGAATCTTATATGTTTAGCGGCTGGTTACCAGATCATACTATGCCGGGGTTGACGGTAGCAGCAGATGGGAAGTCGTTTACCTATCAAATACCAAATGATATACCACCGGATGGCGGGTATTATATGTACCAAATAAGTTTCACTTCGACATCTATACAGTCAGACTTTGATAATGGAGCAACGCTTAAAAATACAGCTGTAATTCCCGGCCATTCATACGATGCGTATGTTAACATTGGCGTTGGGGCATATCATGCATTTAAAGAATTAGAAGAACATGCTGATAGAATTTCATATGAAATAAAGGTATATCTGCCTAAAAGTGCTTATAAACAACATGTATTTTTATCAGATTATATGACAGCATTGGGCATACTGCCTAATGAAAAATTTAATTTTGAAAACTTGCCTCAAAATATGTCAATTCAGGTTAAGAATGTAGCAACAGGGGCACTGGTGCCTGCGTCTGTAGTAGACCCTGCTAAATGGTACCGCACACCGGCTACAAATATACCTTCGTCAGTGGGACAGCAATATCCTAACAATTATGAATGGGTATTGTCATATGGCGTTAACAACTTTAGGGCTAACAGGCCGGTTAATAGCTCAACATGGTGGCCATGCGATTACCCGACGGAAATTATTATTAAATATGATTTGATGAAAACGTCAAGGCGGGTTGATAATCTAACTAATATCGGCACAAAAACCCTTGGTGAGTATCTTTCTGATGAAGTTGCTTACGGCAGGATTCAGAACAATGTAGATGTTTATTACGGCCCTAATAAAATATGGGCTGGCGTGGGGATCGCGCCTATGATAGCCAAAAAGGGCAAATGGAATCCGGATACAGATGTTTTTGATTATGTTGTAACTTTAAACAGTGGCCCTTGGAGGCGCTTGAACTCAGGTGACAGCGGTGCTGCTGCCAACCAATATAAAGCACCTGTTATAACAGATACATTTGATCCGTTCCTCGAATATGTACCGGGCTCTATGAAGCTGAGAAAAATAGAGAGCGCTGATTTTAACGAGATAGTGAATGCAAGCGACAGCTCTTTAAATTCAGTAACCCGAGGCATATATGATGCCGATTTAAATGTTGCAACCAGCTCAAATTCATGGACTTTGGATTTCGCTAATATATCGAATCCGCCGGGAGGCAATGGCGGTGGCTGGTCAAGTGTAAAATCCAATTTCTCAGATAATGACAACGCGGGCCTCTGGTGGATGAATGAGGGATCTACTTATGTTATTACTTATAGCCTCAGGGTTAAGGGCAGCAGCTCTACTTTGATTCCGGATGCTAACGGCGATATTTTATTCAAAAATGATGTAACTATGCAAACGTATAATAAAAAGGCAATTTCTACATTGCATAAAACCAAAGCAACCGTTAAATATAATCCGGTTTCAAAGAGCATGAACTATCTTGGATACGGGTCCTCCGCAGATGTATTGATTGAAATCAATTCAGGCGGAGCGCAGTTTAACCAAGGTGGAAAAACGACTATTAAAGTTACGGATGAAATGAGCACGAATCTGGAACTATACACCAGCAGTATAAGGGTGAGGACCCATAATGGAACAGGATGGGTAAATCAAACACTTTATGAAGGCGACGCAGATGTGTTATATGGATATGTGATAAATTCATCTAATAAATTTACCATTACATTACCGGATAAAGTGCCTATTGAGCTTTCATACAGAGTTATGCTCGTAGGTGATGAGGGTGAAGAAATTCACGTAACCAATGAAGTCAAGGTTACCGGATATGCTGAATATGAAGATCACTGTTCATATGACTGGGTTATTCTCAGGACAAGCGGCGGCGGCGGCGGTATTACATCAGAGTTTACATTGAAAAAAATAGATAAATTTTCTGAAAATACGCTGAGCGGAGTGCATTTTGCTCTGTATGCTCCGTATAAGCCGGAGGATGCAAAGTGGATTCCTGCGAAAGCCAGAGTAACATTCCTGAAGGCTCAGGGCATACCTGTGGAAGAAACTATTTCAGGACCTGACGGCAGAACATATTACTTTATGATGGATAGAGTTACAATTAACGGTATAACTAAATTTGGAAATGATTTAGCGGAAGAAAATGTTATAACCGGCAAAACATACGCTTTATTGGAACTTGTGGCGGCACCTGGATATTTGCTCCCGGAAGAGGCTGAGCTTATAGCCTTGGGTGTATATGAGGGAACCTATACAGATGCTAGACTTATAGGTGACAATATAGAAATAAGTAATATTCCAGGCGTAAAATTGCCTGAAACAGGAAGCACAAGCGGCTTACCGTTCATACAGGCAGGCGCAGTAGCAATTGCTCTGGCTGGAGCCGTGCTTTTTACAACAAGAAGAAGAACGGACTGCTGTTCCAATGAACAAGGGGCATAGCTAAAGAGTGCAAGAGCATTAAAGGCTTGCTCATTTAAAGCAGAACTTAATAAGACGTATTATAAATAAAAAACAGTCAGATTCCTTATAAAAATAAGGATTATGGCTGTTTTTTGTAATATTGCAGTGATTTCAGAAATTAAAGGTTTAGAAAATAATGTTCTAAAGCATACGGAAGGATAATGGAATGGCTGGGTTGAGTATTTTACTGCCGGAAAAGCGGAATAGCTGACTGGCACAAAAGCGGCGATATAAGTTTATTTATAGATTTTAAATCCGCAATGGCTTTTACTGTATTTTCAATTGTTATTAGCGCCGTAATAGGATACTATATAAATGGCAGTACATATGCAGTTAATAATATATTTTTTCTAAAAGCGGCTGCTATAACAGCAGCTAAGCTATGCAGGGCGGCTGTTTAATTGAAATTTACAAACCGCTCTAAATAATAATAAGATTTAAGGGGGATTTTATGGACAGTTTACAACCGCGCAAAATAACCCGCAGGGAACGGGTTATTGATGATTACCACGGCACTAAAGTGGCGGACCCGTACCGTTGGCTGGAGGATGACGCCTCGCCTGAGGTGCAGCAGTGGATGGCTGAACAGAACAGCGATTTTGAAAGCTATGCAGGCAGCTACAATATCCGCGCTGAGCTCAAGGGCCGTTTAACTGAGCTTTGGAGCTTTGCCAAATCCGGTGTACCTGAGCTTATTGAGGGGATGTATTACACATGGCGCAATGATGGCTTGCAAAACCAGTCCGTCCTCTACCATTCGGCTGATTTAAACGAGACCGGTGAGATGGTTTTTGATCCAAACACATTAAGTGAGGATGGAACGGTGGCTGTTATGAGCCGCGCCTTCAGCCCGAAGGGGAGCTATTTTGCCTATGGCTTGACCAGCAGCGGTTCTGACTGGCAAATTTTTAAGGTGATTGACCTTAAGACCAATCAAAATCTCTCTGATGAATTAAAATACATAAAATTCAGCGGCATATCGTGGCTGCCTGATGAAAGCGGCTTTTTCTATACCCGCTATCCTGATCCTGCGGCTACGGTTCTTGCATCAGGCGCGCAAAATGCAGCTGTTTACCTCCATACTTTGGGCCAGTCTCAAAATGACGACAAGCTGATTTATAATGATGATGAGCATCCTAACTGGAATTTGGGCTTCTATACCGATAATGCTAAGAAATGGGCTTTTTTAAATATCAGCTACGGAACATTGCGCCACAATCAGCTTTATTTCAAGCCCCTTGATAAATTAGGCAGCCCCTGGCAAGCAATCTCCGATAATTTTGACGGCGGCTACAATGTTATAGGCGTGGTTAATGATACGGCATACATATATACTCAAAAGGATGCTCCCTTCGGCAAGCTGATGAGCCTTAAGCTCTCGGAGAACGGGGCGGCTGACTGGCAAACTGTAATTGCGGAGCAGGATGAGATGCTGGACGATGTTAAAATCGTAAACAATCAGCTGCTTTGCACTGTTCTCCATCACGCCAGCCACCGGCTAAAATTACATGAGCTGGATGGAGGATTTGTAAAAGAAATTGATTTGCCTGCTTTAGGCTCTATCCGCGATATATCCGGCAAATGTGAAGGCAGGGAGTTCTTTATACAGTTTTGCAGCTTCCTCTATCCCGATACGATTTTGCGCTATGATTTCGATTCCGGTAAGCTGAGCGAGTGGTTCACGCCTAAGCTGGATTTTGCTTTTGATGATTATGAAACCGTTCAGGAGTTCTATCCTTCAAAGGACGGTACAATAGTACCGTTGTTCATCACGCGCAAAAAAGGGCTTGTTAAAGACGGCAGCCATCCGGCTGTGCTTTATGGCTACGGCGGCTATAATGCAAGCCGCGTGCCGGGGTTTTCCGTTCAGGTTCTGGCATGGCTGGAAAGGGGAGGCATACATGCGGAGCCGGCTTTACGCGGCGGCGCGGAATACGGCGAAGCATGGCATAGGGCCGGTATGCTTGAGAGCAAGCAGAACACATTTGATGACTTTATCACCGCAGGCGAATACCTGATTAAAGAAAATTATACCTGCAAGGATAAGCTGGGAATTATGGGGCGTTCAAACGGCGGGCTGCTTACAGGCGCCTGTGTTACACAGCGGCCCGACCTCTTTGGCGCCGTTATAGTGTGGGTTCCCGTTCTGGATATGCTGCGCTATCACCGCTTTACATCAGGGCGCAACTGGATAGGCGAATACGGCTGCGCCGAGGATTCTGAGCAGTTTCCGTTCCTTTACAAATACTCGCCTCTCCATAATGTGAAGATGAATACGGTTTATCCGCCGACATTAATAATGACAGCCGATACCGATGACCGCGTTGTTCCATGCCAGGCGCGCAAGTTCGCGGCAACAATACAGGCGGCAGACGGCGGCGATAACCCCATACTTCTCCGTATTGAAAAATCGGCGGGGCATGGCCAAGGCAAGCCGATAGGCAAACTTATTGATGAACAGACAGATTTATATTCTTTCTTCCACATAAATCTTTGCGGGGCAAAGTAGATACAGAATATCGAAGAAAATAGCGAGTGATTTGAAAATTGTTAAAATGCTTTGCCAAATGGCATTTGCCGCATAGGAGCATAGGTTCGCATCCCGTGCTCCTAAGGGGCTGCCGGTAAGCTAATACAAAAAAAGAGGTGCATTTCAGGTGGTGGAGAGTAATAGAAAGCCGTTTTTTAAATTGCAAACCAGAGGTTGCCAATACGATCATTTTGCGCTTTCAACTGCCTTTTTTGAAGAGTTTTTGAACCGCTTAACACCGGATTACTGGAATTTTATGACATTGAAGCCGGATATACCTATAAGGGGAAGCATTTTTATCAAGGTTGACTCACAGGATTCAAAAAATGATAATAAGCTGAAGGCGGAAATTGGAATCTATAATCCAAACAGGATAGAAATGTATCAATACTGTACTGAGAGCAAAGCGGAAGTATTGCAAATATTTGCAGATTACTTTGAAAGAAAGTAAATACCCAACTATAAAAGCTGGAGGGATATTTCTGATATTATGAACCGCTAAAGTGAGCAAAGCTGTTTATAATGAAAACTTAACAGGAAATAAAAAAAGCAATATCTTAATTGAGATATTGCTTTTTTTATGGGGTTCAGCATGAATGGCAATTTTATGCACATGGCGGGGATCGAACCCACGGCCTACTGGTTCGGAGCCAGTTACTCTATCCACTGAGCTACATGTGCAAATTGTAAAGTTTTGATTAGCTACATGTTTAAATCCTTGATTCAGGGGTTGGTATGAAAACAGAGTGCTGGTTAAGTAAAAAATATCCAACTTCATAACACTAACATTTTTTACCCTCAAAAACAAGAACAAATTTGCGACAAAAAAATAAAAATACTAATTATGCGAATGGATATTCGATAGTTTTAATGGCTATTGGAAAAATCTTAATAATATTCCAACAAATATTTTACAATTTCTATTAACGAAAGTCAAATTATTTGGTAGAATATATTAGGTTGTTTATCTTCATAAAATTGTAATTAAATTTATTGTAAAGAAGTCGATAAAATGTCGATATATAGATATGGACTATAATGATTTTTTGCCCAAAGAACTATAGAGACAGGTCTGATATGAATATCGGTAAAAAATTACCATTAATGATAGTGAGTTTTAACGTAGATTTACCGAAGCGCAGGCCGGTTTTAAGGCTGCCTCAATATTTGTTGAAGTGATAATAAAAGCCGCTTTAATAAACTCTAAATACATAATATGTGATTTGCGGGAGGATTTTCAGAATGAAAAAAAGAAGAGGGATTGCAATATTTCTGGCAGCATTATTTATATTTAACGCATTGCCGTTTATAAAAACGGATATGGAGGTTATGGCTGCGCCGGGGAGTGAAAATTTTCAGGTTTCATTTAAGCAGAATCTGGTGGTTTCTCCAAATTCCAGCACTCCGAGCATAAATACTTTATCTCAGAATGTGCCGTCTGATGCGTTTAATCTGAGCTTTGCGCCTAAGATGAATGTGGACAGCGAATATACGATTTCCTATTTGTTAAATACGGAAACTAAGATAGAGTTTAATTTGAAGTATAACAGCACTCTGGATAAGATGCAGGGCCGCTTCAGGCTGTTTTTATGGAGGAACAATGCTTGGGAACAGCAGAACTTTGCGCCTAAAATATATTTCAGCGCTTCCGAAGGCTTTGTTGATCCTGCTGTGTATATGACAAATGCCATGAAAACCTGCAATATTTTTAGTGAGGGTACCGCTGATAAATATTATTTTGAATTTTCCAAAAACGGCGGTTTATGCTTTGAGTTCGGCGTTCATAAGGTATATTTCCTCATTGACAGTAACGGCAATTTCCACTATACGGCAGGCCGTTTGACAAAAGGCTTTATATATAATTTTTACTTAATAGACAATAAAGAAAATAAGCTCGCAGCAAGCGCTACGGGATATACGGGAATAAATCAGGACAGGATTGATTTTATACCCATAGTAAGCGATATGGACGGCGTTATAACAAACTCTGCCAATTTTAATTCAAACGCACTTAAAAATGAAAGCTATGTATTGGATTATGCGGCAGGGGAGTATCCGGCAGCTGCATCAAGGCCGGCCAATGCAGGTATGGCTATCCGCTTTGATGAGCCTATGGTATATGATTATAAAGATATGCCGGCAGACGGGGCGCCTATGACAGCGGCCGATGATGAGCCTACTATTATTACCCCTGAGGCTGCTGATATAGAAATTGAAATGGAAATATGGATGTATCACAATCAGGGTATCCCGAAGGATAAAATAATTATTACAATCGATAATATGCAGGCACTTAAAGACATAGGGCCTAAAGATGATTCAGCCAAATTTACAAAAACCGTGCCATTTACTGCTAATACACCTTTGGCCAAAGTATCCGTAACTGCACCTTTAAATGCAGGCAATATTAACGGCAGTTCATATATCTCGTTCTTAGCGGGAACGGGAGGCACTTCTTCAAACCCTCACCGCAGAGGGCAGATTATATTGAATAATCTCCTGCCGGGTATTATTTTTGACAGTATTGCAATCAACTCTTCCATACATAAAGAGCGCACGACTCAAGGCGAGCAAAAAACAGCTGCGGGCGTTACTAAAGAATCCGCCGAGAAAAACTTTTACGGCAAAGCCTTTACATTCTTAGAATACAGCCTGCTTTACGACGGCATGAAATTTACTTTGCAGTTTAAGCCTTATCCCGGTTTTGAAGGCGTATATCAAATAAAGGCTGGCAGCAGCACTCATGAGCCTTATTCAGACGGAACGGGCTTTGTTTCGGTAGAGCTTGACCCTTCGCCAAGTACATATCAAATACGCTTTGCGCCTGATTCAATGCAGACAGGCGGCGTTGCCGAATTTAATATATATTCGGAAAAAGTGCAGTTTGACCCCGCAAATGCTTCTATAGAGCTGGGCGCAGGGCAGAAATTCAAAATTGACAATTATCAGCTTAAGCCTAAAGAGGTACATGACTCAACTGATCCTTTCGGCTCAAGCGGCCTGCTTGATTTGGATGTAAGCTGGCAAATAGGTTTACAAAGCGCTATAAGCAGCATGTATAGCCAAAGCTCTCCTCTTATTTTGAAATATTCGTTGCAGAAATCTTCAACGGGCGAAAAGGCCGACAGTGAAAATTTTGCCCATGTATATTTTGTAATAACAAAAGATGGCAGCGGTAAATATAATTATACTTATGATATTTTTGATACAGATTTGGATGAGGATGATTTTATAGACCCTTTATTTGATCCGAATTCAAATGCCGCCCATCTTATTAACAGCGGAACGGGTACTTTGAAAGAAGACGGCACTATGTTTAAAGTAGCTGTTGAGATAAAAGACATACCTGCCAAGAAAAGCCCTGCGGACGGAACTGCGCATTTTTACTATGAGAAAATTTATTTCCTCTGCGCGGAAACGCAAAGCTATCCTAAATCTAATATGGAGAAAAAATCCAATTTTGCCAGCATGAGCTTAAGCGATATTACTCAGGGCGTTGTGCCTCCTGTAAGAAACTTGAAAAAGAACGACTATCTGGAGGAAAACAAAGGGCTTGAGGAATTTAAAATAAGCTGGAGCTTATCGGCAGATCAGCTTAATAACTATTTCCTTAAAACGCCTTATGTGCCGGAAGAGGCTACTTATAATTTCAACATGTTCATCTCTCAAGATGAAGCTACCATGAAAAAGGTTGCCAGCTTAAGCAAGGAAGATTTGCTCACCTACATAGATGGTGGCGCCATAGGCGGCTTAAGCGCACCTAATGCGCAAAATATTAAAACTTACAGCGACTCAGATATAGGCGAGGATAGCAGCTTCTCCTATGAATTGACATCGGGTAATTTAGCTGATTTGAGAAACAATGAGGTTCTTTTGCTTACCGACCTGCGCGCCAGCAGAACCCGCATGGCGGCAGGCGGCGATACATCATGGGCTATGGAAGTAACAAAGCTGGATAAAAACCAGACATATTATGTATATATAAATCTCGACATAAGCCATTACAGAGATGTAACGGCCAGCCCTTTAGATTTGCTTGACAGGCAGATTTCAGCGCTTTCCGTACTTTTGGGAATAACCACCAAAGGGGAAGCCGCTCCTCCGGACGGCACAGATAAACGCCCGGCAGCGCCTGTTGTGGAAATTAAGGATGTAAACATTGACTCCGCTACGGTTTTCTGGAAGCATGCGGATATAGCGGCGGCAGGAGAAGAGTTATATTACGAGGTTATAAAAACAAGAACAAATCCGATTAAATCAAAATTTGTGGATACGTTTACAGATGATTTTTCAAGCCTCTATGCCTCCATTAAAGCGGATATGCCCGGCACTGAAATAACGGCTTTCAAGGTAGACCCGGATTCCGGCGGCAGTGTTGAGCTTTTGTTCGGAACAGGCACAAGCAGCTCTTTGTATGATTTAACGGTTACGGATAAAGGTGTTCAGATTATGGACAAGGATCTGACCTCAAACGAAATCTACTATTATTATGTAAGAACAGTGAGAGTTATAAGCACCGGCAAGAAAATGGTATCGATATTTAACTATAATACATTTACCACAAGGCCGGTTTCCGCGCCTATAAACCTTGTAATAAAAGGTAAGGGCGAGGCCGAATTTGATCCGTATCACGAATTTGTTATTAATTTTGATGCGCCTTTGACAAATCTGGATGCCTTGGGTGTGGATTATAATATTGAGCTTGCTTTGAAGGTTGATGAAGCGGAGTTTTCCGTACCTGTTGTTATAGATGCGGCGGCGCTTAAAGCAAATAACCCCAAAGCGGGAGCACAGCCCGGATTTTTCAACTTTACATATAAGGTTACAGGGCTTGAGCCGGGGACGATGTACAATGTGCGGGTGCGCCTTGTAAATACAAAAACCAAGGATACTTCCGCATGGTCAAACACAGTTGTAACCCGTACTGATTTAGATCAGGAAGCCTATAATGACAAGCATACAGGCGATGCCTGGAAAGACCGCTACAGGGAAATGCTTAATATTCTCATGAAGGATGCTTACTGGATTACTCAGGATACTGCCGGCGGATTTTCAGCCGTGTACAGGCCGACTATGTTTGCGGATGTTATGAACGGCGGAACGGATAGCAGAATAATGCTGCCAACCGGAAATGCCGAAACAAATAAACTTACATATTTTATACCTGCACAGGCTCTTGTTTCTGCCAACGGCGCAAGCAAAGGCTTTGTATCCAGCTATAAAAATGTTGAGATAATAATATCCCCAAACTCGGTTAATACCGAAACCAATGATACTGTTATTGAAATGGTTAACCGAATTGAGAAAAAGCAGATTTCAGATTATTATCTGAAGGTTTCCATAGAATATAAGGATTATAAGCAGACAGTTTTAAACAATCCGGCGTTGTCGGAAAACATAATAGTTTCCTTTGAGTTGGTTGGAAGCAATGAGAAAATCAGCATATATGACAATAAGGTTCTGGCCGAGTATTTGAAGCTCATTGAAGAAGAGATAACAAGCGACGATGTTGATAAGCGCATTATGGATATGGTTAAGGCTGAAACTCAGGCTGAGGAATTTGTGACTTATATTAACAATATGTCAAAAATATTCAGAAATAAGCTGATTTCCTACGCCAATACTGAACATAAAAAAACGATGGGAAGCTCCGTTTCAATAAAAGCGCTGGATGTGCCTATGATTCTCTTCCTAAAAGAAGCGGATGTTACAACAGATGTAAAGGGCTATAAATGGGAATCCCAATGGGTGACTCAGGACACCTTCGGCATGGGAAGCGGTAAAGGCTTCTATTCAAGCACACCGGGTTCGTTTATATTTGCAGGCTTTAAAATCAATATACCGGGTATCGAAAATGTGCCGAATGCTTTAACCGCATATACCATTATAGGCAAATACGGCCTTACGGATTTTCTTGGGTATGAAGGCAGCATAAATCTTGACGGCATAGTTACCCGGGATAAGGTGCTCAACTGCGCCGCGAGAATGATGGGAGCGCCCCATGGCGCAAACCCTGTGGAATATCTCAAAGGCAGGGGCTATAATGTTGCGGGCACAGGCATGCAATCTGCCGCGACATTGCAGGAAACCATTTATCTTACAATGACAATTTATGAAGCTAAAACAAAAACCAAGGTGGAAACCTTGCAGGTTAAAAACTTTAATATATTAAACGGTATCACAGGCATTAATGACAAGTACAAGCCCCATATCAGAGCGGCAAATGACCTTGGAATATATAATGCGGCAAACATGATACCGCGCTCAACGCTTACTGTGCGCCAGCTTCTGGATATGCTGACAGCGCTGGATAAGCGAGCCAATTTGTAGCAATAGTCAAACATGACGGAGGATTTTAATATGAATAAGCTATTGAAAAAATCTATAAAACTTATGCTTGGGCTAATTGCGGCAATTGGTATTGTATTGAGCTTGCCTGCTGAGACGGCTTTTGCGGCCATTCAGATAGATGTGGTTACTATACCCGCCACACCTACGAAAGCTAATATGTATAACATCAGCCTTACATTTGACAAGCAGCTTCCTGCATCGGGTTCGGGGCTTACGATTTTTGAATACAGAATTTATTCCCGCAATTTATCAGCAGGCCATTCCTACGGAGCCACGCCTATTGCAACTACCAATGATCTTTCTGCTATAGTTACAAAATCTTTTGAATTACAGGCTGATCCGGGGAAGCTGTATGTTTTCAAAGCCGAGGTTGTATATAAAAATGCAAGTGGAGATGAGGTTGCAGGCCCGGTAGTGGCGGAATATGCTATTTTGACCAATATTGGCGTTACTGCCACCGGCACCGAGAGCGGCATGAAAGTAACATGGGATTATCCGTCTTTAAGCGGCGGGGCGGCCTTTTTCAAAGAATATAATATTTATGTTGCCAATATAGCAAACGGAGAGCTTTCATGGGATAGAGTTGAAAACAGAGCTATTCCCGTGGGCGCGCTTACATTTGAGAGCGGCAGGGCAAGCTATACCTTCAGCACACCGCTAACTATGGCGGGCAGGGTATATGCCGTAAGAATTGAGCCTATAGTTGGCACAAATGAAAGACCCAACTGGCCCGATAAAATGTCCATAGAGGGCAAAGACAATTATTATTTCGGCGTTGATAATGCGGCGAAATATATGACGGACAGAGGGTATGTAAAACCGAAACTTGCGGTTGAAGAAACATCTCTCGATTATATTAAGCTCACATGGGATTCTCTGGTAAATATGCCCTTAACCAGCAATATTACCAGCGTAGCCGTACATGCGGTAGATGAAAACGGCGTTGAAAAAGTAGTGAACCGTTTAATAGGTTCGGAAGCGGGAAGGGAAACGCAGATTTCCATCGAGCGGCCTTCAAAGCCTACAAGCTACTATATAAAAGTTACTTATACAGATATTCAATATACTATGGCAACGGGCCTTCCGCCTGTTGATAAATATGCGGTGGTTGCGGAATCTATTGTGGTTAGATACGACCCGGGCGCTAAGGAATTTGAGCCGTACCGGCCTGATATTTATGAAATTAAAAGCACAGGCGACAGTGCCAATGGGATTGAGCTTTCGGTCACATGGAAAGCCTTTTACAGAGATGCCCTGACTGAGCTTGAGCTGGAAAATGCCACAAACGGAAAGTTCCTTGATAAAGATGTGACATATGAAATAGATATAACGGATGACCCTAATAATTTTAATTATATGACATCTACCCACAGCATGGTTTTAGACGGAAATACGGCATCTATAATTGACGGCTTTTATTTAAGGGAAACCTTTAGCACATATTATCAAAGAACCTCGCTGGGTACTTTGCAGGAAAAAGATATTGAGCAGAATAAGATTTATTTTGTGAGAATAAAGGCGATACGTAATGCAACAAATGAAGGCTCAAAATATGCCTTTGACTCATATTATGTAATGCCTGTAGAGAGAATTCCCGTTGAGCCGAATATTATAGCAAAGCCTCCTTTAAGAGTTAAAACGGTTAACGGAGTTGAAGTGGTTGACGATTCCACAATCACTGTAGAATGGGAAGAACAATGGATAGAAATATATGACCCGGTTGAGAAGGTTTGGCATTCCAAGGCTTCACTGTCGGGAACGACAATTTCTTTTGGTGATGATGTTAAGGATGAGGATAACTTTCTTGTAAACAGCAGGTCACTTTCTTCCGATGGGAGAATCAACAAAATAGCGACCTTGGACAGAATAAAAACCTTACTCAGTGGCATTACGGATGAGCAGAAAAAAGTTCTGAGAATGATTGATATATCCGGCGCTCAGTACAGGATACATGTTGCCGAATATGAAAGCGCCGCAAAGGCCGGCTATGATGATTATTATAAAGATATTACAAGAGAATCCACAACGGCCAAATGGGATAATATTCAGGCCAACAGCACAGGCGCAATCGCCCGCGAATATATTGTAAATAAATCCCATAACCCTGCATCTACCCCTCTTAAAGAGGGTACGCCTTATTTAGTTTTCCTGAGGCCGTATTTTGAATCGGAGCAGGGAGACAAGCTGGCTTATTATCCGAGCTATGTAACAGCGACAACGCTGATTAACCGCGGAGCCGTTGATATTACGCCTACTGTGCCTATTCTTGAGGCGGTTCCTCCGGCGGGGGACATGAGCCTTACGGTACGCTGGAGATATGTCAGCGAGCTTTCATATGAAATGCGCATAGATGATGCCTTTAAAAATTACCCCAATGGTGGCAATGCCATATCCAGTGAAGATATAGTGGAAAAAGGTGAGCTGAAAAAGGATGAGGCAACGGGTGAAACTTATATGTATTATACCATAAGTAACCTTTTCCCTGATAATATGTACTATATATGGATACGCTCCATAAGCGAAAATGCAACGGGAGCCGTCGTTTCGGACTGGTCCAACCCTCTTGAAATGAAAACGGCGGATATTGCTCCGCCGCCACCGCCAAGCGGCTTGGGGTTTGCTTCCAAATTCAGCTTGAACCTTTATAATCAGGAAAACGGCACGAAGCTGTTAAGCTCCGATGTGGGATATTTAGTAGTAGAATGGCTGCGCTTGAGTGCGGATGTTAATAACACAACAGCGCCTGAAAGCAGCACGACGCAAGCAGCGCCGGCAGCCGTTACGGAAGAAAATGAAAAGATTAAATACCTAGCCAACCCTCTTATGAAAGACAGCTATATGGTTCAGCTGAGCGAGCTGATTGCCAATAAAAATTATTATGTGAGAGTTAAAACAAGACTTTCCGTAACGAAGAATGAAGACGGCTCTTCCGCCAGAACATATTCATACATAGCGCAATTCAGCCCTGATGAGGGGTTTGTGGACTATATTGAAATAGAGGTGCCTAAGGTGGCGGATTTATCTTCGGGAGTTTACAAGGATTCCGAATGGACCAGCATCAGCCTCTTCTCAGAAAAAAGCGATAGCGAATATGACGGAGATAAAACTGCCGAAATGTATCCGTTGCCGGATAAAGATTTTGAAGTTTTATACGACAATGCAACAAATACATTGACTTACCGCTTCCGCTCCGGCGAAAAGGACAGAGCCGGACAGGATGACAATATGGTTGATGAAAGATTCATATCCAGACTGGTTGCCAACAGAACTTTTGAATATACTCTGGATTTATCCACCCATGGGGCGAGAGTGCCTAAAACAAGGGTTATAGAGTTCCCGTATACAATTATTGCGGCTTTCAACGAGCGCAAAATAAATCTCAAGGTAAAGGCCGGCGATTATACGGTAACATTCCCTTATGACAGCTTAATGACTATTGATGTTAAAAGCCTTAAGCTGGACCGTAACTCGAAATTCCGAATTACCATAGGGGAGAATCCTGCGGGAATTGTAGATGACGGGAAAACTAATTATATCAGCGGAACCCATAAATTAAGCGTAAGCGTAGTAACACCGGCGAAAACGGTGAATATAATTAATTTTGCCAAGCCGCTTAAAATGAGCTTTGCGGTTTCCGGCCAATATGTTGAAGGCGCTACAAATATGGGCGCTTATGTGCAAGACGGTAACACAGCAGGCTGGCAAAGGCTCAGCACTTCCGCATTTGATACGGTTACAAAGAGATTGAACTTTACTTCTCAGCGCTCGGCCAATTACAGCGCTATAGGTATGATTACGCCTTGGAGCCAGACACAGGCGGCTACTCTTAATCAAATGTATGCGGTTAATTCCAAAATAGCTATTAAAGATTTGGGATTTTATAATGAAAATGCTGATATAAATATTGTTCAGTTTAATCAGCTTATGGCGGTGGCTCTCAGAGGCAGCGCAACTGTTGAAATAAACAAGGCGCTGTCAACAGAAGATTATAATAGCCTCGGAAAAGCCAAGATTCTTGTTTCAGGCACAGGCAGCAGCGCCGTTTCAAGGGAAGCGGGAATCAGCGCAATGGTTAAGCTATTTGAGGTTAAAACAAAATCCCCTGTAACCGGTTATCCTACGATTGAAGAAACAGGCTACAGCGATATTGCCACAGCGGATGCCGCATATAGAACAGCAATGCTTAAAGCGGTTGAGCTGGGATTTTACAGAGGCGCAACTGCCAATCCAAAAGGGAAACTGACCTTTGGAGATGCAATGCATATGCTTGATATAATATTGAGCTATTAAGCAAAAAGGCGGCAATGCCGTAAACAACAGGAAGTAAAATAAAATTATTAAATCAGCCCGCAGATTCTTAACTTTGCAAAGCAAAGTCTGGTCTGCGGGCTGATTCTCTTTAACGGCCGGATGGCACAGCTTTTTTATTGCGATTAAAAGGAATAGTAAATAAATAGCTTAGCGAAGGCCGCTTTCAGCCGGAGCTGCATGAAGCCGCTAAAAGCATAAAAAAACCTGCCGCTTGGGCAGGTTGGATAATTAATTGATATTAATGCGTATACACCGAAAGCTCAATGGTTCCGTTGCCTTTTACATGGCAGTAAACATCAAGTATTGATTCAAAAAAAGATATTGGAACATAAGTTATGCTGTCTTCCTTCATTTCAGGGTGAGATTCAAGAACCTGAGTTAATGTACCATCTGCCCGCAAATATGAATTTTCATTAAGCCTGATTGGAATATACGATGAAGAATCGTTATTTGACCTTTTACGTATCTGTATTTCCTGATCGGCGCTGAACCATGTAACTAAATAATCAAAATGCTCGGCAACCTTGCGAAGGGGCAGCATACGAACATTATATTTCTCAGTATTGGTGTAAAACTCATCCTTTGTTAAAACGAGAGAGTTTACCCGCTCTAAATAAATAGGCACAGCCTGAATACCTTCGGAACCAGGGGCTATCTCATATTTATCAAATAAGAAATATACGGCATCATCAGTAACATAGAAATTGGCGCCGTTGGTTAATGTAGATATTTTCGGCATGTTGCGGTAATTGGCGCTTATATATTCGTTAACAACATCAGTTGCTATTTTCAAACCGTTTGCACCAAGCAAATCGGAAACGGAAACGACTCTAAGTGTGTCTTTATCAATAACAACGGTTGAAACCTTATCCATACTTGAACCGGAAGAAATCGTTGAATTTATCAAAAATGATATAGTTGTATGCTTTTCCGACTGAACGATTTTATAGTCAAAGGTTAATCTGGAAGCACCGGAGGAGGTAGCACTGCCGGTTTCCGAAGAAACAATTTTTTCAATCCTGCTGCTGAGGGTTGAACTGCCAGAAACAGAAGGAACAATGCCTTTTACAGAAATACCTCTGGGATTTACTATTTCAAGCGTTTTAGGAGTAATCTCCACATTATCGCCTATTGTAACCGTTGTAATAGAAGGCAGCTGGCTGTAGGTTGTGGCCAGAGCATTATAGGAAAACAAAAACACAAATATCAGCGAGAGGAATATAAACTTTTTCACTGGCCATTCTCCTTTCAAAAAAATAGAAATATATACACATACATAATACAATACAAGTGCCGTTCATACAATTACATTAGCGTTACAATTGGTTAAGTTTAATGTAACAAACCATCTTTTCAATATCTTTGCCTGTATAAAAAATTTTATGTGTTTTTTATGATTTTAGGGCAATATATTTGGAAAATTACTTTTGTGTGCTTTATGTACTAATTAGAAGCCGAAATCTATAGACTTTATGAATCAAAAATAAATATTTCCTTAAGATTCTAATTATTAATAGATAATTTTCGACATAATGTTTAATAAGTGTTCGATTATGTGTTATAATAACAATTAATATGGCGAATAGCCAGAACATATATTTTATTATTTTTGCGGAGGTTGAAATGAAAAGATTTCTAAGTCTCGCTATGGCTTTTTTAATAATGTTTCCGAACACAGCTTTCGGAGCAGGCGATGAAAGAATATATGCGGATTATGTTGGGGATAATTTTGATAATGCGATAGTAGCCAATACTTATAGTGGCAGAGTTGCGGGCAGTGAACTTATTAATAATGTGAATTTCAGAGATTTGCCGGCGACCCACTGGGCGAAAGAAAGCGTTGTTAGAAGCGGCAGCTTAAACCTTGTAAAAGGGTATGACAGGGCATTCTTTCCGAATAACGCCGTTACGAATCAAGAAGCAATAGCATTTATAATACGCATTTTGGGCATGGAAAATGATGCTCTTACAGAAGCAATAAGAATCCGATCAGATGCAACGGAATCTGAAAGAGCCAGAGATTTATGGAGTATAGGTTATCTTTCTCTGGCGAGAGAAGTGGGAATTGTTACAGAAGGCGAATATGCTTCCCTCACCATTACGGATAAGGAAGCCGCTGCGGGAGAACTTCTGGGGAGCGCTCCTGCTACCCGTGAAAGAGTGGCTCACTGGGTTATGCGAGGTCTCAATATGAGTAGCCCTGCTTTGGTTAACCTTGAACCGCAAATACAGATGGTTTTCAATTTTTCAGACTGGGACAGCATAGATATTGAATACCTTAAAACTGTGGAAGCTGCACTTCTCTTTGGTGTTATGAAAGGCGATAATAATGGACGCTTCAACCCTAAGGCCAGCCTGACAAGAGCCGAAATGGCACAAGTGCTGCGCAATATGGATGAATTCTACTATCTCTCCAATGGTATTATCAAAAGAACGGGAGTAGTGGGAGCATTTCGCGATGAACAGCAAACGGCAACCGGTTCCGCCTATGTTAACAGGAAATTTTATATCAGAGAAGCATCAGGCGCGGTGGAAGTTATTCAGTATGAATTTTATGCAACAGATTCCAGCATCAGCAACAGAGATATAGACGCGGTGGTTTATAAAAACGGAAATGTAGCAGGGCTTAACAGCCTTTCCGTAGGTGACCAGATTGAATATCTCGTAAATGCAGGAACTAATCAAGTTTATTATGTTCAAGTTATATCAGCGGGACTTTCGGAAACCAGTGCTACAGGTAATCTGCAAAGCATAGATGTTAAAAACGGGCAGATTACTTTACTTGACCCCGATACGAAGAAAACAAAAGTATATACTATGGCACAAGGGGTTTACGGCGCGGATTATATTGTTATAGATCAGGCGAAGAATCCTGCGGGAGCCCTTCCGATCGGTTCAAAAATCGAGCTTAATCTCATCGGCCAAACGGTTATGAGCGTAAGTTTCATAGGAACACCTACTGTAATTGATGAGCTTAGGGGAATTGTGATTGAAAATGATCCGGATTTCGGCTATTTGACAATAGTCGATAATAAAGGCAATTTGATTACGAAAAATTATTATGCCGACAGCGTTAAGGTTGAAAAGCAGCAGTATTACGACCTTGATGATGAAATAGGGTATATTGATGAGGTTTTCCCTAATTTCCATTATGACCCCAGGGATTCTTTTATTGAAGATATAGAGCCGGGGGATATTGTATTTATGCGCTTTGACCCCGAGGACCCTGATTTGATTTCCAACATCAGCGCATCTACAAATTATATTGCAAGATATGGGAAAATTACGCAAATAACCCGCGGCGAAGGCATTAGCAGGTATTTAGTGGAATATGAGAATAAACAGACAAATTGGTTTGATGTTGTCGATAATATATATGTATCGAAGCTGGGAAGGCCGGCGACTCACAATCAGGTTGCGGTGGGTGACTGGGCAAAATTCCTCGTTAATCAGGCTATAATCGAGCCGGGATATATAATGGAATCCGTTAAAGAAATTAATGTTGAAGGCGGGGAGCATTTTATATCGACCATTATAAAAGGGCAGCTGGCCGGTATTGAGCCGATTCAGAATAAGCTCATGGTGCAAAATGCTCAAACTCTGGCGAAAACCGGCTGGAGCAATTATCAGAATATCGCTCAAATCAGCATAGCAAATAATGATATAGAATATTATTACAACGGCCAGCGGATTTCACTGGATTATGCACAGCGCTTTCTTAAAAGGGCGGAAGGTGATGTTTATATCGCTTTGGAAAACAGCGCTTCCGGCGAGCGGGCAAAAATGATAACATTCAGAAACGGCAGAGATGAGCTTCTTTCGGCGGATACGGTTATTGTGGCTGATGGAAACGGCAGTTTCTCAATACTTTCAACCCCCGGCTCTATAGGAACTGATGTGGGAACCATAGTGCGCAGGTATGGCAGGCTGGTAAGCTCAAACAATATACTGCCTTCCGACTACACCATAGTAAGCCTTAATGACGGCAATACGGCGGCGGTGGTAGATATTACCGATGCGCCTGCCATAT
>JGI994J12354_10001913_pt1 | contig 20853 bp, 21 predicted proteins | sample IntmicLarv3ML3BL_FD_12354 | JGI IMG/M metagenome (IMG submission 12354) | reverse complement strand
TCAGTATGGGATAATTACCTTCCCCCGCATGTCCGCGTGAGATGAAATATTACCAAGAAAGGAGTTGTGTATGCCGAGTGTAAAAGGAAGCAAGACCGAGTCCAATCTGTTGAAATCATTTGCCGGAGAAAGCCAGGCGCGCAACCGCTACACCTTTTTTGCCAGTGTGGCAAAAAAAGAGGGTTACGTACAGATCTCGGATATTTTCACAGAGACAGCAGCCCAAGAAAAGGAACATGCGGAACGCTTTTTTAAGTTTCTTGAAGGGGGAGAACTTGAAATAACCGCAGCTTTTCCGGCGGGAAAAATCGGCTCAACCACCGAGAACCTGCTGGCCTCCGCCGATGGCGAGCTGGAAGAGCACTCCATCCTTTATCCCGACTTCGCCGATGTGGCGGAAAAAGAAGGGTTCGGCGTAATCGCTCAAGCGTGGAGAGCCATATGCGTGGCAGAGAAACAACATGAAAAGCGCTTCAGGGATTTACTGGCAAACGTTGAAGCTGGACGAGTATTCAAACGCGAAAACTCCGTAGTATGGCGATGCCGTAACTGCGGTTATCTGCACAACGGCACAGCCGCGCCCGAAGCCTGCCCCGCCTGCGTTCATCCCAGAGACTATTTTGAGCTTCTGGGAGAAAATTGGTAGTTCTTGAAATAAAATTCTCCACCGATCAAAAGTCGGTGGAGAATTAGTCAGACTCATATCCTGTCAACAGTTGGCGGCTTGGCTTACGCTTTATTCTTCGCCAAAATAGTCACTATCAATTTTTTTAAGCTCATAAATTTATTGTATTGTGCAGCCAAGATTATAGTCAATCATTAATTGTGTTAATTCTTCTCCATCTATCAGCACAATTTTTGTTTCGTTTCTCGGCGCGTATTCCAATACCTCCCTAGTAAAATTTGATGTTGTTATGAAAATTCCTTTTTTTGATCCTTGTCCCGCTAGTGCGCCAACAAATTTTTGAAGTTCAGGCCGTCCAACCACATTTCCTGGTTTCCAACGCTTTGCTTGAATGTAAATAATGTCAAGTCCAAGCTTGTCTTCTTTTATTGTTCCGTCAATTCCTTCGTCTCCGCTTTTACCAATTGCTTTTCCAGCGTCTTTAATTGAGCCGCCATATCCCATTTTTACAAGTAATTCAACCACGAGTCGCTCAAAAAATGCTGGCGAGAGGTCAACAACTTTGCTTAACAGTTCTAACGCCAAAGATTTTCTAATTCTCTGATATGCTTTATCTAAGCTTTCTTCTGGTGTTTGCTCACTGATTGAAAAACTTGTTATTTCTTCTTCTGTTTCGTTATCGTTACGAGATGCGTTTAGAAATTCCAGAAATGATGGAAATTAGCTTAAATACTTTTTGTCAATTTTGTCGAGTTTTTTTGCTAAAGTCTGTTTGCCAAGGTCGGTAATTACAAAGGTCGCCCGTTTAGGAGAGTCAAGCAGTCCTGCCTTCTTTAAATATGTCTTTGCCCAACCAACTCTGTTATCAAAAATGGCTTGAGCGCCACTTGCTAAAAGTTCTTTTCTTTCCTCGTTAGTAACTTCAAATTCAACTGCCAAACTTTCTATTAAAGTTCTGTATTTATGCTCTTGTCCGTCCGAAATAAGTTTTAATAACGGAAGCATTAATGATTGGTAATCTGGTATCATGACTTTCTTGTTGTCCTTTTGTTTCTATTTTTTGCTATCGTACTTTTAAGCTGACGCTTAATTTGATTTCGCCGTAACCCAATTTCAGGCCTCCTACTTCATACTGACAAGATCTTCAACGATTTTTCGTTCTTCCAGACTAAGCGCGCCCTGTGTGTCGCGGAGCAGCTCAGCTAATGCCGATTTAACCAGCAAAGAGTGACTCGCATAAAGGTTCGAAACAGTGTCTGGCGTCAAGGATAGCCAGCGCGCCGTTTTGGCGTCGCTGCCCGCCTTTGGATTCAGCTTCTCCGCTGTCTCCGGATCCAGGTGCATATGTTTAGCCGTTGTTTCCATCCAAGCATTATCTGTGTTTCTCGGATCATCCATATAACCCTGATAAATAAGCGCTCCCTTGGAGATATCCAGCACAACGCCTGTTTCCTCTTCCAACTCTCTGGCCAAAGTTCTGGAAATTTCTTCGCCTTTGTCCACCATACCGCCCGGTATGGCCCACTGACCATTATCCCTGCGTTGAATCGCAAGCATCTGAATTTGACGTTCGCGTTCGTTGATTCGCGTAATCAGCGGATCCGCCGCGTAATTGGGCCCCCATTTGCCAAGGAGGCCCCTTCCGGCGATACCGGTCCTGCCCATCGGATTCATGGGATGCCCTAGTGGGTTATGACGGAAATCTCCCGAGAAACTTCTACGGGGAACCTCTGCTATAAGGGATATATCTTCAGGATCAGCCCATCCGGCGGGATTGCGCGAACAATCGTTCTCAATAACGGTCAAATCCACATGGTAGGGCGGAGTATAGCCTGTATAAACCACATCCCAGCTCACCAAGTCATCTGGAACAGGAAAACGTTCAGGATATCCCTTCGGTCTTTCAAAACGGGCTTTAGTATGAAGAGCTAGCCTTGTTTTATTCTCTGTTTTTTTCATTTTTTATACCCATAGCCAACTGGTTTTAATAACTCGGGGTTATTTCACTACGCTGGAGGCGTAAACCAGCGTAATTCCCCTGCTTTTCAGCGTGGGCAAAGCGACGGCCAGTGTTTTTATGGTTGCCGGATGAGGATGACAAATAGCGACGGCATACCCGTTTTTTTTTGCCACAGAAACCGCTTGATCAAGCTGACCCATGATATACGCTCCGTCCTCTTCATTATCCAAAAACACATTTCGCTTCGCGGATTTCATGCCCATTTCCTTGGCAAGACGAAATCCCACGCTTTTCGGACTTGTAACGCTATCGATGAAAAAAAGCCCTTTTCCCTGCAACACTTCCAACACATAGGTCATTTGCTCGTCATGCTCCGTAAATTCGGAGCCCATATGATTGTTGGCGCCAACCGCCCCGGGGATATCCCGAGTGAATTGCTCCACACGTTCTTTTATAGCCTCGCCATCCATTGTCATGAACAAACCGTTGGACTCTAGGTTTTTCTGCGGCCATCCTTTGAACTGCATAGGGATATGTATCATTGTTTCTATGCCGTTTGCGGCGGCAAACGAAGCAACGCTGCGATACTTGCTCAAACCGGGGATAATTGAGAATGTCAGCGGAACTCCGATATCGGAAAGCGAACGCGCGTCCTTCATACTGGCTCCCATATCATCGATAATAATCGCCAGTTTCCCGGTTCCGGAACCTTCCTTTTTCACGCCGTCATGCGGTTTAGAAACCGGNGGGATGAGTTTATCAAGAGGAATGCCCGAACGCTCCGGAGGAGACGGGCGGGTATCCGGAAGCGGCGTTTTCGTCTGGCTTGACGATTGCGTATGGACATCAGGAATACGGGAAGGTTTTGTTGGCGCAGGCGGGGGTTGCTGTTTTGGCGTTTTCATCTGAGGGGAGAAAAAAAGATATCCTGAGACAGCAAGAACGATAACGGCCAAAATGGCCAGAGCGGCGTAAGTTCCGCCGCTCTGGTTCTGTTTTTTACGTTTAGGTTTTATAACAGGCATGCAATATTCTCGATGAGTTTATTTTGGCAAATCAATTTTTTTGAGAATGTCCCAGCCCTTGAGAAGATCAAGGGCGCGCATGACCTGATAATCACTTTTCAGGTTATCTTCAAGCGTCTGCTTGGTCGTCTCATCTTTTTTCGGCTCTTTCTTTTCGTTTTTGGACGTTGCCTCCGACTTTCCATCACTTTCGAAGTGATTTTCCAAGTCGCTTTCCCGGATGTTCAAGATATTTTTCTTATCGGCGTCTCTTGGCATTTCCAACGCCTCGACAAGGATATCAGGGGTAATTCCCTTGGCCTGAATAGAACGGCCATTGGGAGTAAAATAACGCGCTGTAGTCAGACGCAGACCTGACTCATCGGATAACGGAACTATGGTCTGCACCGACCCCTTACCAAAACTCTGAGTTCCCATAACAATGGCTCGTTTATGATCCTGAAGGGCTCCGGCAACAATTTCTGACGCGCTGGCGCTTCCGCTATTGATAAGAACTACGATGGGATATTGGGGTTCTTTGTGACCCTTACGGGCGAAAAACTGCATTTTTGAATCTTTCTCCCGGCCCTCCGTATATACAATCAATCCCTCATTGATAAAATGATCGGCCACTTTGACGGCTTGATCCAATAATCCGCCCGGATCGTTACGAAGATCCAAGACAAGCCCTGACAGCGTTTTTTTGTTTTCAGCATGAAGAGCCTTCAGGGCTTTGGCCAGATCCTCGTCGGTTTTTTCCTGAAACTGTGCGATTCTCACGTATCCATAACCGTTATCCAACAACGTTGAGCGGACGCTTTTGACCTGAATTATGTCGCGGGTCAATACAAACTCTTTCGGACGATCAAATCCGCCTCGCAGGATAGTCAGCGTAACCTTGGTGCCTTTGGGACCTCGCATGCGTTTAACCGCGTCGTTAATATTCATATCTTTGGTAAATTTACCATCAATTCTGAAGATATGGTCGCCGGCTTTGATACCCGCCTTGAAAGCGGGCGTATCCTCAATGGGAGCTATAACTGTCAGTAAACCGTCCTTGAGCGTAATTTCTATACCCAAGCCGCCAAACGCGCCCTTGGTCTCGACTTTCATCTCTTTGAATGTTTCCGGAGTCATAAAAGAACTATGCGGGTCAAGGGAAGCCAACATACCGTTTATTGCGCCGTAAATCAGTTTTTTGGTATCAACTTCCTCAACATAGCTTTTCTTGATTATGGCCATAACATCGGTAAACAACTCGATTGATTCATAATCGCTGCCATTAGCTTCCGCCTTGAATCGAGGCTGCGAGCTTATACCGATATAAATAATCAGCGTGATTATGGCGACCGCCAGCCCGGCAAAAATTCGTTTTTTCTTTTCTTTCATTGCAGACATCTTACGCCTCCGATTTATATCTGATTACTCTTATGTTTTATGTGATTTCAGCAAATAGCGTCATTTTTCGCAATCTCTCCGATGCGACTAATTCAGCTATCTCACCCAGCCTGACGGATCAAGTGGCTTGCCTTGGCGGCGAATTTCAAAATACAGGAGCGGACCTTTGAGCGAATCAACATCCCCTACTGTGGCGAGGACATCATTTTTAGCTATTTGCGCTCCCACTCTCTTTAAAATTTTTGAAGCGTGCGCATAAAGACTGAAGTAGCCGCCGCCATGATCAACTATGACCATATTCCCGTACCCCTTAAAATAATCAGCAAAAATCACAGTTCCATCATAGATTGAACGAATCGAGGTTCCCGGCGCGGCCGAAATAGAAAGTCCCTTGCTGAATGTATAAGAATCAAAGTCCGGGTGTTTATGTTTACCATAGTTTTCAATAATTTGACCTCGAACCGGCAGAGACATGCGACCTTTCTGAGATAAAAAGCCACGATCCGGAACAGGCGGAAGGGATTGGTATTGCGTTGTCTTTTTACCGTCCTTTGAACGCTGTGTTTGTCTGAGGGCGGTTCTAGAAGCTTTTCTGCGATTGGCGGCTTCAAGCTTCGCCAGCATACTCTGAAGACGAGCCGCGTTCGCATTCAGCTCCTTAAGAGAGGCTTCTTGGCTCGCGCGGTCGTTGCGCACTTTTTTCAGATACGCCGATTTCTTGTCTTTTTCCTGTTCAATTTCATTCTTCTTAGAGGCAATTCCCCGTTTAATAGATTCTTTCCTGTTTGCTTCCTGTTCTAGACTGTTTTTCAGGGAATGCAACTCATCCATTTTTTGATTGTATTCATCAAAAATTTTCTTGTCATATTCCACAACAGCTTTCATATAACAAGTTGTTTCAGAAACGCTGGACAACGACTCCGAAGAAAAAACCATCCGTAACAAACCTATATTTCCAGCTTTGTAAAGCGAAGAGAGGCGTTTTGTGATTTCTCGCTTTTTACGTTCGGTCTCATCCAACGCTGCGGTTATCTCACGTCTAGTTTTGGCAAGATTGATTTCGACCTTCCGGAGATCCCTGTCCAGTTTTCCTAATTCAGTTTTTTTCTGCTCCAGGTTACGATTGATTTCCTGTAATTCATTAGAAACAACCGCTTCAATCTTCCGGGTCTTGCTTATAATCCGCTTTTTTGCCTTGATCTCTTGTTTAACCCCTTTTAATTCATCCCGGGGGTTTGCGGAAAAGACCGGAGCGGCAACCAACGCTATCAAAGCTATCAGTTGTATGCAAGATAAAAACCGCTTCATTTTATATAGTTATGAAGCGTCTAAGCGATGTCAAACTACCGACAAAACCAAGCGCTATGCCGGACAGAAAAATTGCGCCAAGATATTCGACCGGCAGAAAGGATAACCCGGAAGCGATTGAATTGAATGTAAACAAAGTATCGGCATTGTACGCAAACAATTCATAAAGTCCAAACAACATTAATATAGCCAGCAGAGCCCCAGCGCCGCCCTGAATAATTCCCTCTATCAGAAAAGGCGCCTTGATAAAAAACCTAGTTGCTCCTACAAGCGACATGACTTCCAACTCGTCGCGCCTCGCGTAAATCGTCAACTTTATGGTGTTGGAAACAATAAAAAGAGCTGACACGATTAGAAAAATGCCAAGCAAAGCTCCCATAACACGCATGAAATTAAGAAAAAGATTGAAACGCTTGACCCATTCTTCGCCGTACTGCATTTCATTAATCCCTGGAATTTTTTTCAGGGCGGAAACGAAATTCTCAACCGACTGCGTATCCCGATGGGATCGCTTAAGAGTAATTTCCATTGATGTTGGAAGAATTTCTGAGGTAACGCCATCCAACAGGCTTTCCTGACCGCGAAGACGGCTTCTGAAACGTTTCATTGCCTCATCGCGAGAGACATAATTTATATGCGAGACCTCTGGCAATACGCCGATTTTAGCACGTAAACCAGACAGTTCTCCAGATGTCAACTCATGATCAAAATATGCGGTAACCTGAATTTGATCGCTCCAGTGATCCGCCAGACCTTTAATATTAAAAAACACCAACGCAAACAAAGCCACAATGAGAAGCGACAGAGCTATAGTGCCTATGGTAACAACATTTACAAAAACATTTTGTCGGATATTTTTCAGGGCCCGATCCACATAATAACGGGCGCGCCCTGCAAATCCCCCGCCTGTCAGAGCAGGGCGCTTGTTAAGCTGATTCGCCGGAGTCTTCCTTCTTGTCGTCGTCCACTTGTTCAACTATTTCTCCCTTGTATAGGGTTATGATACGCTGGTGACTGTTTTCAATGAGGCGCCGGTCATGGGTTGCAACCACAACTGTAGTTCCCCGCGCGTTTGCGCCTCTGAAGATCGATAGAATTTTATTTTTGTTTGCCTCGTCCAGGTTACCGGTCGGTTCGTCGGCCAACAGAATTTTGGGGTCATTTACCAAGGCTCTAGCCAGCGCCACTCTTTGTTGTTCGCCACCCGAAAGTCGTTGCGGAGTGACATGCATTTTTGACTCAATTCCCATATGTCTAAGAACATGCAAAACCCGTTTGCCGATATCAATTCGCCCCCATCCCAGAACTTCCAGAGTAATCGCCACATTTTCAAAAACCGTTCGATCCTGCAGCAACTTAAAATCCTGAAACACAACTCCTATGGAACGACGTAACAGCGGAATCTGCGAGGGCGACATATGTGATATGTTCTTACCTCCAATCAGAACCTGACCAAACGTGGGCGTCAAAGCTCCGTACAACAAGCGCAGCAGCGTCGTTTTACCCGCTCCCGAAGCGCCAGTCAGAAAAACGAATTCTCCCTTGTCTATACGCACAGAAACAGCATTAAGGGCTGTGGCGTCTTTCTGATAAGCAAGCGACACATTATGCAACTGAATCATGTTACCTCACCATTCGTTGTAGGGTGTGCCGTTTGAACCCACAAGATCTGATCCGCTATGCACATCGTACACATTGCCGGGTCCGCTTACTCCGCTATTCCCAGATGACAGGTCAGACGCATCTTCAGGCGGCGCGACTGTTATCCAGGTTTCGCTACTCCCTGTAAACGGGTCGCGGGGGATCTCGCGCACGTATTTCTTTTCGACGATTTCCGAAAGAGAATCTGGATATTTACCCTGATCCGCGTAAAACTGATCTATGACATTCCTAAAATTATACAAATTTTCTCGCAGAACCGCTTCGCGCGCCTTAATAACGCTTCCTCTGTAATTTGGCGCGGCAATGGCCGCAAGTATGCCGACGATTGAAACCACGATCATGATCTCAATCAGCGTAAAACCACGGCGGCTGGGACGAATATGACGCATCGTCGCGCTAGCGCAGTTTCCCAACCGGAAAAACGCAAAAAACGCCCGTTTAGCGCTACCAATCTTTATATTTTGAGCCATCAATGGCTGTTTCCTCACTTTTTGAATAAACATCGAAAACATCCTCCCCGCCCCAACTTGAAGAATCGGGGGAGTCCGCATAAGAACGTAATTGCCAGCCCCAGGTTTCGTCATTCTCACTTTCCGGAGCATAAAAAGGATCTAACACTTTGCGTCGTAGAAATTTTTTTTTGCCTGCCTTGGCGTCGCCAAAATCCGCGCCATCTATCAAAACCTGCAGATTTTTGGGGTATCCGGACTCATTTACCGGCTTATTTGGACCCTCCGGCATTTTGTCCCATGTTTTTTTGTAATCATCAATAGCAATTCTGAGAGTACGCAAATTACGACGTAATTCAATCTCCTTTGTCCTTTTGGAAGTCATACGAGCCATCGGCAGTATTGCCGCCGCAAGAATGGCCAGAATGGTAACCGTTACTATCAGCTCTATCAAGGATAATCCGGCGCGATTTTTTTTATGTTTCGGTATTTGTATAATCCAAGGTCGTTTCAAACCTACAAACCCTCATGGTAACTGTTATAAGTTTTTGAATGGTCGTTGCCTTCGTCGCTAACAAACTCCCATTCGCTGTATCTTTGAGCTCCCTCAAAACCGCTGAGGGATGAAATATTCGAGAATGAAATTTTCAGAGGCTCTTCGTCGCTAGAGCTGGCGACTCCACATATGCCATATTGGTCTTTGATAAGGCGCCAGTCAGCCTTACCGGTCATGGGATCTTCGTACAAACGGCGCAAACGGCGAATCGGGGGGTTACGTCGGACATTTACTAGGTCATCAAGACTATCAAGCGGCATCACGACATTCTGTCGCCGATAACATTCAATGGCTTCTTTGATCTGGCTACCACGAAACAACAATTCTTTTTCGCGTTCCCGTTTCATGACCATACGCCATGACTGGGCGGTTACGCCAAGAGTAATCCCAGTGATGACGACAACGGCCATAACCATGACCATGGTAAAACCGTTTTGCTTTTTCAGGAGTGTCGACAAGTATGTCTTAAGCATTCAAAAACACTCGAAGTTCCGCCTATGGCGAAATACAGGATATATCCAGTTTAGCAAATCTAACGATAAATTATTTACCGCAAAAAGGTGCTTTACTTGATCTGAACCGCAGAGCCAAACGGCTGAACGGGCAATAAGCCGCCGCCGGACGATGTGAAAGCGAAACTTTCGAAAGCAAATGCGGCGACTCCCGGCTGTTTTGCTTTAAACGATACCAAAGCCAAAGTTCCTCTGCCCGAAATCCCGCTTTTACCTTCCGCGCGCGCCAAACTTACGGAAAGAGAACCCATCTCCTCATGCACCGCACTACCGAAAGTCGTTGAGCCCCCATCGTTTCTAAGAAAATCACCCTCGTCCGCCGAGACAAACTCAACCAATTTGGGATCAAAAGTCAGGGTGAATGGCGCGTTAACAAGATCATTGACCTGATCCGCTCTTATTTCAAGGGTAACAGTTTGCCCAACAGCGGCGGAAGCCGGCGCGCCGATCCTCAGCGAAAGCGGCTGGGACGAAACAGCAGGATCAACAGGCGGCGATACCTGAGATGATTCACCCTGAATCGACGGTTCCTGCGCCATAGACGTCGTACGCTGCCCAGCCTGTCTCGTAGCATAGAGCGGCTCTTGCTCAAACGAGGCTAGGGAAGAACTCAAAGTCGGATCATCCTCTTTTCCGGAAACGAACGAGGCCATATTATGCGATGGAACGGTCACTCCGCGCACCAGACGCGGAGTAATAGCCAGCACAAGTTCGCTTTTCCGGTTAGTGGAATCAGTGTTGGTGAAAAGATTCCCCAGTATGGGGATATCGCCCAGAAGAAAAATTTTATCTTTGTTGTTAGAATAATTTTTTTCTATTAGGCCGCCAATTACGCTGGTCTCGCCATCTTTCAGTGTGAGTACTGTTTCAAGATTTCTCGTCGCAATGGTAACCACGACTGTGGCGCTATCAGCTCCGCCAACAACTTGTCTTTCGGTATCCTGACTAACCTCCAGACTCAGCTTGATTACGATTTCATTATTCAACCCTATGGTCGGCTCGGCCACAACCTTAACGCCCACATCAATATATTGGACGTTGACGCTGGTCGTCTCGTTTGTTGTGGTCGTGGTAGTTATGGGAATACGCTTACCCACGTTGAATTTGGATTTTTCTCTGTTTTTGACCCTGATTTTAGGGTTTGATAAAATTTCCGACTTTATAATTGTTTTAGCAAAGTTAAACTGACCCGTTGGAACAGTTACGAAGTTAGTATAACCTTTCAGGCTAAACGCCTTGATAAGGCTTGCCGTATTATCCGCAATAGTAGAGCTGGAGTCCGTCACGGCCGACGATAAACTGGAAGCCATCAAGTTCCCGCCAGAGTTATAAGCGCCCATCTGCACATTATACGGGGAAAGCAGAAGTCCCACCATTTTGGAGTCAGTATCCCCTACTTCCAGGACCTCCACATCCAGAATCACTTCGGCGTCAGGAGCATCGTTAGCTTCGAGTACTTTCTCCACAACACTGACCACTTCTTTTGTATCGCGCACAACGATGGCGTTGGTTTCCTCATTTGCATAAATTTTGCGAACCTGAAGCACGGAACGAATCAAATTAATAGCCTTTTTGGCTTCCATATGATTGAGATGAAACGTCCGTATGGTCATGTCTTCATATTGTTTAATCTTGTCCGGCGTTTTGGGATAAACGATCACCGTACTCTCGTTGGCAACCTTACAACCCAGTTTGAACATATTGGTGAGAAGATCAAGAGTCTGCTGGAAAGTGGCGTTTTCCAAAAAGACTGTCACCGGCTGGTCTCTGACTCCCTCGTCAAAAATAAAATTAATTCCCGACAAGCGGGTAACGATGTTGAATACTTCCTTGATTCTGGCGTCTCTGAATTTTAACGTAATCGGCCTGGTTGACTTAAGACTAAGCTCAAAACCTTCCAGTCTGTTTTTACGCAGCCCCATAATACGCGTTTTGGCGGCTCGGTAATCCTCGTTGTTTGGATCCAATTCCAGCGCGCGTGAAAACAGACGCTCGGCTTCCCTGAATTTATTAGTCTTTTCAAACAATAGGCCTTCCTGGTAAGCTTGCTGAGCGTCTTTAAGTCTGACCACCTTCTCTATAAGCTGTTCGAAACGCGCCTCGCTCGGCTCAAAACCTAGGCCTGCGCGCAACTCTTCAAGAGCGGCAGAATAATCTCCCTGCTCAAACAGAGCGCTCCCCCGTTTAAAACGGGCATCGGCAGCTTTTCCCCTGACGCTGAGAAACCGGAGTCTGTATTCGGTCGCATCCGGATTTTCTCGAAACGCCTCGGCATAACTATACATAGCCTCTTCATACATACCTTTGGCCTCAAGGCTCTCTCCTCTGCTGAAAGAGCTGCCGCCGGCAACGCAGCCGGAAAGAATAACCCCGGCGAGTAGACTGAATGTTATATACCATAGAGTTTTACGCATCTATTGCTTCTCCCTAAAAACTGAAAATATGCCAAATCTAGTTACGACTCCGCTCTCAATGTAGAATACTCCACCAGTGGAATAACAATCTGTTCCCCGGTGTCTGTCACGCTGATAGTCAGAACCTGGTCCGTAACAACAGACGCTTCATAGCGGCCCGCAAAAACGTCGCCTTTTTTCACCAAAATAATCTCATTATCTTTGCTAAGAAATATNATCTTGCGTCCGTCCTTTTGCAGAAATCCCAAGAAAGTGAATTTTGCAAGCTCGCTTCGAGGTTCTTCAGCAACGGGTTGCTGCAACGCCGCCGGAGGAAAAACGGGGGATCGTGTCTCAATTGGCGAACGAAAATACGCCTCTTTAGTGTCATCAACAAAAACCGGTTTAAAGATATCGCGGCGATATCCCTTGAAATCTGGTAAGTCACGATCAAGAAGTTCCAGTTGCAACGATACAGGGTCAAGCGTTCCTACGTTTTTTGACGCCGGAGCTTTATCCATACGATTTGAGGGAACAGCCCGACTACCGGACGTAAACGTAAGAGTTTTAACCTTTGTCTGGCGCGGCATCCTAGCATAACTCCATATTACAACCAAAATAAGCAGAGCAATCAGGCCGCAAAGAATCAGCTTCTGGCGGTTCACGAGTCCCCCTTCAGATATATCGTAATCCGAAGATCCATGGTCACGCTCTCTTCAAAAGCATCGCTGTTTATCCAGCTTACGTCATCCACGACAATTAATTCCCGTTTCTTCAACAAATCAGTCAAAAAACTTTTTACGGAAACGTATCTGCCGCTCACCTCCATGGACAATTCATAGGCAAGCAGCTTTTCCTCTTCAATCGCGCGGGGCTTGTAGGTTATTTTTCCGGTAACAACGCCATTGGACGCAGCCTGTTCAAGAATATCGCCGAGCAGTTGCGGAAACATGCGTTTGGATGGAATTCTCTCTTTTAGCTTTTCTAGGTCTGTCTCATTTTTTTTATATATGGCGGAAGCGTCTCTAGATCCTCCCAGAGTAGCGCGGTCGCGCAGCTCGCTCCACCTCTGCTGAGCCTCGGCAATCTCCGGTTTCTGATACCTGCCAACCGCAACAAACAAAATTAACGTCAGAACAAACAAAAAGGCAACCGCGCTTAAAAGACGTTTTTTACGATGGAAAAATTCCAGTAAAGCATTTTTCATTACTTCACCATCCGGCAGGTAATAACGAATTGTACGCCGTGCCTTTTAGAACCAACCACAAATTCCGCATGCGACAAAAGCAAAACGTCCCTGAACATTCCGGAATTTTCAAGCCGCTCCAGATAAGAACTCACAGAGCTGAAATTCCTTGTTCTTCCCTCAATTTTGACAACTTCGGTATTTTTATCTAGCGCCAGAGAAAAAACAGCTATTCCTTCCGGGGTAACTTGCTCCAACTGATCAAGCAATTTGAGCCAATAAGCGGACTTACGCTCGATAATTTCGTTATAGAATACTACTGATTGCCTCTGAGCTTTGTATTCCCGTTCCGGGACATTGAAAGATTGCGGTTTCAATTTTTCCTCAAAGGAAACAATGTCGTTTTTAATTCGTTCAAGCTTTCCTTTGTTCTGGCAAAACTGGAAAAATTTCCAGCACAACAATATTGTCAGAAACAACGCGAATAAAAGAACTACTTTGGTGAGTTCGCGGTCCAGATATGTCCGTGTTGCCAGATTAATATTGAAACGCATCACAGATTCCTCAAAGCCGCGCCAATCGCCGCCGTATAGGAGAATAAAGTTTGCTGACCCGACAGAGGATCTTTGCGGGGCTTAACCATTGTTTCTATTTTCAGCGGGGACGTCTCGTTTCCGGTAGCTTCAGCGACCATCTCGCAAAAACTACTCATCGTATCCGGTTCCGCAAGACAGAACAATTTATTCGGAACCCGCTCGGGAAAACGTTCGCGATAAGCCATGAAAGAATTGCATATTTCCCTGTAAACGCGATGTCCATTCGCCGGAGTTTCCGTTATGTCTTTTATCCTGATAAATTCCGGGATACCGCCGTTCATTGCCATAATGGTAAGCGACTCCCTATAATACAATATCAACGCCACATCCCGCTGAAGCGCGGGATAATTTTCAAACGTCCTGAAAAGACTGAAAACGTTCAGATCAATATATACGGGCAAAAAACCAGCGGAAGTAATGAGATCCTCATACTGGGTGATAACGTTTTTCGAAACCATGGCGACAAGCAGCGACATTTCGTTGTTTTCCCGAATCATCAACTGCTGATAGTCCAAATGAGCGTCGTTTGTGTTGAACGAGACACTTTTTTTAAGTTTCCAACGGATAACATCCATAGCTTCGCCGCGGCTTTTAAAACGTCCTTCAATGTCCATGAGAAAGACGCGTCCTACGGAATCTGGCAAGCTAATCGAAAGACGGGGTTCTTTGGGAGAAAATAAAGAACGTGCCTCTTTCAGACAATCGCAAAAAGCCTGCGGATCAAGAATATTGGTTTCTCTCAGCGAAGGTTTCAAAACGCCGGATTGAAGCAGACTAAAATCAGCTCCCTCCAGAAGAGATGATTGGAACGGACGGAAAGCGGCTTTTTCCAGAAAAGGGACTCCCGCCTTCTTTTTCATAACAGCGAAAAATATCCCCTGAGGACAAATTTCCGCCCCGATTGATTTGTTGCTCTTTAAAGAAAAATCCGAAAAGCGCATGCGCCAGTCAATCCTCTTTCGTTTATTCTACAAATGTGACGCGGTTGATTTCTTTAAGGGTAGTTTCTCCCCCTATCAATTTTTCCACCGCCGAATCACGCAGAAAAATAACCCCAGAATTTCTCGCAGCCCGTTTGAGTTGCGTTGCCGGGGCTTTTGCAATCACAAGATCACGAATTTCATCATTCAATTCAAGAAGTTCCACAATTGCGGAGCGGCCGCGGTAACCAGTGCCCGCGCACGCTTCGCAACCTACGGCTTCGTAAAAAGTCGCTCCCTCGGCGCGCTTGGGATCAATTCCCGCGTCAACAAGGACGTCACGACTATATACAACCGGCTTCCTGCATGAACTACAAACACGCCTCACCAAACGCTGCGCCATGACGAAATTCAGACACGAGACAAAATTATAGGGGTCAATTCCCATATGGATGAAGCGCCCGATGACATCGAAAACGTTGTTGGCATGTACGGTGGTAAAAACCAGATGTCCGGTCAAAGCCGACTGAACCGCGATTTGAGCGGTTTCAGAATCACGTATCTCTCCGACCATGATTTTATCGGGGTCATGGCGCAAAATGGAACGGAGACCTCTGGCGAAAGTAAGTCCTTTTTTTTCATTAACCGGAATCTGCAATACTCCGGGTAACATATATTCAACCGGATCTTCAATGGTGATAATCTTTTCTTCGCCTGTGTGTATTTCCGTCAATGCGGCATAAAGAGTCGTGGTTTTACCCGAACCAGTTGGGCCGGTGACAAGCGCCATGCCGTAGGGCTCGCGGATCTTTTTTCTGAGACGTTTTATTTCCCGCGCGCTGACTCCCAAGTTTTCCAGCGTCAATCCTTTAAAATCAGTGGCGATGCTTTCCTTGTCAAGAATACGGATAACCGCGTCTTCTCCTAGAGCGCTTGGCATGATAGAAATACGAAAATCTATGGATTTGTCATTGAAACGAATCTTGAAACGACCATCCTGCGGTATGCGTCGTTCAGAAATATCCAGCTCACTCATAACCTTCAGCCTAGAAATAATCGGAGCTTGAAAATGTAGATCTATCGGATCGTTGGCGCGATATAGCACGCCGTCTATGCGGTATTTTATCTCAACCCGATCGTGACCAGTTTCTATGTGAATATCGCTGGCGCGACGGTTGAGCGCGTCAATAATCGTAGTATTGATCAGCTTGATGACAGGGCTAGTGTCTTCAGAAATATTTTCAACGGAAAGAACTTCTTCTCCCCGATCTGTCTCCTTGACCAGGTGCAGCATGAAGTCTTCCGAGACTTCCCTGAGCACGCGGCGCGCTCCTTCTCCCGCTTTTACAACCGAAGATATGGCGCTCTCTGTGGCAACAAAAATCTTGAGAGGACGATCCAAAAACAACTCAAGTTCATCAAGCTTGACAACATCGGTAGGATCCGTGACCGCTACAGACAGCACGCCCGCAACCATTTCAAGGGGCACAAACTGGAAACGGTAAATAGCGTCGTTGGGCAACGTGTTCAGCAATTCCTCGTTAATTTTGAAACTGCTCAGGTCAACGTAGTTTACCCCGCATTGTTCGGCCAAAGCCAAAGCGACATCTTTCTCGTTTACGTAGCCCTCTCGCACACAGATTTCTCCAAAGCGCAACCGAGTGGATCCAAGTTGTCCAAGAACCACGGCGAATTGTTCCGCGTTTAGGCAGCCGCGTTCCATCAGTATCTTACCGATATCTTTACGTCTGTAAAATCCGGTCATGGCGTCAACCCGCCGTTCCCGCAATCTTGAAGACTGGCAAATACATAGTAATAATAATCCCCCCGATTATAATTCCCATGATAACCATGACAACCGGTTCTATGGCGGTGGTCAATACATGCGTGCGTTCTTCCAAGTCATCTTCCAGATAATCAGAAATATCTGTCAACATATCCGCCAGCGCGCCGGTGGATTCGCCAACTCCAAGCATACGCAGAGCAAGAGGAGGCATGATCGCGCTCCTCTCAAAGGCGGAGGTCAAGGAACTTCCTTCCTCCACAAGGCGAAGCGCATCTGAAAACCGCTTTTCCATATAAACATTGTTAAGCGTTCCAATTGACATGCGCAACGCTTCCACAATCGGAACGCCGCTACCCAATACGGTGGCCAAAGTACGCGTAAAACCGGCTACAGAATATTTGGAATAGATATCTCCCAATATCGGGATTCTGAGCTTGAAGCGGTCAACGGCAAACGCGCCTTCCTCGGTATCCGCCCATGAACGGAAAAAATATGCTACTACGGCGACCAAGGCAAGCGCCACTACAGAAAATCGTCTTATATATGTTGTCAGAAGTATCAGCATCTGCGTAGGAAGCGGCAATTGCGATCCAGCGTCGGCATAAATCTGGCTAAACGTGGGAACCACATATACCAGCAACAATGCCACCGCGAAAAACGCAACGGCAATGATGATAACTGGATAAAAAAGAGAGGAAAGAATTTTTTTTCGGATAGCGCTAGTGCGCTTTAAATACTGAATATAGCGGCGAATGGTGTGCGCGAGATCGCCGGTTCGCTCGCCGGCGCGAATGGAGGCTATGTACAAATGCGGAAAAACACCGGTATGTCTTTCGAGCGCCGCGGAAAATGAAGCTCCCGCTTTAATGTCTTCCCGCGCCTGATCCAATATTTCGAAAAGCCTGCCACTGTCATGACGTTCGAGAATGGTGTTGAGCGCCTGCATGATGGGCATACCGGCTTTGATCAGCGCAAGCATTTCCTGGTTGAATGTCAGAAGAAAACGATTATCAACGGCTTTGCGACTGAAATTTTTCAAATAAAGAAACTGAAATGGCTTTTTCTTTATTTGAAAAACGAAAAACCCTTGTTCTTCAAGGCTTTTAAGAAGAGCGGCTGAATCGGCGGATTCAATCTCCCGATAAAGGATCTTCCCGTCGGACGAGCCTAGTTTACAGGTAAAAAGGGCCATGGCGCGGATAATATCACAGGAAAGCCGCTTAGTTAAATAAAAACTATGAAAATTACGCGGGATTTTATAATTTTATTAAAAATGAAAAACATCCGGCTGGCGTCAGGGCATCAAATCAAAAAGCGCCTAGAAAGTCAAAAGTCCAATAATCCACAACGCAAATGACAACAAAGCGGCAATCCCCCATTTCCAGGAATCGCGGCNCGCAAAGGTTCCTGTCCGCGGAAACCCGCGAAAAATAAAGATAATGGTTGAAATAATCCAGCCCCATAATCCGAGCAGCAAAATACAGGACCAGCGATCATGCCCCACTGCTGTTTCTCCGTTTTACAAAAGCAGACAATATAGTTCCCAGCCTCAGTTTCCAAACCATCATAACGGCTTCTCTCACAATTTTTTTCGACATTTTGGACGCTCCCGCTCTACGATCAATAAAAATAATCGGGATTTCTAAAATCCTGAAGCCCTTTTCATTGCATCGGTAATTCATTTCTATCTGAAAAGAATAGCCGTCAGACTTCACTTGATCAAGATCGATCGCTTCTACGGCAACGCGCTTGAAACACTTGAATCCACTAGTGCAATCTCTGATTTTTAAACCGGTAATGGCACGGGTATATGCGCTGGCAAAATAACTCAACATCAATCTGCGAATCGGCCAATTAACGACGCTGACTCCATTCAAATAACGAGAGCCGATTACGAGATCGCAGGTTTCAATAGTTTCAAGAAACAGGGGAAGAGCCGATGGATCGTGAGAAAAATCCGCATCCATTTCAATGAGATAATCCGCTCCCATCTCCAGAGCGGCTTTAAAACCCGCGCGGTAGGCGGATCCCAAGCCCAACTTAGCCTCTCTGTGAATCACGCAAACTCTACTATCCGCAAAAGCCAGCTCATCAGCTATTTTTCCCGTTCCGTCAGGCGAGTTATCATCAACTATCAGAACATGCAGCGCTGGATGCTGCTTTAGAACCTCCCGCGTCAAACGAGATATGTTATCGCGTTCATTATAAGTTGGTATAATGACTATCGTCTTCAAACATTATTCTCCAGTATGGTTGGATCAATATTCAAACGCGCGATCAATAGCGTTGAATATTTTGCCGCGGCTCCCAGAATTATTGTTGCCCATCATTGGCGCGTAGATAAACATAACCTAAATCAAAGCACAAACTTAATTTAGACATGTTCTCAGATAAAAAAACGCCGTAAAAAATAACGGGGTCGTGCAAAAACGCACAACCCCGTCCAATTTTCGCGGTCAAATCAAGGTTTGCGTTAGAACCAAGGGCCTCCAACGGGAAGCTTTATTCCGGCCTCGCCAAAAATAGAGGCAAGCATGAGATAAAAAGCCAAGAATGCGCATAAAATAAGATCATAGGCGGCAAAAAGTCCGGCTGCGGAGGAGCCGGTAAATTCTTTAACAACCAATCCGATAAAACCAAGGAGTAATGTTAAAAACACCAAAGCCAGCGTGGTGTTATGTTTCATGGAAGCGATAAAGAGTCCGAATGTTAGAATAGTCCAGCCGGTCAGGAAATAGCCCAAATCTTTCGCGTCAAAAGCAAAAACTGGATAAGACTTTACCAACTCCGGACTGTGTCCGAAAATTATCAAACAGCAAAGAGATATCCAAAACGCGCCATAGCTAGTAAACGCGCAAAAACCAAAGTTATTGTTTTTCTTGAACTCAAACAAACCGGCAATCAGCTGCGCCCCTCCCCCGAAGAAAATACCAAGCCAGAGTACCGGAGCAATACCGCACAACTCCAAATTATGGCACTGCAATACAAACGTCGTCATACTGAATCCCGCAAGACCAACAACCGCAGGATTTCCCAACTTCACTTCACTTGAGCCCATTTTCACATCTCCTTTTTCATGTTGTTAACAACCAGTTTTTCAATTATTTCAGCAGGTTAAAGGGATAATTACGCATCGCCAAAATTTTCCAACGCACTATACAGAACATGGATTCAGGAGTAAAGCCCAAAAAACCAAAAAAGATTCGCATGACAGAGAGACTAAAAAATCATTAATCACCGATAAAAAAATGGTGTTCCATCGATTGTTAGTAATGAAAGAGGTGAATGTAATATCTCCCTGAAACGCGGCCGTTGAAATATTTCGTCCTTGATTTAACAAAGATCAATGGCTTAAAATTACAATTTTTAAACTACGCACAAAAAAATACGCCAACAGGAGGATAGCATGAACTACTCGGCGGATTTTGAAAAAGCGCTCCAGATTGGACGCCCCCCCGCTATCAGCGAAATCTTTCCCAATTCAAAAGCCCTGATCGTCAGCGGTAAAATCATCGACAGAGCCATGCTGGCTAAGGGAAAAGCAATAGCGCTCGCCGCAAATGGCCGTAACTATTTCGTTATCCGCGGAGTCCTCAACGCCGCGCAGCGCGCTAATGCTGCGGTTATTATAGAAATCGCCAAATCAGAAGGGGGGCGCAAAGCTTATTGCGCCGTCAATTATTGGAACATGGCCCGCATCGTGGACGCGCTCTGCAATGAGATGGGCATAACCATTCCCGTAGCTATCCATGCCGACCACTACGGCATTAAAAACGACGAGGATCTTAAAATCGCCAAAGTGGAAATCCCCAGCATGTTCGAGGCCGGAATAACTTCCATAGCCATTGACGCCTCTCATCTTCCCGACGACAAAAATCTGCTGGCCAGCCTTGAGATTAACCCGTTCATCCCCCGCTGGGCCGGCTTGGAAACCGAGGTGGGAGAAATCAAAGGCAAGGCAGGGATGTCCACCGTCCAAGAGGCAAAATTTTTGATACAGGGGCTCAACGCCCACGGCATATCTCCCGACTGGATTGCTCTCAACAATGGCACGGTACATGGTATTGAAGCAAGCGACGCCGGAATACATGTCAACCTAACTGCCGAAATCCATTCGGCTCTTGCCAGTTACAAAGTTAACGGCGCCCAGCACGGCACGTCGGGCAACAGCTCGGAACGCCTCCGTGAAATAGCCCAACAAACAGCCACCACAAAGGCGAATGTGGCCACCGCTTTACAAATGATTTCCTGGGGTTTGGAAGTCAACGACTATGGAAACGCGCAACTGGATTCCGCCGGAAACTTCATAAAAGCTAAAGGGGAAGGCGTTTCTGAAGAGATGTGGGAGGAAATGGTCGCCTATGCCGATTCCAAAAATTGGAAAAAAGGAGATTACAAAGGCCTGAATCTTCCCTTTGAAAACAAACTTCTGGCCCAGCCCCGCAAAATCAGGGAGCGCATGTCCAAACGGGTCGAAGAATTCGCCTACAAAATGATA
>JGI994J12354_10001912_pt1 | contig 20859 bp, 20 predicted proteins | sample IntmicLarv3ML3BL_FD_12354 | JGI IMG/M metagenome (IMG submission 12354) | reverse complement strand
TTGGCGGAGAAGGAGAGACTCGAACTCTCGCGGCAGTTACCCACCCTACGCCCTTAGCAGGGGCGCCTCGTCACCAACTTGAGTACTTCTCCATGGTAACAAAATCATATATGCTTTTGACTCTCATTATTTTACCATATAGGCAATGGTATAGTCAAGTCAAAAATAAAAAAAACTGATTTTATAAACGACTATATTTTTTCCAAAGCTATACCGCCGTATTGGCGAACTTTTAATACCTGACAAGCTTTGTCTCCAAAAGTAGCATCCATAATCTTGCAATATTCTTCAAGCAATTCCTGCGGAACAAATGCCTGTATAGTGCCGCCAAATCCGCCGCCATGAACCCGGTATGCGCCGGCTCCGTTTAAAATGTTTTCGGAAAGGCACAGAGCTAGCGATAATCCCTGTTCTTTGACGTCAGATGTAGAATATACGTTCTGCAGATACATAAAGCTGGAATGTCCTGATGCCTTTACATATTGCAGAAATCTGTTGAAATCGCCATTTTGAAGGGCTTTCTTTTCCAAAACTGCATACTCGGTATCTTTTACGAAGTGCATGGCTCTGAGCACAGCTCGGTCACCGAAATCATGGCGCAAACTTGCCGCATTGCCTATAATCTGTTCGGTGGTAACAAAGGAAAGCACAGGCTGCCCGAAAAAGCCAGCTACTGAACACATTTCCTTTAATACATCGGCATATTCATAGGTTAAATCAGCGTGGCTTCCACCAGTATTTACTATACAAAGACTATGTGCCGTTGAATCGAAATCAAAATCAACCTGTTCTACAACAGGCGTATCCTTTTCAAAAAAGTCAATACCAACAAACCCACCCACACTACAAGCCATTTGATCCATAAGCCCCGAGGGCTTTTCAAAATATACATTTTCAGCATACTGGCCGCATTTAGCTATTGTGACCGGGTCTATCTCACCATTATTGAAAAGATGGCTGATAATAGTGCCAATTAAAACTTCAAACGCGGCAGAAGACGACATTCCAGAGCCGCCCAAAACCTCTGATGTGGTGTGTGCATCAAAGCCGCCAATATTATATCCCAGCTCAGATAGTCTGGCACACATACCGCGTATCAAAGCGGCGGCATGCCCTGCTTCTTTGGGGACGGGCTTAAGATCAGAAAGCAATATTGTATCCAGTTTATGTCCGGCCGATTTTACGCGCACAGTGTTGTCGCTACGTTTAGAGGCGGCGCCTATAACATCTACATTCAAAGCGGCGGCCAACACGCAGCCCTGCTGGTGGTCGGTATGATTACCACCAATTTCGGTACGGCCGGGAGCAGAAAACATTTGCATATTTTCCGAATCTTCAAAGGTTTCGTTGTAATCATTCAGATTGTTTATATATCTTTTGCGGGCGAGCTCACAATTGCAATAAAGCTTTGAAAAAGCAGAATCAAGCCCACCATTTTGTATATAAGCTATGTATTTTTTAATATTCATGTTTTTTTGCTCCTTAATCTGAATGTCTTTTTATATTAAACACGAAAACCTTATAAAAATCAAGAGAAAAAACCGAAGCTAGAAGCTTCGGTTTTAAAATCACATTTTCATGCCCTGATATTTTGTTTTAGCGTCACACACCTTTTGCGCCTCTGCGGGCGCAACAGGATACCATCCACGTGAATTCATATCAGTAAATAATCCAGCTTGAATGTCATGTTCCTCGCGTAATATTTTTTGAACATCGCGGCGAAGCTTCGGCGTGGCACATTCATTGCTGAACGTGTTATAGTTTGCTGTAGCCATTTTCTGTGAATTCAAAACATCTTGCATGATGTCCTTATCCTGCATTTTATTTGTTTGCGGCATTTTGCATCACTCCTTTCAGTTAAGATATCCGAGCAGGGTTTGATAGTGCTGCTGGTGTTGATTAGCTATTTCTTTACACTTTGCTTTTAATTGCGTATCACTGGTGGTAGCAGCATATGTGTTGTACTTTTTGACAAGCAGATGCTCCATACTCAGCTGGTCTTCAATGCTTGTCAGCTCTTTTGCGGAAATGTTGGCCATTTTTATACACTCCTTTTTGGTTTTGTATTTCTATTATTTACAGGAAGAAATATTTATATACATACTTTTTACAATTTGATTATTAACATTTCGTTCATTTTTGACACACCATACATACAATTTATAAGCTTATAATTATAAAAAACAGTAGCATTGTCTTCTGTTTAGCTGTATTATTTAATGGAAAGCATGTGCTTTTTGGAGGCGAATTATTTGAAATATTTTGAAAGTCCCGCTTTTGGTGAATGGTGCGGTCGTGTTTATGGTTGTGATATGAAACAGACAGGAATGTTAACATCATATGAATTGAAACTGTTTTACAACGAGGTCACGCTGCAACCTAATTCTGATATTTTAGATATTGGCTGCGGTTGCGGCGCTATAACGGCCGATATTGCCAAACACTATAAATCCAATGCTGTTGGTATTAATATTAATAAAGATGAAATTGAATATGCAAAAAAACATTTTTTTGACAATAAATCTTTGGACTTTTCCATTTTGGATGGAAACAAAATTGACTATAAAGAAGAAAGCTTTGATCTTATTTGTTTTATTGACACACTATATATTTCCGGTTTTATAGACAAACTTCATGCGCTTTTAAACAAAGCCTTGAAAATGTTGAAGCCTGATGGAAAAATCGTGGTATTCTGGACAAACCAGCCAAAAAAACAATTTAATATATTCGATATGTCATTGCCAACGGCTTCCAATACCCAAGTTGGCATATGGGGAATTAACAATTGTATTCCTTTCAAAACCTTTGATTTAACAAAAAACAACAGATTATTTTGGTTTAAGGCGTTATCAGAATGTGAAGCTTTAGAAGAAAATTTAAAAGCCGAAATCCCTGATTACTATAGGCTTTTATATGACGAATGCGTCTATTATAAAACGTTAAGTGAAAAGGGTGATGATGGTGAACTGTTCAGATGGATGTTTATTTTCAATAAAAAATAGACATTTTATAATTTAATAAATCGACACAAGGAGGCAGGGCACATGGATAAAAAAACTTTTATTCTTATAGTTGATGACGAGGAGCGCCTCCGCACACTGGTCAGCATTTTTCTTGAAAAGCAGGGATATGCTGCACTTACAGCGGAGGATGGCTCAATTGCCGTGGAAATTGTAAAAGACAATCCGGATATTGATTTGGTTATAATGGATGTCATGATGCCTGAACTGGATGGCTGGACAGCTTGCCGGCAAATACGAGAATTTTCTAAGGTGCCAGTTATAATGCTTACAGCTCGTTCACAGGAATTCGATGAAATATATGGATTTGAAAGCGGTGCCGATGATTATATTACAAAGCCATTTTCATTGGCCGTTTTGGAAAAACGAATCTGTGCTGTGCTCGGCCGCGTACAGGATAATATGGCGTCCAGCAGCAATACCTCCGGCCTGAAAATAGACAAGGACGCATATAAGGTGAGCTTAAACGGTGAAGATATCGAGCTCACCCTAAAAGAATTTGAAATCTTGGTTAAGCTTTATGACAATAAGGGCCGGGTTTTCACGCGTGATCAACTCTTGGATTCAATATGGGGTTACGATTTCGATAAGGACGCACGAACTATAGATTCCCATGTGGCACGGCTGCGCACAAAATTGAAAGAGTGGGGAAGTACCCACCTGAAAACAGTTTATGGACTTGGATATAAGCTAGACTATTAAATAGGGGGCGGTATATGTGAAGACAAAACTATGGCTCAGAATTTTCTTTAATCTTTTGGCCATAATATTTGCTTTTGCTATACTTATAGTAACAGCAAATGGTTTGCTGCTGACAAGCTATTACCAGTCAACCGAAAAAAGCTCAATGATAAATGCTGCAAAAAGGATAAACGGCCTTAATCTTGAGACAAGCGAAGATTATAACGAGCTTGTGAGGATATCTCTGGAATCAAAGTATTCGGTTGTTATTTCAAAGGATGGCACGGTTGTTTTTCCTGTACCCAGTTTTGATAGGCCGGCTTCGTCAGGTTTGATGGTATATCAGTATGAAATAGCTGTTGAGGAAATAGAAATTATTGACAAACACACAAAATTTTTCACAGGAAAGGACAAACGCTCAAACAGCGATATGTATGTAATAGAAAAAACACTGGACAACACATACACGCTGACATTGGCAACAGCTAAAACCCTTATTGATGAAAGCGCTCGAATTGCAAATCAATTCATACTTATCGTTTTATTTGTATGTCTTGTTGTAGCATTGGCGTGGGCTATCGTTTTTGCTCGGCGTTTTTCAAAGCCCGTATCTGAAATGAATAAAATCACAAAAAATATGGCTTCGCTCGATTTTTCGCAGAGGCTCGTTCCAGAATCCCGCGATGAAATAGGAGAACTGGGCAATTCTATAAATGCACTTTCTGCCGCTTTGGATTCTACGCTTCACGATCTTTCATTAAAAAATCAACGGTTGGAGCACGAGATTCAGCGCGAGCGCACGCTGGATTCCATGAGAAAGGGCTTTGTGGCGAATGTGTCGCATGAATTAAAAACCCCGATATCAATTATACAGGGATATGCTGAAGGGTTGAAATTAGGCGTGACTGACAGCGTAGAGGAGTATTGCGATGTTATTATAGATGAAAGCAGCCGCATGAACAGGTTAGTGCTTGATTTGATAGAGCTTTCAAAATATGAGTCGGGTAGCCTTCAGCTTGATAAAAAGTATTTTAACATGAATGGTCTTGTTGGCGAGGTTTTGTCAAAAATGCATTCTTCCTTTGAGGCGGCCGGAATTCGGCCCAAATTAGATATATCACCCGATTTTGATGTGTTTGCCGATTCTATGCGTATTGAACAGGTGCTGAGTAATTTTCTAAATAATGCTTTGTCTCATGTTGGGGAAAAGAAAATAATCGCCGTATATAGCAGGGAGGAAAACGGCCAAAACTGGCTGTATGTATATAATTCCGATTCTCATATCAATGATGAGGATATGGAACAGATATGGCAAAGCTTTTATCGTGGGGATAAATCACATAAGAGAAACGAAGGTAGATTTGGGCTGGGACTGTCTATAGTTAAGGCTATTGTAGAATTGCATTCTGGTGTTGTTATATCGGGAAACACGGAAGAAGGGGTGATATTTGGATTTACCCTGCCATAAAAAACCAAAAAGATGTTGTACTTTTTCTAAATTCTGTTATAATGATTGTATTATAGAGAAATGTGAGGCGATTTTTGTGGACACCTTTATAGAGCAAATTGTAGCTATAAGAAAGTCTGCTATCCAAATGATAGGACAGGTAGCTTTGTGGTTTGTAGGCTTTTTTGTGATAGTTTTACTCTTTTTGTTTATAGTACCGTTGCCCGGGTTGTTTTCTATGATAGGGATTTTTGGCTGTGTTGGTGTTGGCTATGGCGTTTATTACTTGACAAGCTCCATGAGTATTGAATATGAATACAGCGCTACTAATGAATATTTTGATATTGATCGTATAATGGCCAAGCGCAAACGTAAACGTATACTTAGCATTACGAGCAGAGATTTTGAAAGCTTTGGAGTTTATAATGAAGCGCAGCACACCCACCGTAACTATGATAAACGTATAATAGCGGCTAATATAGATGATGAAGGCGTATATTTCGGCACAATGCGTGCAAAAAATCTAGGGCATGTTCTTTTGGTGTTTAAACCTGACGAACGAGTGTTGTCCCAGATAAAAAAATATATACCCAGGCAGGTACTGAATGATGCTTTCCGTGGGAAATGATATACTGCTGATAAAAAGGATTGAAAATTCTTTAAAAAACCCCCGCTTTACAGCGAGGGTTTTTGGCTCTGAGGAGCAAAAGCAGCTTGAGGGCCGGCCTGCGCAGTCTTATGCTGCGGCATTTTCTGCCAAGGAAAGCTTTGCAAAGGCGCTCGGAACGGGAATAAGAGGCTTTTCGTTGCGTGAAGTTCAATTACTGCACAATGAGCTGGGCGCGCCGTATTTAAAGCTTGAAGGCAATGCAAAAGCTTTGGCGGAACAAAAAAATATGGATTTTTGCGTAAGCATAAGTCACTGCGAGGAATATGTTAGCGTTGTTGTCATAGGATATCAGAAGGAGGCAGCATTATGAATTTTTATACAACGGAGCAGATAAAGCAAATTGAACGAAACGCCATGAGTTTGGGTATGAATGGGTTGCGCATGATGGAAAATGCCGGTTCGGCCGTGGCTCGCGTAATACGCGACCGTTTTGGCAAGGACTTAAAATCGGTCGTTATTTGCGGTCGTGGAAATAATGGCGGTGATGGATTTGTTGTGGCGCGAAAGCTAAAAGAAAACGGCGGCGATGTAACAGTTATTCAGGCTATAGGCGAGCCCGCTACCCATGATTCTATGGAAATGCTATCCCGCCTTTATCCGCTTGGCGTACGCGTGCTGAGCTATGACGATAGTTGTGCAGCTGCAGAAGCCTGCATAAATGATGCAAGCATTATTATAGATGCTGTGTTCGGAAATGGATTCAATGGTGTGCTGCATGACAGCAGCCTTAATAGGCTTATTGATACCGTAAATGGTACAGCAGCAAAAAAAATCGCTATAGACATGCCCAGCGGCGCAAATTCGGATACCGGCGATGTGCCCGGTGCCTGCATTAAATGTGATATGACAGTTGGTATAATCGGTCTAAAGCCGGGATATGTCATGTATCCGGCCGGGGCATTTTGCGGTGAGCTTTATTCCGTTGAGATTGGTTTGCCGGATGGTGCAACAGATGATACCGTTCCAATAATGTCGTCTATAGACGAGAGCTATATCCGCTCGGTTCTCAGTGTTCGTCCGCGCCATTGTCACAAAGGCGACTTTGGCCGGACGGCAATTGTGGCAGGGAGTTTGGGCATGTGCGGAGCATCCATTATTGCTGCGCGCGCAGCAGCATACAGCGGCGCAGGGCTTGTGCATATGATGGTACCGGACTGTAATTATACAGCTGCCACAATAGGCCTGCCTGAAGCTGTTATTACCCCTTTAGATACAAATGAAACGGGCGGCATTTCGCAAAAGGAAAGCATCAGGCTTGTCCGCGCCCTTGAAAAGGCCAACAGCTGCCTTATCGGGCCCGGTATGGGCGCCGGCTTTCATACGCAAAAGCTTGTGGAAACGGTGATCACCTGTTGTAATTGCCCCATAATTATTGATGCGGATGGAATAAATAGCATATCCGGCTGCATAAATATGATTAGAGACACAAAGAGTAGTGTTATACTAACCCCGCATCCCGGGGAAATGGCGCGCCTGTGCGGAGTATCTATAGCGCATGTGGAACAAAACCGACTTCAAATATCAAAGGATTTCGCTGCGAAATACGGCTGTATTTTGGTATTAAAGGGATCTGTTAGCATAGTGGCTCTGCCCAATGGAGTTTGCTTTGTAAATCTTGGCGGCAATGGTGGCATGGCAACAGCTGGCTGCGGTGATATGCTGGCTGGAATGCTCGCTGCACTGCTTGCTGAGGGTATGAATCCGGCAGATGCTGCCTGCACCGCTGTGTATCTTCATGCCGAAGCGGGTGATTTCGCCGCCAAGGAGGCCTCCATGCGCAGCCTTACTCCTACAATGATGACAAATGTCCTGCCTGAAATGCTTAAAAAATACGAAACCGGTTGATAATTGAAATCACCCGGTTGAATTAAGGGTGATTTTTATGATGACAACCATCGTTCGTTTTCGCAAAATATATATTATTTCAGCGTTGTCTGTGGTAATACTTATTATAATTTGTGCGGTCTTTATAGGCGGCAAATCCTCGCCGGGTTCAGCCGCTCTTCCATTGGCTGACAATTTTTCTTGCGACATATCGCTGAAATATTCCGGCATGAGCCTGAGCGGCAGTATAACGCGAACCGGGCCGGGTCAATGTACTGTAACCATAAAAGAGCCTAAAGCCTTGGGCGGAATGCGGTTTGATGTGACGGGCGAGGGCATAGAAATATCATACGGAAAACTAAAACTCCCTTTGGGCAGCATTGATATTCCCGAAAGCAATCTGTTCGAGCCGCTATGCCGCACGCTGGATGCTGCAATGAGCCCCGATGGACTGAAGATGGATCGTATAGATGGTAAAAATGTCTTTCATGGAAAATCTTCTTTGAGCAGCTTCGAAATAACCTGTGCCGATGATGGACAAATACTCAATATAAAAATCCCCGGATACGAGCTTGATGTAAACATGGAAAATTACAGCGTAAACAAATAATTTTTTAAAAACCTAATAATACATACCAACGATAAACCTATTAACGGTTTATCGTTTTTTTGTGTTAATGTGGGTACTTTTATAGTACCTTCTTTGTTGTCAACAATCAGACAATAGGAATAAAATATTATCAGATAAGATTTTCATGTTTAAAGGGAAGCCTGTGTGGCAAAAATATTCATGGAGGAACGACAACATTTGGGAGTGTGAATTAAAATGACCATAAAGAGAGGGGACATCTACTACGCTGATCTGAGCCCGGTGGTGGGTTCGGAGCAGGGAGGTGTCCGTCCAGTATTAATAGTGCAAAACGATATGGGAAACAAACATAGCCCTACCGTGATTGCGGCCGCCATCACAAGTCAGCACGATAAATCAAAATTACCTACCCATATACAGGTACATGCGGATAATTGCGGATTGGCGCGAGATTCTATAGTGCTTTTAGAGCAGGTGCGAACACTGGACAAACGGCGGCTTAAGGAGCACATGGGAAGCCTGGATTCGGCATCTATGGTAAGGGTAAACCGTGCCCTATCGGTTAGCTTTGGGCTGGGCGATTCCAGAATATAAAGTTTAATTCTAAGGGCCGTTAATATATATCATAAATAAAAAAGCTGCTGCCATTCGCTCAAAAGAGCATAAGGCAACAGCTTTTAAAATAGTCGTTAGATTTTAACAGCCTTTTTAAGTGCATCCACCATATCGGTGCGCTCCCATGTCAAATCTAAATCGGTTCTGCCTATGTGGCCGTACGAGGCAAGAGCGCGGTATATCGGGCGGCGCAGCTGCAAACGGTCTATTATAGCGGCAGGACGTAAATCAAAAACCTTCGCAACGGCGGCAGACAAAACCCCATCTTCCACAGCTCCGGTGCCAAATGTATCCACCATAATGGAAACCGGATGGGCAACGCCTATGGCATAAGCCAGCTGCACCTCGCATTTTTTTGCCAGCCCGGCAGCAACAATATTTTTAGCTACATGACGGGCGGCATAAGCAGCCGAACGGTCAACCTTTGTGGGATCCTTGCCCGAAAAAGCACCGCCGCCATGGCGGGCGTATCCGCCGTATGTGTCAACAATTATCTTGCGGCCGGTGAGCCCGGTATCTCCCTGGGGTCCACCTACAACAAAGCGTCCTGTAGGATTTACATATATTTTTGTTTGGCCATCCATAAGGCTTTCGGGAATTATATGTTTTATAACATGCGTGAGCAAATCTTCGCGTATCTGTTCCAAAGAAACATGCTCGTCATGCTGTGTAGACACCACAACAGCATCTACTCGTACCGGTTTTTCATCGTCATATTCAATGGTTACCTGTGTTTTGCCATCAGGGCGCAAATAGGATAGGGCGCCGTTTTTGCGTACCTCAGCCAAACGGCGGCTAAGCTTGTGCGAAAGAGAAATTGGAAGAGGCATGAGCTCTTCGGTTTCGTCGCAGGCATATCCAAACATCATACCCTGATCGCCGGCGCCTGTATGATTATAACGGTCGTTGTTGCCGGCGCGCTCTTCCAAAGCGGAATCAACACCCATAGCAATATCGGGAGATTGTTCATCTATTGATGTGATAACAGCGCAGGAATTTCCATCAAAGCCCTGATTAAGGCTGTTATATCCTATATCGTTGACAACATTGCGCACTATTTTCGGAATATCCACATAGCATTTAGTCGTAATTTCTCCCATAACTGTTACGATGCCCGTTGTGCAAAAGGTTTCACATGCCACACGTGCGGTGGGGTCGTTTTCCAATATGGCATCCAGCACCGCATCAGAAATCTGATCACACAACTTATCCGGATGTCCTTCGGTAACCGATTCAGATGTAAATAATTTTTTCATCATTATATATTTGCCTCCATAATAAAGATTGTATATTCATTAAAAATCCCGTCAAAAGACGGGTTATAATAAGCCAAGAAACCGATATTACGCGGTTATAGCCACGGAATATAATGTTTTTAGAGTTTTATACGCTTTTTATATATTTTTCCATAACCGAACTGCTTACAGGCGTTTCAAGTACTATGCTGAAATAATATCCGTCCTTGCTCCACAAAGCAAGACAAAACGAGCCGCCATCGCCACGAAGTTCGGCGGAAACAGAACCCGTGACAGCTTGTGTTGCTTCGCCGATATATCCGCAGGTAAGGTCGGCCTCGCTATCTTTGGAAATATTAAAACGGGCAACAGTGTCTTCGTCTTTTTCGTATATTATCGTTGCAATTTTATTCAGCGTCTGATAGCTTTGTGTTCCCATGGATTTAAGCTCGACGGGCTCGGGCACGGTAAAACCGACCGCAGCTGACAATTCGGCAATGCTATCAAAAAACTCCGGATCTTCGTTTTCTGTTTCGAAATACTCACTTGAAGCACTGCTCGAAACATTTTCCGAAGAATCAGAGGAACATGAGCTAAAGGAAAAAACAAATATAAAAACGAAAAGAAAGATGAATAACTTTTTCATTTTAAACTCCTGTGTTTTAGTGAAAATCTATTGATATATGATGTCTGGTGAAACGGTCTGCCAATCAATGCGTAATCTATATTAATTATACCATTACAATTATCGCATGTCAACTTTAAAAACCTCAAGGTATATTATTGTAGTTTTTGCTAAATATATTTGTAGCCGGGCACGTATATTTTTTGGCAAAGTGAAGGGAATGGATATAATAATGTTGGTTACGCTTTTTCGAACGACCTTTTTATATGTATTTATTATAATAAGTATGCGGCTTATGGGCAAACGCCAAATCGGGGAAATGCAACCCAACGAGTTTGTTATAACCATACTTATATCCGAGCTGGCCGCTATACCCATTCAGGATATAGATTCACCTATATCAAACGCATTTATCAGCATAAGCGTGCTGATAATACTTGAAATAATACTTTCGGTGATAAGCATGAAAAGCCGCATTGTGCGCAGGGCAGTAAACGGTAAGTATGCTGTTATTATAAAAGACGGCATAATAGACCAAAAGCAAATGAAGGCGATGCGCATGACAGCGGATGATCTTTTTGAGGAATTGCGGTTAAAGGATGTATTCAACATAGAACAGGTTGCCTATGCGATAGTCGAAAACAACGGAAAAATGAGCGTTTTGCTAAGGCCGGAGCATTCTCCGGCAACAGCTGGCCAAATGAATGTCTCAACTGAGGACGCGGGCATGGAGCTTCTTGTTGTGAGTGACGGGCGTATAGAGGAAAACCGCATAGAATCGTTTAAACTTGATGGCAAGGCCATAGAGCGCGAAATAAAAAAGCACAAGCTGCGAGTTGAGGATGTATTTATTATGACCGTGGACAGACAAAATACATTTCAAATTGTAAAGAAAGGGTAGGGGAGTTTGGGGTGAAGAGGCTTTGGGTTGTATTGGGCTTATCGCTTGTTGTGGCTGCATTGTGTGTCATGGGCAATATAGTATTGTTTGGCGGAGGAACCCGACTGAAAAACGATATAGAACAGGCAATAGCTTTGGCCGAGAAAGGTGACATGATCGGAGCTGCCGAAGCAGCGCAGAAGGCTGAAAAAGGTTTTATCGAATATGAACACACTTTAGGACTATTTATGAACAAAAAAACAGTTAACGAGGTTGGCGAATCTTTGAGCAAGCTAACCTGGCTTGCGAAAAATGACGACCGCGGCGAATTTTTGAGCGAATGCAGCCGTGCTATTGTGGTTATCACACATATTCTTAACCATGAAAAGCTATCGCTTTACAATTTCTTTTAAGCGTGTTATTCCTGTTCTTCTTCAGAGCTTTTATCATCCGACTCATTTTGAGCATCTAAATCGGCATTCCTTTTCTTGCTTTTGAATTTGTATCCCATGACAAAGACCACCGTTAAAGCTGCGATACATCCAATGGATATTCCCGAAATGATAAGCGTATGGTTCATAGCGAGATTAAGAGTTTTCGGATCGCCGGGTAATGTCACAAACGCGGTGCTCTCTGTGGCCGCTGTTTCATCCTCAATATACACAACGCCTGTGAATATCTGCTCTATATCGGCAACAGCAACGGCTTTTTTGCCGGGCGCCTTTCCGACTGTTTCCAGTATATATTCATATCCGTTTTTTATTGTTGCGTATACCAGCCCGTATTTATCTTCGTTTACATTTGAGTACATATGTTTTATAACAAGCTGCTCACCCTGTTCTGTGTAAACCTCTTCTGTTGAAACGGCGCCGTCGGCGGTGTAAAGTGTTTGAATGTTTTCCTTGTATTGCTTTATCACCTCGATATTGGATTCATTTAAATCTCCTATAGTTCTGGTAGTGTTATTGTTATTTACTTGGCACATTATAGTGAATGAACCGTCGATATACGGGGCAATAAACTCAATACCGGAATTTTTCCGAAAAAGCTCTTCAAATTCGCTATAATTCCAGCCGTATTTTTCTATTTCGGCTTTAGCGGATTCAAATTTATCTGCCTCTATCATTATGTAGCCATCCGTCAGAGCCAGCTCCATATTTTCAAAATTATATTTTTCTTCAAAAAAATCAGTAGCCGCAGCGCTGAAAAATGACAAAACAACAAAAGCTCCTGAAACTATAGTGATTATAGCTTTTTTAAACATAATAGCAGTCTCCATTCTAATGTAATGCAATAAAATTATTATACAGCTTATAGAAAGTATTTTCAACAGTTAATTGCATATTGCAAAATCACAGCGAAAATGGTAAAATACTTTTAAATGCACGAGTTGGAGTTGAAGCTTTTGAACCGCAAACTATGGAAAGAACCATTTATGGACAAGGAATTGGCCAAAGAGCTTTCGGAAGAATGCAACATCGACCCGCATCTGGCACTTATACTCATTAACCGCGGGTTTAACGACCCGATTTTAATAGACGAATTTTTGTCCGATGACATATGCTGCGACAGCCCCTTAAACATGGCCGACATGGAAAAGGCTGTTGTTCGAATAAACACCGCCATTGAAAACAAAGAGCCTATTGCTATATACGGAGACTATGACTGCGACGGAATAACGGCGACAGCCCTTTTATACACATATTTATATTCGCGAGGCGCGATTGTTTCCAATTATATACCCAGCCGACTGGACGAGGGCTATGGGATGAACTGTGCTTCAATAGAAATTTTGAACGAACGCGGAATAAAGCTTATTATCACTGTTGACAATGGCATAACTGCAAACAATGAAATCGCCTACTGCAATACGCTCGGTATTGATGTTGTGGTTACCGACCATCATCTTCCTGGCATTGAATTGCCTGACGCCTGTGCAATAGTAGATCCTCACCGGAATGACTGCTTGTCGGAATTTAAAAATATTGCCGGTGTATGCGTAGCATTTAAGTTGGTTTGTGCGCTGGATGAGCGTGAGCCGGATGAGCTTATGGATGAATATGCTGATTTGCTGGCAATTGGCACAACTGCCGATATAATGCCACTGGTTTCTGAAAACCGCTATTTTGTTAAGGCTGGATTGAAACGGCTTAACACTTCGCCGCGTGTTGGCATAAAGGCATTGTTGGATAAATGTTCAAATTCAAAGGCTATAAAATCTGACCGTTTATCTTATTTGATAAACCCGCGTATCAACGCTGCCGGGCGCATGGGCAGCTCACAGCGCGCTCTTGATTTGCTGTTGACAGACGATTATGAAGAAGCTTTGGCTATAGCTGAAGAAATAGATTCTGAAAACAGCCTGCGCAAGACTACAGAAGAGCAAATTGTTAGGCAGGCACATGAATATGTGCTTGAAAACAACCTGGCTTACGACCGGCTGATTATAGTGATAGGGGAACAATATCATCATGGGGTACTGGGAATTGTAGCTTCACGGCTGTGCGAAGCTTATGGGCGTCCGGTTATCTTTTGCTCTTTAGATGATGGCGAAGTTGTAGGCTCAGGTCGTAGTATAAAAGGTTTTCCGCTTTTTGATGCTATAAACAGCGCGGAGCATTTGCTTACGCGTTTCGGCGGACACAAACAAGCCGCAGGAGTTACGCTGCCTATTGAGAATTTTGAAAAATTCAAGCAATGTGTACATGAATATGCCGCGGCACATTATCCGGAAATGCCGCGTCCTTGTGTAGAGCTGGATTGCAAACTGAAGCCGCCAGCATTATCGCTGTATTTTGCCAAAAGCATTGAATGTATGGCACCTTTCGGAAGTGGTAATTACAGCCCTTTGATAGGGTTATACAACCTCACTGTTAAGGATGTTATCGAGCTTTCCGGTGGCAAACACCTGCGTATTGTTTTCTACCGTGACAATGATGTTATAAGCACGGTATATTTTGGTATGACTCGGGTCAACTGGCCATATACCGAGGGGGATGTTGTGGATATTGTTGTCAATATCGAGCCGTATTTTTATAATGAACGCGAAGGAGTAACTTCCGCTATAAAGGCCATAAGGCCGCATATAGGCAATAACGAAGAGGTTGACCGTGACATTGGCATTTATGAACACATACGCCGGAATGAATGGCCTGAACCCAAAACCGCAAAAGAAATAACGCCCACACGCGAACAAATTACCGAGGTTTATCTTTATATAAAGCGAAACGGCAGCTTTGTCTATTCGCTGGACATTTTGTATTATCGTATGAAGTCTCGAATGAGCTTTATCAATATGCGGCTTGCACTGGATATATTAAATGAAATAGGGGTTCTTACTATTACTGAACATCAAGAAAGCTTTAAAATCGAGCTGGTTGAGGTTCAAACAAAAGCCGATTTAAATAAATCCGAAATTTTGCAAAATCTGAAAAAACGGGGAGAATAACATCAATGTCAGCCGATGGAATTAATAGCGGAGCGGCGGATATATCGGAGGATATGAGCCTGGAAACCTTGCTGGATTTAGCCAGAAAAAACTGTTATTCAGCAGATCTGGCTCTTATTGAGCGCGCCTATTATGCTGCAAGCGAAGCACATACGGGACAATTGCGTTCATCGGGTGACAGCTATTTTTCGCATCCGTATTCGGTGGCATGTATTGTGGTTTCATTAGGCATGGACACCGAATCTATATGTACAGCTTTGTTGCATGATGTTGTTGAGGATACGCCAACCACGTTAGACGAATTGCGCAAGGATTTTGGCGCAGACATTGCTAGCTTGGTTGACGGCCTGACCAAGCTGGATAAGCTGCCATTTTCTTCAAAGGAAGAGCAACAGGCTGAAAACCTGCGCAAAATGCTGCTGGCCATGGCCGAAGATGTAAGGGTTATTATAATCAAGCTGGCCGACCGTTTGCACAACATGCGCACAATATACGCCCGCCCCGAACAAAAACAACGTGATACAGCATTGGAAACTTTGGAGGTTTTTGCGCCGCTGGCTCATAGGCTTGGAATACGTGCCCTGAAAGAGGAGCTGGAGGATCTTTCTATAAAGTATCTTGATCCTATTGCTTATACTGAAATTGAAACAAATCTTAATTCCAGCACGAAATACCGCAGCGAATACCTTGAACTGCTGAAAGAACGCATGAAAGTGCGTTTGGAGGAAAGTGGAATAAACTCGGCATTTATTGAGGGGCGTATAAAGTCAATACATGGAATATATCGTAAAATGTACATGCAGGGGAAATCCTTTGAGGAAATTTACGATGTATACGCAGTTCGTATTATTACAGATACTATAGCGGACTGCTATAACATTTTAGGACAGATGCACGACCTGTTCCGCCCCATACCAAACAGGTTTAAAGATTATATTTCCACACCGAAACCAAATCTTTACCAATCGCTGCATACCACAGTTATGCCGCGAGAAGGAATACCTTTTGAAATACAGATAAGAACCTGGGAAATGAACCATACTGCCGAATATGGCATTGCTGCGCATTGGAAATATAAAGAGGGCATAGAACGCAAAGACGACCATTTAGATGAGCGGCTGCAATGGATTCGCAATTTGCTGGATACGCAGAAAAACTCGGATGATGTTGAGGATATTGTACGCACCATAAAAACCGACCTATCGCAGGAGGATGTCTTTGTTGTCACTCCAAAAGGTGATGTTATCAACCTTCCTGTAGGTTCCTCGGTTATCGATTTTGCTTATGCTATTCACTCGGAGGTTGGTCACCGTATGGTTGGCGCCAAGGTTGATGGGCGCATTGTACCTCTGGATTATCAGGTAAAAACCGGCGAAATAATAGAGGTTCTTACAACGAAAGAGCAGGGAAGAGGGCCGAGCAGAGACTGGCTTCAAATGGTTCGTACCAGCGAAGCACGTAATAAAATTCGCGGCTGGTTTAAAAAAGAAAAGCGCACTGAGAATATTGCAGAAGGTAAACAGCAGCTTGAACGCGAGCTGCGCCGCAATAATATCACTTTGCGCGACAAAGCAGAATCTTTCCTTTTAGGGCTGGCTGAGCGGCTTCACTGCAATTCTTTAGAGGATTTTTATGCTTCTATAGGATATGGAGGCATATTGCTTTCGCGTATTTTGCCACGAATAAAAGAGGAATACCAACGCCAATTTAAAAGCCCGCAGAATGAGGACATTTCCCGTTTTATAAAAGAGTCCTCCAGTATGCCTTCTTCCAAAGAAGGTGTTATAGTAGAGGGAATTGACAATTGCCTTATCAAGCTTTCAAGATGCTGCGATCCCTTGCCCGGCGATGAAATTATTGGCTTTATCACTCGGGGACATGGTGTGTCAGTTCACAAACGCGATTGTACAAATGTTCCACAGGACATCTCGTTAGCCAGCGAGCCTGAACGATGGGTGAGGGCGGCATTTACTTCGGATCAGCTGAAGAATTTTAAATGTACACTGTCGATTCATGCAATGGACAGGGGAGCCCTTTTAGCCGATATTACCGTTTCGCTGGCTAACATGCATGTGACAATTCATGCTATAAATGCACGTGAAACTAAAGATGGAAATTGTGTTATTCACATTACTATTTCGGTGGAAAATCTGCAGCACCTGCGCACTGTAATAGGAAAAGCCGAAAAAATAAACGGCGTGCTGCTGGTTGAACGCAGCGGCCTGTAAAGGAATATATTATGCCAAAACCTAAAAGTTTGTTTGTTTGTACTTCATGTGGATGTGAAAGCCCTAAATGGCTGGGGAAATGCCCTGATTGTGATAATTGGAACACATTTGAGGAGCAGGCTATTATCAATACGCCGGCCGCCTCTAAAATATCACATTCTGTTTCTTATGCTCCTGTTGAAGTACAGAGACTTGATAAAATTGAATATGGTGGTGAATATCGCTATAAAACAGGACTTTCAGAATTGGACAATGTATTAGGCGGAGGAATTGTTAAGGGCTCACTCGTACTTATAGGCGGTGATCCGGGTATTGGTAAATCAACCATTCTTTTGCAAATATGCCGATATTTATGTCAGGACTTGTCAGTGCTGTATGTATCGGGAGAAGAATCATCTCGTCAAATCAAACTACGGGCCGACAGACTTTCGGTCGACACAGACAGGCTGCTCGTTTTGTGCAGTACTGATATAGAAAGCATTTGCGAATACGTACGGACAGCCAAGCCGGACATAGTTATTGTAGATTCAATTCAAACCATGCATATAAGCTCTATGAATTCCTCGGCCGGCTCAACGGCACAGATAAGGGAATGTACATCACTCTTGCAACGCACGGCAAAAAACTTTGATATTTCGATAGTCGTTGTTGGGCATGTAACCAAAGATGGTGCGCTGGCTGGGCCCAAAGTTATGGAACATATTGTGGATGCTGTACTATATTTTGAGGGTGAACGCAACCTCTCATACCGTATATTGCGTGCCGTTAAAAACCGTTTTGGCTCAACTAATGAAATTGGTGTGTTTGAAATGGGTAATGAAGGGCTTATACAGGTTGAAAACCCTTCAAAAATGTTGCTTTCTGAACGTCCGTTTGGCGCTTCGGGCACTGTGGTATCTTGCATCATTGAAGGTACACGGCCAATATTGGCTGAGATACAGGCATTGGCTACGCCTACAGGATTTGGAAATCCACGTCGGCAGTCGTCTGGTTTTGACCAAAACAGACTCAATCTCTTACTAGCAATATTGGAAAAACGGGCAGGTTTCTATTTTTCTACACAGGATGCTTATTTAAATGTGATTGGTGGAATACGTTTGGACGAAACGGCGGCAGATTTGCCAGTGGCATTAGCATTGATATCCAGTCTTAGAGATAAACCCATAGATGCTGATGTCATTGCATTTGGTGAAATAGGATTAGCCGGAGAGGTTCGCGCAACGGTGCGGCCGGAAAAAAGAATAAGCGAAGCGATTAAACTAGGATTTAAAACATGCATTCTTCCAGAAGGTAATAAGAAGAATATAAGCTCTGAATTGCAGAGTAAAATCAAATTGGTTGGTATAAAAAATATTAGAGAAGCGAAGGATATATTGCTGTAAAAAAGCAGTGATGGTAGATTACAGCAAAAAAGCTCGTTATCGAATTATACAAAATGAATATTTTGTATAATTCAGGGGATAGAAAAAACATAAATTTAAAAACCTTGAAATTTACTGTTGACGTTCATTGCCTTTTATGATAAAATGCTCTAGGTACAAAAGATTGTGATAAAACTGGGTAATTAAATCCTGTTTTTATAAATGCAACGCAATAGCAATGCCCCGGTTTTAAGTTTCTTATCCGTGTAATAAATTCAAAGAAACACTATAAGCACTCGTGGCGGAACTGGCAGACGCGCTAGATTCAGGTTCTAGTCCATGCAAGTGGGTGGAGGTTCAAGTCCTCTCGGGTGCACCATGACGAACCATCATAAGGGGCATAGGCTCTGAATGATGGTTCGTTTTCTTTTTGGTTCCCCCTTTTTTAGACATTTGCTCAACGGTGAATAAAAAAGAATTAACAATTCTCAAACAATTCTCAAATAAAACAAAAACAATAAGGCTGTACACTTATCTTTAAAATTACCTTATTTGGCAATAAAATAAAGTAATTAAGTAAAGTATTTCCCTCAATATTTTTATGCCGTGATTTCTGTGGCAGAATGGAGTTTATTATGATAAATATTCTTGTTTTGGAAGACGATGTGAAGTTAAATCAAATCGTATGCACCCACTTAAACGACCGCGGCTACACCGCAAAGAGTTGTCTAAATGCCCGTGATGCCTACGACGCCATGTATAACGCTATGTTTGACATCATTGTTTCGGATATTATGATGCCGGGCATTGACGGCTTTGAGTTTGCCGAAACGGTTCGAGGTATAAATAAAACCATTCCGATTCTGTTTATGACCGCCCGTGACGATATGGCTTCCAAAGAAAAAGGATTCAATGCCGGTATTGACGATTACATGGTCAAGCCTATTGAGATAGGTGAGCTTGTGCTGCGTATTGAAGCACTGCTCCGCAGAGCAAACATTATGGAAAACAAAATGCTGACGGTCGGCAACCTGACGCTTGATGCGGAAGCGCTGACCGCAATGATTGACGGCGAGGAGCGACCCATGACATTGAGGGAGTTTAATATCCTCTTTAAGTTGTTATCCTATCCCAAAAAGACATTTTCCCGTGCTCAGCTAATGGACGAGTTTTGGGGAATGGAAAGCGATGCAGGTCTTCGTGCCGTGGATGTGTATATTACCAAGCTGCGTGACAAATTCTCAGATTGCGATGGCTTCACAATTGCAACGGTTCGCGGACTGGGATATAAGGCGGTTTTAGTTTAAAAGAAAATGCGTATATTTCTTTCAAACCTTGTGTGAAAGGATGGATTTTATAATGAAAAAAGAAATGCCGGCAGAGAATGATGCACGCGTCAAAAAAAGAGTGCTGGGCTGGAAGCACGCTATTCTTACCTATATAATGATATTATTGCTTGTGGGGTTCCAGACAGGAATTGTGGTTTTCCCTGGATTCATGAAAATGAACAGTGCGATTCAAGTATCTGTCATTATGGGATATTGGGCTATTGTTGCCGCTATATTCACATTTGTTACAAACCGGCAGATAAAAGACGGTTACGACAAACCGATGCGAAAGCTCAGTGAGGCGACAAAGCAGGTTGCGGATGGAGATTTTTCGATATATCTTGAACCGCTGCATTCTTCCGATAAATATGATTACATTGATGTTATGTTTTTGGATTTCAACAAAATGGTGGCCGAGCTTGGCAGCATTGAAACACTCAAAAATGATTTTGTCGCCAATGTTTCGCATGAGCTGAAAACACCCCTTGCGGTCATTAAAAATTATACCACCTCACTCAAAAATGATGATCTGTCCGCCGAAACCAGAGAAGAATACATGAACACCATTATCGACGCAACAGATCGGCTTGCTGCATTGACTTCCAATATTCTGAAGCTTAACAAGCTTGACAGTCAGGCGATTGAACCTATCGCAGAGTCCTATGATCTTTGCCGACAATTGACCGACTGCTTATTGCAGTTTGAACCCTTGTGGGAAAAGAAGGACATTGAAATTGATGTGGATATTGAGGACCAGACGGTTATCACTTCCGATGCAAGCCTGATGGATATCGTATGGAATAATCTGCTGTCCAACGCTATCAAATTCACAGCACCGGGCGGCAAGGTTGCCATGAAACAAACATCAGATACACATTCCATCACCGTTTCCATATCGGATTCCGNTC
>JGI994J12354_10001911_pt1 | contig 20861 bp, 20 predicted proteins | sample IntmicLarv3ML3BL_FD_12354 | JGI IMG/M metagenome (IMG submission 12354) | reverse complement strand
AGCTTCTGATGGCACCACTGATGTTAAGGCCCTTGCTGAAACAGCCGATGAATTAATCTCTCTCACCGAAAATGAAACCGCTGATGTTATGGCGTTTGTAAATAACAACCGCGCTACCCTGTACACTTTGGGTGATGTATTTGTGCCTACAGTAGAGCCTGTTACCCCAATAATACCCACGCAACAGCCCTTTACACATGCACAGCAAAGCGCACAAGGTGTTTCTGGCGTGGCAACCTACACCCCGGCTGACTTTGCACAGCAACCTACACAAACAGAAAATGTTCCGCTTTCGCACGCACGTCAAAGCGGTATGGCTTCACAAGGTGTTTCGGGTGTGGCAACCTATACCCCAGCTGACTTTGCGCAGCCTGTAACCCCACAACCCATGTACACGCCGCCAGTTGCATCTACGTATAACCCCCAAATTCCACAACAACAAGTACAATATACCAACTCGCAATACCATGGTAATATACCGCCTACACAAAACCCGCTTAATGGCATTGGCGGTTGGCTTTTAATTTTTATTATTTTTACTAGCTATGCATTAGCAACAGACCTAGGTATGGTAATATATTATGTGGATCTCGGAAGTTCTTTTTTAGCCTTGCTTTCTGCACTCCGGCCAATTTTTTCCGCACTTATTATTTTTTTTATAGACACCCGTAATAAAAAGGCGTACCTTGTATTTGTAATACAGCGTATTTATGTTATTCTTTTTTACATAGTATTTGACCCATCCCCTGAGCTTCTTATAAATAGTATTATAGCAACATGTATATGGGGGGCATATCTTTACAACTCTGAGCGAGTACAGACTGTACTGGGCCCTTTTCACCCAAATGCAAAATCTAATATTACCCCAAACCTTGAAGAACAACTTAAGCAAAACAGAAAACAATAATGATATTGTTTATATTTACCAAATAAAAGAGTGCATAATGCACTCTTTTTTATTGCTTTGTTTTATTTGACAATTGTTTACTGTTTTGATATAATATATAAAAATCTTTAAGTATAATTTACTTAACCCTCGAAAGGATACCCCTTATGGCAATACGCATTATTACAGACTCTACTTCAGACATTTTACCGCAAGAGGCAATAGAGCTTGGCATTGATGTAGTTCCGCTTAAGTCAGTTTTTGGAGATACCGTTTACCGTGAAAATATAGATATTACCCACAAAGAGTTTTACGAAAAGCTTGCCACGGTTAAAACCTTGCCTACTACAAGCCAGCCCGCCCCGGCAGACTTTTTACCGCTTTTTGAAGATGCAAAAAAAGCAGGGGATGATGTAGTATGCCTTTTGCTTTCAAGCGTGCTTAGCGGCACTGTACAAAGTGCGCAAATTGCCAAAGATATGTGCGAATACGAAAACATTTACATAGTAGATACTTTAACTACTACCGTTGGCATACGCACGCTGTTAACTTTTGCATTACAAATGCACAGTGCAGGCCTACCTGCCAAAGAAATTGCAGAAAAATTGGAAGACGCCAAAACACGCATTGTTTTGTACGCAATGGTAGATACTTTAGAATACCTGCATAAGGGCGGTAGGCTTTCTACCGCAAGTAAAGTGCTTGGCGGTATTTTAAACGTAAAACCAATTATAACAATAGATGAAGGTGCAATTAAAGTAGTAGACAAGGCAAGAGGCGTTGAAAAAGCTATGGACGCTATGCTTGAGTTAATTGGTGCTGTAGCAGACGAAGAACCCAATTTACCTGTTTTTTACGGCTACACCGCAAATGATGAACAAGGTACAACATTTATGCAAAAAGCAGATGCATATTATGGCTTTACAAATTCTGCCATACATTCAGTAGGTAGTGTTGTTGGCACGCACGCAGGGCCAAGCGCATTTGTTATATGTTATATAAAGAAAAAAGCATAAAGCAATTATATTACACCAATTCTTCTTTTATCATAAACCTTCGCAAAAAGAACACCTGTAGCAGATTTTTCTGCTACAGGTGTTCTTTTTATACACAAAGCTTTTACTTAACCAAGCTTTTCAAGTGCTATTTTTACGCGTTTAATTGTTTCTTCTTTACCAAGTATTGCAGCAAGCTCTACACCGCCACCCGGCGTAAATTCTTTGCCTGAAACCGCAACACGTAGCGGCCACAAAATATATCCGTTTTTAACTTCCATTTTCTCAATAAGTGCAAACAGTGCCTCGTGTATAGTGTCTTTATCAAACACTTCAAGGCTTTCAAGCACAGGTAGCATAGCTTCAAGTGCCACTTTTGCCGTTTCGGGGTCGGTTTTCATTTTCTTATGGGTGTACATTTCCACATCATAGTCCGGCAGTTCATCAATAAAATCAACCTGTGCCGGTATATCTCCAAGTGCTTCACACCTAAGCTGCAATACGCTTGCAAGCAAGGTCCTATCAGCAGTTGAGGCTTTCACCACGGGGTCTACATAGGGCTTAATTGCTTCTTCAAAGGCTTCAGGTGTCATTTTGCGTATGTACTCGCCGTTCAAAAACCTCAGCTTATTCATATCAAAAATTGAAGGGCTTTTGTTTATGTTTTTCTCATTAAATACTTCAACCAGTTCTTCAACATTGAATATTTCACGCTCTCCACCCGGGCTCCACCCAAGTAGGGCAATGTAGTTAAGCACGGCTTCTTTTAAGTAACCCATACTAATTAAATCCTCGTAAGAGGCATCACCATGGCGCTTTGAAAGCTTATGCGTAGCATCTCTCATAACAGGGGGGCAGTGCAAATAGTACGGAATTTCCCAGCCAAAAGCCTCATAAAGCAGGTTATATTTCGGGGCAGATGAAAGGTATTCAGTTCCTCTCATCACATGGCTTATTTCCATTAAATGGTCATCAACCACGTTTGCAAAGTTGTATGTAGGCATACCGTCTGCCTTAAGCAAAACCTGGTCATCAAGCGTTGTAACATCAACTTCTATGTGCCCAAAAATAATATCGTCAAACCCTGCTATGCCTTTATCGGGTATTCTCTGCCTTACAACATAGGTTTCGCCCGCTTCTATTTTCGCCTTTATTTCTTCTTTTGTAAGGGCACGGCAATGGCCGTCGTACTTAGTTATTTTGCCTGCTGCTTTTTGTATTGCGTTCATCTCTTCAAGGCGCTCTTTAGTGCAGAAGCAATAATAAGCGTGCCCTTTTTCAATAAGCTCTTCGGCATACTTTTTGTAAATGTCCATTCTCTCGCTTTGTACATATGGGCCAACGGGGCCACCTATATCAGGGCCTTCATCCCACAAAAGGCTTGTTTCACGCAGGGTGTTGTAAATAATATCAACTGCACCTTCAACTTGGCGTTCCTGGTCAGTATCTTCTATTCTTAAAATGAACGTACCATCATAATGTTTTGCCATTAAATACGCATAAAGTGCCGTACGCAAGTTACCAACATGCATATACCCTGTAGGGCTTGGGGCAAAACGTGTGCGCACCTTTTTGTCTTTCATAATGCATTCCTCCGCCTAAAATTGTATTATACATAATAGTAGCTTTTACAAAGGGGTTTGTCAATTGCCAAAAAAAACGCTTTATGTTACTATTGTTAAGGTAAACATACTTCTAAAAGGAGTTTTATATGCAGTTTACGTCCTTCACGTTTGCTTTGTTTTTTTTAATTGTGTTTTTAATATACTGGCTTTTGCCAAAAGAAAACCGCTGGCTTGTGTGCCTTGCCGCATCTGTATTGTTCTACGGGATGTTTGGTGTGGGTGTGCTGGCTTTGCTTTGTGCTTGTATTGTTGTTTGCTACTTTTTAGGCTTGCTGTTAGAGAGTAAAAAAAGCAAGCTTCTTTTGGCTTTTTCAGTTTTGGTTAGCCTTTCACCACTTTTGTTTTTTAAGTACTATAATTTTGCTATTAAGGCGTGGCTTACCATACTAATGCCACAAATTGAATTTCCTTCTTCAATTCTTGCCCCTATGGGCATTAGCTTTTACACCTTTAAGGCTGTAAGCTACCTTATAGATGTTTACCGAAAAGATATTAAAGCGTGTAGGCATTTTGGATATTTTGCGCTTTATATTTCTTTTTTCCCTGAGGTAAGCTCCGGCCCTATTCAGCGTGCAGGTAGTCTGCTGCCTCAAATTGAAAACCCTGTATCTGAATTTTCTTACAAGCAGGCTATTGGTGGCGCACAGCTTTTTTTGTGGGGAATTTTCAAAAAGATGGTTATTGCAGATAACCTTTCTTACTATGTTTACATAGGCTTTTCAGACCCTAATAAGGTTATAGGGCTTTCGGTAATTATTGCCGCTGTGTTATTCTCTATACAGCTATACTGTGATTTTTCAGCTTATTCTGATATGGCTATAGGGTGCATGAATATGCTTGGGCTGCAAACACCCGACAACTTCAAAAGCCCTTACTTTGCAACTTCTGTTAAAGACTTTTGGGCACGCTGGCATATTTCACTTTCCTCTTTTTTAAAAGATTATGTGTACATTCCTTTGGGCGGTAACCGCAAGGGTACACTTCGCAAGTATATAAATATACTAATTACCTTTATTGTAAGCGGGCTTTGGCACGGTGCAGGTTTTACGTTTTTAGTTTGGGGGGCTTTGCACGGCATTTACCAAATTATAGGGGATATTACAAAGCCTGTAAGAGATGCTTTGTGGCGCATTGTGCACATACCAAAAGAAAGCCATTTTGCACATGCGGTGCAAACACTTGTTACTTTTATACTTGTTAGTGCAAGCTGGGTTATTTTTCAAGCGAGAGATTTAGACTTTGCAAAGCTTATTTTTACACGAATGACAGATATTTTTCCACTTTCAATACAATCAATAAAAAATGCACTTGTTATGCTTAACTTTGTACCTGCTTCTTTGTTTTACTTGGTTTTTTGTATATTGCTTATGTTTGTTGTTGATTATCTCTCAAAGGCCATTGGTTATACTGAATGGTTGCAAAAACATAAGCCATTGGTACAAATGCTATTTAGTTATGCACTTGTTTTCTTTATATTGTTTTACGGCATGGCCGGTACATCTACATTTATTTATTTTCAGTTTTAGAAAGGTTTTTGTATGACGCGTTTCTTAAAAACAATAACATTATTTTTAATACCTGTGGCGCTTGTAATTTCTTTGTTCAGCGCTGTGTATTTTGCTTCGGGCGAATACATAGGCACAAGGGAGGTTGCATTGCGCATGGCACAGGGCGAGCCCATTTTGCTTGGCCTTGCCTACAGAGATGATACAAGAAGTATGAAACACCTCATTGCATCTGAAGTGGAGGCTGATTTACTGATACTTGGTACTTCCCGCTCTATGCAATTTAGGGGGCAATTTTTTAATACCGGTAGCTTTTTTAATGCAGGCGGTGGGGTAGCCTCTTTACAAGAAATGTTGTTTTTTTTACAAGCTTTACCTGAAGAAGCTTTGCCAAGCACCCTTGTAATTGTTTTAGACCAATACTTTTACAACCCTACTTGGAATATTGCAGTTCCACAAAACTTTTCCGACTATGGCTTTACACAGACAAGCTACCCTCATAATATTCACCGTTGTATGCAAGACTTTATACTTGGTAAGTATTCCATTTTTGATATTTTCAACTCCTCAAGCTCTGCTTACGGCATGGCGGCGTCTGCACGCGGTAGCGGTTTTTATGAGGACGGCTCTTATTCATATGGTTTTGCAATACTAGAGGCATACACGGCAGAAAATGCCCTAGCTGATTCATACCGCCGTATTTTGATAGGTTCTGACAGGTTTGAGTACGGTGACACCCTTGATGCAGGCGTAATACAAAAAACCGAAGAATTGCTTGCTTTTTGTGCAGAGAATAACATAGAAGTGGTTGCAATTTTACCGCCTTATGCACCTTCTGTTTATACATATATGCAAAGCACGGGCAATTATACTTATATAGATGCATTGTACCCTACGCTTATACCTCTTTTTCGGCAATATGGGTTTGAGCTGTATGACTACACTTATTTACCAGAAACCACTGATAATATGTATTTTGACGGCTTTCACGGGTCTGACAGGGCATATGCCGCCATTACGGTACGCTTGTCAAAAGAATCTGCCATTTTAGCACCTTACTTAGATGAAACCAACCTAACTTCTCTGTTTGAATCAGAAGGGCATTCGCTAACTGTTACTTTTGAATAAAAAATAGTGCAGAGATAAAACTCTGCACTTTCTAATTGAACAGCTTATATATTATTTGTTTAACCGCCTGTTTGCTCTTTTATTCTTTCTTCGCTGGTTTTTATAAGGTTAACAAGGCTTGTTGTGTACATTGGGTACTGCTTTGTAAGGCTTTCGGTTGTCATCAGCAGCTTTGAAACATCAGGCGGGGCTTCGCCTTCTTCTGTAAGTTCGCCTTTTATTGCTGCTTTTGCTTTTGTTTCACTAACAAGCATTGCTGCTTGTGCATATCCTTCGTATGTGGCCCGTGTTATGCTAAACATTTTTTCTGTATTTTTGCTGTTTGCGCCGTACAGCAAGCGAAACATTTTGTAAACCGCCATCATTAAATATTGGCTTACTTCTGTTACAAGTGCCCTGTCAGCACATAAATTCAGTTTATCATATACAATATTCAAAGAGTTAAGTAATATACGCTTGTTAAGCGTGGGCAGTACGCTGCCTTTGTATACACTGTCTTCTTTGCTGTTTTCACCGTCCGGCAGGTCTTCAACTCTTAATGTAGTGCCGGCTCTATCAGCACTGCGACCAAGTAAATAGTCGCAAGAAACATCATAATAATCTGCAAGGCGCACAATAAATTCAAGCCCGCATTCACGTATGCCTTTCTCATAATGAGATAAAAGCGCTTGAGACACACCTAATTTGGCGGCCGCCTCTTTCTGCGTAACGCCTTTTTCTTTGCGAAGTAACGTAATAATACGGTTGAACTCCGTCGCCAAATATACCACCTCTTGCCTTTTTCTGCTATACTATAATACAATATGTTGTGTTACAGCAGAAAAAAATATTGCTCTTTGTAGAATAATCCGCATAATTATCCTCGTAAATAATACGTATCGTAAATTATAAAGCACGAAAAACATTTTGTAAATGATAAAATATACAAAAAAATAATCTTTTTTTTGGAGGAATAATGAAAAACTATAAGCTACATCTAATTAGGCACGGCATTTCTGAAGATAACGTCATTCGTGTACTTGGTGGCTCAGGCAGAAACGTACACCTGAGCGAGCAAGGAAAAGCCCATTTGCTTGATATGAAGGAGAAACACACATACCCGCAGGCGGAAACACTTTTTGTAAGCCCAATGAACCGCACTATTGAAACCGCCGAGGTATTGTACCCAAACCACAAGCGTATATTGGTTTCGCCTTTGGTAGAGGCAAACTACGGTATTATGGAAGGTAAACCCATAAGCGAAGTAGGCGCATTTTTTATGCAGTGGATGAACCCTGATGACCCCATTGTGCCCGAAGGCAGTGAGAGTTATTATTCATTTAGGGCACGCAGTGCCGCTGTTATTTCAACCTTGCTTGAGGGCATGATGAAAAGTGGTATTTTTGAAGCTATTGCGGTTACACATGGCGGTATTATAGCTTCTGCACTTTCTGCAATTGGCCTACCCGAACAAGAAGAACGCATGTGGTATGCTGACAACGGCACAGGCTATACCTTAAGTACTTCTGCCGCTATGTGGATGCGCAGCCAAAAAGCCGAAGTAACGGCAATATTACCGCTTGGGTATATGAAACCACTTAACAGAGAAAAATAGCTTTGAACAAATACTTAGCGGAGGTTACCCAATGAAAAGTTACGTGCGAATTATTGCAATACTTGTGCTTGTTGCAATGGCACTTGGTGCGGTTTTATCTTTTTTTCAAATGGTAGGTATAATTTAAGAAAAAATATTAGTACGTGTTTACATATATGGTATACTATTAATACTTAAGCTTTAAAAACAGAGGAGGATTTATAACATGAATATTATTAGAACGAGTGCAGTTGAATTGACAACCATTCCCGCCATCGCTTACAAGCAAAAACTTTCTGCCGGTGGTTCCGGAATTAAAATTTTACGTATGGATGTTGAAAAAACAGCCGTATGCACTATTGACAGGCGCAGGGGCGATTGCGTGCCTTATGGAAAGATAGATGAAGACCTGTTCCCTATGGAAGCGTTTGATGAAGCGTTAGAACTGCTTATAGGGCTTCCTTATTCTTCACGCGGGAACATAAATATTAAAGAAGTTACGGCACAGGTTGAAGACGTAGTGGAAGAAGCACCTGAAGAGCAAATTGACATGACGCTTTCTACCGAGTATAAAGCAATTGTTGAAAGATACAGCGATGAAAAGGGCAGAATGAACTACCAGTTAATGAACAAAGAGTTTATTCAGTTTGCAAGCAAAAGCAAAACCGTTGCTGATTTAGTGGCAAAAAATGCAACACAAGAAGAAATACTAACCTTTATAGTAAAAAGCCGTGCAACCTTTATAGCTGGCGTTAAAGAAAGCCTTGATGATAACTCTGTTCTACTGCTTATTGAAACCTTAGATGAGATTAACCCAAGAAGTGCATTTAAAGAGCTTAAAGCATACATAAACAGAATGCTTGCAAAAAATAAGGGCTAATAACTTTATAAGTAAAATACCGCCATATGGATTAATTTCCATATGGCGGTATTTTTATTTTAGGCTTTTTACAACACAAAGAAATAAACATCACTGCCCTACGTTATATTATCATTTTTATTATTTGTTGCTTTTTCATTTAGTGGAATCTTCTTTTGATTCTGCTCTTCCCAAACAACATTACCAAAGCAATTTTCGAAATAGGCTAAAATATCCTTTTCGCTTTTATAAAGCTTTCTTTCTACAATGCTCTCTGCGTCAGTATAAATAACACCTACATAACTTTTGTGTTTTGCATTATTTTTAAGCTCAGCATATAAAACACTTATAGCATTTCGATATAGAGGTTCTGCGATATCAAAATGTTTACCAGTCATACGCCGCGGCGCAAACTTATCCGAAACATGATGAGTAATATTTGAAGCATTCAAGTTTGCAGTGAAGCACTTGCTAACTTTGAGTTGCATAAATTCGTCAAACAGTGTATAGAAAAGTTGCAATCCCTTTTCTTCGTCATGCGCCGTCTGGTCTAATATCATATTGCACCACCCTGAAGTGGATGCACAATAACCAAAGCGGGATGCCACATATTCATGGAAAAACCAGAATGGAAGCGGGATAAGAGTATCCTGTATGTTTTCCTTTATATCGAAATCACATAAGGCTGTTCGGTATCCATTCAAAAATGATTGCAAGTTTGTCACGCTGAGAGAACCCAAATACAAAGTCGGTCGAATTCTCATATCTTCGATTAATTTGTATAGTATCACTTAACGCAACACCCCTCATCCACTACAAATATAAATTACCAATAAATTATACCAGTAACAAACTGCTTCTTCAATTAGATTTGAGAGGAAGCTCACCACCTAAGAAAGATAATTAGCAATTTGGTTTCAAAGTATCATAACAAGGGAGTAGAATTATAGGGTTAATTAAGCCCCGTATTATTTCTTTGTAAAATTTGACAAACCTCTTTAACAAAAGCAGTTTGATGGTAATGAACTGGTTAATGTAAGTGCTTCACTTTATGGAACAGAGTACTATAAACAAAACAAAAAGAGCGGTAACATACCGCTCTTTTTTCTGTATATATTAGTCTTTTCTATTTAGCGTACTCTTTCACTATGCCAAGTAATATTTCAGCGCATTGTACCATTTCTTCAAGCACTGCGTATTCAAAACGGCCATGTGCATTGTAACCGCCTGTGCCAAGGTTAGGGCAAGGCAAGCCCATATAACTAAGCTGAGAGCCGTCTGTTCCGCCACGTACCGCACCACCATCTTTACCCTCAAGCCCAATGGCTTCAGCTGCTGTTTTAGCATTGTCAATAAGGTGCATGTGCGGTTTAATTTGCTCTGCCATATTTTTATATTGTTCTGTAATTGTTATTTTGGCATATTCTTTGCCGTATTTCTTGTTAACAAACTCAACTGCATCAGTTAAAATCTGTTTGCGTTTTTCAAGTATTTCCGAATCGTGGTCTCTTAAAATATAGCCCATGCGTGTGTGCTCGGTTCCGCCTTCAAATTCGTTCAGGTGGTAAAAGCCTTCACGGTTTTCTGTGTGTGCAGGGGTTTCAAATGCGGGTAGCATTGCGTTAATTTCTTGCCCAAGCAAAATAGAGTTAACCATGCGGTTTTTAGAAGCACCCGGGTGAATTGAGTAGCCATCTATTTCAATTACTGCTGCCGATGCATTAAAATTCTCGTAAGATACCATTCCAGGAGAGCCACCATCTACCGTATATGCAAAGTTACAGCCAAAATTCGGCACATCAAAATTATCCGGGCCTCTGCCTATCTCTTCATCCGGCGTAAAGCCTATGCAAACCTTCCCATGTGGTATTTCACCTTTAAGCAGTTCTTCTGCCATTGCAAGTATTTCAGCAATGCCCGCTTTATCATCAGCACCAAGCAGTGTAGTGCCATCAGTGGTAATAAGCGTTTTGCCAACGTGCTCTTTCATCTTTTCGTATTCTTCGGGTGAAAGTGTATGCCCGCTGCCTTTAAGTAAAATATCGCTTCCATCATAATTTTCAAACACTTGGGGGGTTACGCCCTCGCCGTTAAACTCAGGGGCAGTATCCATATGTGCAATAAAGCCTATGGGCATTTTATCTTCATACCCTGCGGTTGCAGGTATTTCGCCGTATACATAGCAAGTATCGCTAAGGCGCACGTTTTGTATACCCATTTCTTTCATTTCTGCTTCAAGTATCTTTGCAAGGTCAAACTGGCGCATAGAGCTTGGGTTTGTATCACTTTTAGGGTTGCTTGCTGTGCTTACTTTTACATACTTCAGAAATCTGTCCAGTACATTCATTTTTATCACCCATTTTCTTTAGTTTTTTATTCTTGTGTGCAATAATACCACAATAAAAAGCATTTGAAAACAAGCAATTACACGTATTTTCCACTTTTCGACATCTCGCACAAAAAATAGTATAATTATCGCTATAGTGGTAATAATATGCTATAATATTACGAACTTAATTTTAGCAAAATAAAATTGCTTTTGGAGGAGTTTCATGTTTGCTGGCAAAACATTGCTTATAACTGGCGGTACCGGCAGTTTCGGCAACACCGTGTTAAAGCATTTTCTTGATACAGACATTGGCGAAATACGCATTTTCAGCCGTGATGAAAAGAAGCAGGATGATATGCGAACACGCCTTAAAAACAGCAAAGTTAAATTTTATATAGGGGATGTACGTGCGATTGACAGCCTGCGCCCTGCCGTTGCAGGGGTAGACTATATATTCCATGCGGCTGCACTGAAGCAAGTACCGTCTTGCGAATTTTTCCCGATGGAGGCCGTACGCACAAACATTATAGGAACAGACAATGTACTTTCCGCCGCTATTGATGCAGGCGTTAAAAGCGTTATTTGCCTTTCCACTGACAAAGCCGCATACCCCATCAACGCAATGGGTATATCAAAAGCGATGCTTGAAAAGGTTGCGGTTGCACGTGCACGCACCGTTTCGGCTGATAAAACCGTTATTTCATCAACCCGTTACGGCAATGTTATGGCAAGCCGTGGTTCTGTAATTCCGCTTTTTGTTGAACAAATTAAAGCAGGCCTGCCCTTAACTGTTACAGACCCTGAAATGACACGCTTTTTAATGAACCTTGATGAAGCTGTTGCACTTGTTACTTTTGCCTTCAGCAATGCCGAGCCGGGAGATTTATTTGTGCAGAAAAGCCCCGCTTGTACAATAGGTGTGCTTGCCGAAGCTGTAAAAAAAGTGTTTGATGCAAAAAACGAAATTAAGGTTATTGGCCCACGCCACGGCGAAAAAACATACGAAACCCTGCTTACAAAAGAAGAAGCCATGCACGCCATAGACCTTGGCGGGTATTACAAAATACCTGCCGATAACAGAGACTTAAACTATGATAAATACATGGTTGAAGGTATGGAAAATGTATCTGCATTAAGCGAATATAATTCACATAATACAAGGCACCTTAATGTTGATGAAGTGATTGAAAAGTTATTAGCGCTTGACTATATTCAAGAGGAGCTGGCAAGCCTTAATGGATAAAAACAGTTATATTCTTATTACGGGTGCGAACGGCTTTATAGGCAAAAACCTTACCGCTAACTTAACAGCGGTAGGGTATACTAACCTTTTGCTGTTTGATAAAGATACCGCAAAAGAAAGCCTTGCGGAATTTGCACAAAAATGCGTGTTTGTTTTTCACCTTGCGGGCATTAACCGCCCACAGAATACAGCTGAGTTTTACGAAGGCAATGCAAGCTTTACCGAACATTTACTTGCGCTTTTAAAAGATGCAAACAACACCTGCCCTGTGCTTGTTACAAGCAGTACACAAGCTACGCTTGATAATGACTACGGCAAAAGCAAACTACAAGCTGAAGAAGCTTTATTTGCATATGAAAAAGAAACTGGTGCAACTGTTTATTGCTACCGTTTACCAGGTGTGTTTGGCAAATGGTGCCGCCCCAATTACAACAGTGTTGTTGCAACATTTTGCCATAACATTGCAAACGGCGAAGAAATATTTGTGAGAGACCCAAGTGCTGAAATTACGCTTGTTTATATTGACGATGTTATAAATGCTTTTATGCAGGCACTGCAAGGCGCACCTGAAAAAGACGGCGATTATTGTACTGTTTTGCCTGTGCATAGCACAACCCTTGGTTTTTTAGCAAGTGCTATTCAAAGCTTCCCACAAACAAGGCAACTTCGAACAGTGCCGAAAATGGAAGACAGCCTTACAAGAAAGCTGTACAGCACTTATTTAAGTTACCTGCCCACAAACGCCTTTGCTTATGAATTGCCAATGAATATTGATGAACGTGGCTCTTTCACTGAGTTTGTACGCACAGATACATATGGACAGTTTTCGGTTAATATATCTAAACCCGGCATTGTTAAAGGCAACCACTGGCACAACACAAAAAACGAAAAGTTTTTGGTGGTAAAAGGCACAGGTGTTATTCGCTTTAGAAACATAAACGAAACCGAAGTTATTACCTATAACGTAAGCGGAGATACCCTTACCGTTGTTGATATACCTACAGGCTACACCCACAACATTGAAAATACCGGTGATGAAGACATGGTTACGCTTATGTGGGCAAACGAAGCGTTTGACCCTGAAAACCCTGATACTTACTTTATGCTTGTATAAATTACAACATATTTAATTAGAGGCAGACTGGAGATTGTTATGGCAAAACTTAAACTGATGACCATAGTAGGCACACGCCCCGAAATTATACGCCTTGCAGAATGTATTAAAGCCTGCGATAAATATTTTGAGCATGTGCTTGTACACACAGGGCAGAATTACGATTATACCCTTAATGGTATCTTCTTCAAAGAGCTTGAACTGCGTGAACCTGACCACTACCTAAACGCCGCAGGCGAAACCCTTGGCGAAACAATAGGCAACATAATTGCAAAAAGCTATGAAGTATTGCTTGCAGAAAAGCCGGACGCCCTTTTGATACTTGGGGATACCAACTCTTGCCTTTCTGCCATACCTGCAAAACGCCTTAAAATACCTATTTTCCATATGGAGGCGGGCAACCGCTGTTTTGACCAAAACCTGCCTGAAGAAATTAACCGTAAAATTGTTGACCACATAAGCGATGTAAACCTGCCCTATACAGAACACAGCCGCCGTTACCTGCTTTCTGAAGGAATTGCGAAGGAACGTATTTTTGTAACGGGTTCGCCCATGGCAGAGGTTTTACACAAATACGCAAGCGAAATTGAAAACAGTAATGTGCTTGAAGAAATGAACTTGACCGCAGGGCAATATGTGCTTGTATCTGCCCATAGGGAAGAGAATTTAGACAATGATGAACATTTCTATTCACTGATGGGTGCACTTAATGAAATTGCCAAAACCTACGGCTACCCTGTAATATACTCTACCCACCCAAGAAGCAAAAAGAAAATTGAAGACAAAGGCTTTATTTTTGATGAACGTGTACAAAGCCTACCACCTTTTGGGTTTTTTGATTATAACAAGCTGCAAAAGAATGCATTTGTAGTACTGTCTGATTCAGGCACGCTACCCGAAGAAAGTGCTATACTTCGCTTTTGCGGTGTGTCTTTACGTAACTCTACCGAACGCCCTGAAGTGCTTGACAAAGGCACGGTTACCATTGGCGGCGTTACCCCAAAAGACGTTTTGCAAGCGGTAGAACTTGCGACAAGCATGTGGAAAAATGAAGAACCTATGCTACTTGCACCAGATTATGTTGATACAAATGTATCTGCAAAGGTTGTAAAAATTATTCAAAGCTATACAAAAATTGTAAACGAGTTTGTTTGGCGCAAAAAATAACCTTATACTAAATTTGCAAAAGGAGGGCCGTTTGTGGCTAAACGTATACTTGTTGTAAGCCAGCACTACTGGCCCGAACAATTTCGTATTACTGATATTTGCGAAAGCTTTGTACAAAAAGGCATAGAAGTAGATGTGCTTTGCGGACTGCCGAATTACCCAAAAGGCGAGTTTTTTGAAGGCTACAATAAAAACGGTCCGTTTGAAGAAACACACAATGGTGTAAATATTTACCGTGCAAAAGAAATACCAAGAAAGGGTAATACTTCTTTAAGAATTTTTTTGAATTATATGGGTTTCCCTTTCTTTGCTTTGTTTAGAATGCGTACCCTGCTAAAAAACAAATATGATGCAATTTTCAGTTATGAGACTTCGCCTGTTTTTCAGGCTTACCCTGCGTTGCGTTTTGCAAAAAAAACAAAAACACCCTGCACTATTTATGTGCTTGATTTATGGCCTGAAAACCTGTATACGTCTTTTACTGTTAAAAGTAAGTTTTTACGTAAAATATTAAAAAGCGCTTCTCATTGGCATTACAAAAAGGCAGATAGGCTTATAGCAATGTCTTCATCAATGCAAAAAATGCTCGCTGAGGCCACGGGCAAATCCCCTGAAAAAATTGCGGTTATACCGCAGTATTGTGAAGACCTTTATACACAACGCCCACAAGTAAGCGATGATATTTTAGTCCATTTTAAAAAAGATGCATTTAATATATTGTTTGCAGGAAATATAAGCCCTGCTCAAAGCCTGCAAACGCTTGTACTTGCCGCAAAGGAAGCCGAAAAATTACTAAACGACAAGGTTAATTATGTAATTGTTGGCGATGGTATGAGCCGTAGCGAAATTGAAGATTTGTGTATACAACACGGTGTTTCGCACCTATTTACGTTTACCGGGCAAAGCCCTGTTACAGATATTCCTGCTTTCCAAGCTTGTGCAAATGCACTGTTTGCAGCCCTTAGCAAAGAAGCAATGGGCATAACAATTCCTGCTAAAATAGCTTCATACTGCGCTGCGGGCAAGCCTTTGCTGGTAGCAATAGACGGCGAGAGCGCCATTGCGGTAAGCACCGCAAAATGTGGTTATACTTCCCCCGCTGAAGATTATATGATACTTGCGGAAAACATTATAAAAATGGTAAACTTGCCCACTGAAGAGCTTAATGTAATGGGCAAAAATGGCTTTTCTTACTATGAAGAAAACTTCAAGAAGGATACATTGCTAAATGAACTTGAAAACTTTATTTTTGAAGGAGGTGCCACCCTGTGAAAACTCTTGTTATTATACCCTGTTACAACGAAGAAGAGAGCATTGAGCGTGTTATTGAACGCCTGCAGGTAACTGCACCTTTTGCAGATTATTTAATTGTGAATGATGCTTCTACCGATGGTAGCGTTAACATATTGAAATCCCAAGAATTTCGCCACATTAACCTGCCTGTTAACCTTGGCATTGGCGGCGGTGTACAAAGCGGTTACTTATACGCACATGAACATGGGTATGATATTACCGTGCAGATGGATGGAGACGGCCAGCACAGCCCCGTTTATTTAGAAGCTGTTATTGCACCTGTACTAAATGGTGAGCTTGATATGTGTATAGGCAGCCGTTTCATTGAAAAAGAGGGCTTTCAATCTTCTTTGTTGCGGCGGTTTGGTATACAAATTTTAAGCGTGCTTATTCATATATTATGCGGTAAAAAAGTTAAAGATGTTACCAGTGGTTACCGTGCATGTAACAAAGAATTAACTGCCTTTTTTGCTGAACACTATGCACAAGACTTCCCTGAGCCGGAGGCAATTATTTCCTCTGTACTAAACGGCTTTATAGTAGGGGAAGTACCTGTAAAAATGGAAGAGCGCCAAGGCGGGGTTTCATCAATAAACTCAGTTATAGGTGCTTACTATATGATAAAGGTTTCTTTATCTTTGCTTGTTTATAGGCTTTCTTTTACAAAAAGAGGAAGGAGAGCACATGGAAACTAATTTGAAATTTATTCTTGTTTTAGGCGTTTTGCTATATCTTTTTGTAATTTTCTACTTGCTTAAAAAGAAGAAACTTTCCGTACAGTTTTCTATTGTATGGTTATTTTCCGGCTTTGTTATGCTTGTATTTGCCTTGTTCCCAGGCGTTGTTTACATTCTTGGCGATATTGTACGTGTAATTAACCCTGTTAATTTTGTGTTTTCTGTACTATTTGTTTTTGTTTTGCTTATTTTGCTTTCGCTGTCTTCAGCGCTTTCTGTTTATTCTGAAAAAATAAAGCGTTTAACCCAGCACGCTGCCCTGCTTGAAGAACGCATACGTGAGCTTGAAAACGAAGAACACACTAAGCACAAAGACGAGGAGGGCACTTCTTAACTATGTATTACAACTCCTCTTCTTTTTTGTGGTTTTTCCCGCTGGTTGTGGCTTTTTACTTTGTGTTGCCAAAAAAAGTAAAACCTTTTTGGTTGCTTATAAGTAATTGCTATTTTTATTTTTGCTTTAGCGTGCCTTCACTTATTCTTTTGGTAGCTGTAACTTTATTTAGCTATGCCATTGCACTTCTTATTGAAAAAAGCAAAAAGGGAATAGGTAAAAAGCTACTTTTATTGCTTGGTATTATTACCTGCCTTGGCGGCCTTGTTGCAACAAAATACCTTCAGTTTTTCAGCACTGCTTTTTCTGGTATTGTGGAAGCTTTTGGAGGGGCGCCCACACCAGTTGTTTCTAACTTCTTTCTTGTTGGCAGTGTTAGCTTTTATACTTTTCAGGCACTTGGCTATGTTATTGATGTATACAAGGAAAAATACCCTACAGAAAAAAACTTTTTGTACTATGCATTGTTTGTAAGCTTTTTCCCTACTATTGCAATGGGGCCAATACAGCGGGCAAATGTTTTAATACCACAATTAAAAGAACCTTGCACCTTTGAATATAACCGCGTGGCTGATGGCCTTTTTACAATGCTTTTTGGCTTTTTTAAAAAGCTTGTACTGGCTGATGGCCTTGCTGTTATGGTAAACAATGTTTACCGCACACCAAGAAGTTTTGAAGGCCCTGCACTGATACTTGCTGTATTTGCCTTTTCAATTCAAATCTACTGCGATTTTTCAGGTTATTCCGATATTTCCATCGGCGTTGCAAAAGTGCTTGGCTTTAACCTTGCACCTAATTTCAAGTTACCATACTTCGCTTCATCTATAGGAGATTTTTGGAACCGGTGGCATATTTCTTTATCAACATGGTTTAGAGACTATGTTTACATTCCGCTTGGCGGTAACCGTAAGGGTATGCTACGCACTTATATTAACTTACTTATAACTTTTTTAGTAAGTGGGCTTTGGCATGGCGCAAGCTGGAATTTTGTTGTATGGGGTGGTTTGCACGGGCTTTTCAGCGTAGTAGAGCGCCTTACTGCTACACTACGGCAAAAGCTGAAAAAGTTTTTCTTTATTGAAAAAATACCTGTTATTCCGAAGCTTATATGCACAATTTTTACTTTTTTACTTGTAACCGCTGCTTGGGTGTTTTTTAGGGCTGAAACCTTTGATGATGCGGTTTATATTTTAACTCACTTACATACAGGTTTTTCCTCTGTACAACTACCCACCCTTGAAAGTATTGCCAGAGCTACCCATTTATTTATTACTACACAAGCACCCTTCAGCTACAATTTACCAAACTACTGGGAAGCTGCTTTTGCAGGTACCGGATTTTTCGCTAATAATAAGGGGCCTGACCTTCTTTTGTGCTTTCCCCTTTTGTTTATTTTCTCCATGTGGGAGGCTGTTTCATCAAACAAAGAAAAACCATTGCTTGCAAACTGTGTACGCAGTAAACCATTTTTTGTTCGGTGGCCAATATATTATGTTTTAGGCTTTCTAATTCTTGTTCTTGGCAATTTTGGCAGTTCTGCCTTTATTTATGCACAATATTAAGTTTATCTTGCGGGGGTAATATATGTCTTCAGTATTAAAGCTTATTGCAAAAGGACTTTTGTTTTGCGTTCCTTTGCTTGCCTTTATGGTATATACAAGCTACACGGTAGACCCCGTGGGTTTATTTCACGGGGACCAATTTGCCCGTAATGCGGTTGAGATTTTGCTTGAAGGAGAATATGCTGTTTCCAACTACGACTCTTTAGAGTATTACACCCGCGATATAAGCGAAGCACTTATTATGAACGCTGATACATTTGATACCATCGTTATCGGCTCTTCACGCAGTATGCAAATTGATGCCGAAATGGCAGGAGAGTATTACCGCTTTTTCAATTTTGGGGCAGTAGGCGGAGACTACCAAGACTTGTATGGCATATTTTACCTTTGCGTACGTGAAGATAAAATACCAAAACGTGTGGTATTATGCCTTGACCCCTGGATGTTTAACACAGATATTATAGACGACCGCTCTAACCGAGACTGGTACCTTGCTTTCGTTAAAGGCGAGCTTGGTTTTGAGATAGATTATGAATTACCAAACCCTACTGCACGATGGAAAGCACTTTTAGATATAAGCTACTTTCAAAGCTCTGTTGCGTATTATCGCCGTGATACCGGCAACGACCTTATACCTTCGGCGGTTCCATTAGAAGATGTTTACCACCAAGACAGTACAATTAAAATGCCTGATGGCACCGTTGTATATGAAGAAGAATTTCGTAACAGACCTCTTTCAGACATTAGTGGGGAGCTTTATATACATACTCAACACGCTAATTTTTACTCTTTCAGAGTGTTAGATTATATGCAGCCCAGCCCTGAACTTCAGGCCCAGTTTGAGGCATATATAGAATATATGCAGGCACGTGGGGTAGAAGTAATTTTCTACCTGCCACCTTATGCACCACCCATTTATGATGTTCTTTTAGAGCACGAAGAAGATAACCGCGGTGTATTTTTAACAGAGGAATATTTGCGCACAATTGCTGCCGAAAATGGTATTGAAGTATATGGCTCTTACAACCCGCACAGCTTAGATTTAGAAACAGCTGATTTTTATGACGGATTACACCTAAGGCCGGAAGCGACTATACGGTTTTTCAGGCTAACACAACGCTAACAAACAGATTTATTTGTTATTTTAATATAACTTACATATAAAAGGAGAAATTAAGATGATTGAAATTACTATGGAAAATGGAAAGGTTATACGTGTACAGCTTATGCCCGAAATTGCACCGGGTACTGTAGAAAACTTTGAAAAACTTGTAAATGAAGGCTTTTACAATGGCCTCACCTTCCACCGTGTTATTCCCGGTTTCATGGTGCAAGGCGGCTGCCCTGACGGCACAGGCATGGGTGGCCCCGGTTACACCATTAAGGGCGAGTTTGCTAAAAACGGTATCCCAAACTCAATTGAGCATACACGCGGTGTAATATCAATGGCACGCTCTGCAGACCCTAACTCTGCAGGCTCGCAGTTTTTTATTATGCACGCAGATGCACCGCACTTAGACGGGCAGTATGCAGCGTTTGGCAAGGTTGTTGAAGGCATTGAAGTTGTTGATGAAATTGCCGCTGTAGATACAAATCCTTCTAATGATAAACCTCTTACACCTGTTACCATTCGCGAAATGAAAGTGGTGGATTAGCATTATTAAAAAACTCTTTTCTTTCTTTTTTGATAAAAGCCTTGTTATGTTTTTGATTATAGGCGGGCTTAATACCCTTGTAAGTATGGGTGGCATGCTTCTTTTATATGAATATGCGGGTTTTGGTTATTGGGGTTCTTCCGCTTTTATGTTTACGGTGTGCAGTGTTTTTAGCTTTGTTTTTAACCGCAAGTATTCTTTTAAAAGTGATGCACCGCTTATGCAAAGCATAATTCGTTTTGCTGTTGTTATTGCCGTGTGCTACTTTATTGCCTTTGGTTTGTCTGCAAAAATTGCACCTATTATTTTGGGCTATTTCTTCACGGATATTTCAGTGAAATTAACTGACCAAATCTCAATGCTTTTTGCACAATGTATATTTACTTTTTTAAATTACCTTGGCCAAAGGCTTTGGGCTTTTAAGAAGTAATATTGCTTTTTAATTATTTTATTGCACAACAAAACAGAGTAGCCTTTTGAAGTAAACTTAACTTCTTGGCTACTCTGTTTTTTTATATTAGTTTTGGTATTTGCTGTGTGCCCGCAGGTTTATAAGTTCAAGGTTGCTATCCATTCAGCCAATTCTTCTTTAGTTGCTTTACTGCTCAGCAGTTTGCCTTCTTTCCAAATAACAGCTTCAGACGCAGAGGGTTTAAGCTTTTCTACAGTTTCACCCATTCCGCTACTGCCTGATGTAGCAAACACTACAATGGTTTTCCCCATAAAATCATAGCTTTCAAGAAATGTGTTGATAATAGTTGGTGCTACATACCACCATATAGGGAACCCGATGAAGATAACATCATATGCAGCAATGTCTGCATCTATTGCCGCTAATGCAGGGCGAGATTGTGGG
>JGI994J12354_10001910_pt1 | contig 20866 bp, 22 predicted proteins | sample IntmicLarv3ML3BL_FD_12354 | JGI IMG/M metagenome (IMG submission 12354) | reverse complement strand
CCCGCCGATTGTGTAGACACAGCCTTTTTCACATCGTCCTTTGTCGGGGATACACCTCTGGATAAATACGATTCTGCTGACATACAAATTTCTCCTTAGTAAAATTTTCAAAAATAAACTGAGTAAGCCTATAAGCCGGGTTCTGTATTTGACGATCATCTATCTATGCCGGTAATTTCTTACCGGCTACAGCCGCCTCCTCAAAGACCTGCGGACAGCAGTTCGTCTTTTCCACGGCGTTGCTCCGGGTGGGGTTTACATAGCCGGAATGTCTCCAAACCGCTGGTGGGCTTTTACCCCGCCTTTTCAGCCTTACCCCGGCAAAGCCGAGGCGGTATATCTCTGTTGCACTTTCCTTAAAGTCGCCTTCACCGGGAGTTACCCGGCACCCTTGTCCTATGGAGCCCGGACTTTCCTCACGCACATTTTTTCAAATTCGTGCCCGCGATCGTCTGGCTTACTCAGAAAAACAATTTTATTATACCATTTGGACCTGTTTTGTATACCTCAGATGACAATATTTTCGTACGAAAGTCCCCTATCTACCGCTACAGAAAGACCCGGCAGGGCTTCTTTGATACTGTTTTCCAGTTCCGGCAAAATAACCCGCTCCGTCACATCGTGACCCAAGGAAAGGGCAGCGATTCCATAGCTATGCAAAGAAAGCATATGGTGATGATGAATCTCACCTGAAATCACAAGATGTATACCTGCCTCTCTCAATTCCTCTATATTATCCCCCTCAAAAGCACCGCCTGACACGAAAACCTTCTCCACATCTCGATCCGTATCCCGATTTATGAAAAATCCGGAAGCGCCGAGTGCCGCTTTCATGTCATTTATGAGTGAAAACAGGGATTTTTCTTCCCGAAAATATCCGACAACCCCAATTTCATTTTCTTTGAACGGGTGAAAATCGAAAAGCCTTAGCTTTCTCGCAAGGGCATCATTCACGCCGTTATCCACGCGGTCAAGATTCGTATGAGCAGCATAGACTGTAATATTTTTCTGAATAAGAGAATATACAAGGCTCCCCTTTTCTTCTTCCTTCTCAATGGAAGAAATGGAAGGAAAAAACAAAGGATGGTGGGTGAAAAGAAAATTCGCACCGGTTTTTTCACAAAGCGCAATCGCCTGATGTGTGCAATCCAACGCCAGTACCACACCCGTTACATCTGCCTTTCTACCGCCGACCATAAGTCCTACATGATCCCACTCATCTTTTTTATCCGGCGGCGCGATGCTATCGAAAAAATCGATTATATCCTGCGATTTATACTCCATTTTCCAAGTCCTCCAAGGCACGTTCTATTTTGTCCAATACCGGTTGATAGTCCGGCTTTCCACGACAAATCTTTTGAAGCTTCTCCCTTTGATACAAAAGATACACCTCATTTTTTTGAAACAAATTGAAAAATTCTCCCAGGTGCAATACTTCTATCGTAGGAACCAATCCTTTTTTTTGAGAAAAACGACCCTTTATCGCTGTATACCATTTTCCCCGGTCAAGGCAAATCTCCTCTTTTGCAAAGGAAAACCCCTTTTCATACAAAAATGTCCTCAATTCTACAAAATTTCTCTGCGGCTGAAAAATGAACACTGCTTCGGGAGAAATAGAATCTTCTCCCCTCAAGAACGCGTCACGCAAAATGTGAAGAATCTCATATCCGCCCATCCCCGCCAGTATGACAGTATCACCCTCTTGAACCCTGATATCACCCAATCCATCCGTATGAAAAACCTCTGTCACCTCGGATAGCTCTCGCTCCTTGAAAAAAAGCTCTGCTCTTTTCGCAGGTGCTTCATGAATATCCGTAGCTATGCCCCTTTTCGCGATTCCCTTTTCAATGATAAAAGAAGGAACCAATCCGTGGTCTGACCCAACATCTATGATTCTTTCGCAAGCTTCCACTAGAGCAACCAGCATTTGAAGACGAACAGAAAGAAGAATCTCGTTTTTATTCATAGGAAAGATCCTTCAATTCTTTTTGAATGTCCTTAAGCTTCTCTGCCATTTGATTAAAAAGCTCCTCAAGCCTTTTTCTTTCGTTCTCGTCATCCGATTCTGCTCTTTGTATAAAATAAGCTTTCCTTCTTTTTCCATACACAGTTTCCTTACGGCGCAAAATCCACATTCTTGTTTCCGCAAAAATCCGTTGTTCTCCTGTAATATTCGCTAAAAGCATCAATGCCTCCGAGAACACCTCTCTTGCCGCGCGTCCGTTAATGACGCGATCCTCGCAAAGCTCCATCAAAACCCCTGCGTCAAAGCTGTTATTTTCCAAATAGGAAAGTATATCCGTCACAAGTTCCCGCATGGTTCCTTTAGAAAATTCTGACGCGCTTGGCTTTTCTTTTATCGTTTTATATTTCGTTCCGATTTGCGTCAAAAGACATACAATCATCAGCTCGTCTTTTTCGGCGCGGCCGTTTTCAGGATTTTCCTGATTACTGATTTCAAATTCCCGACGATCCAATTCTCTCTTGTCTGCCATTTTTTGTTCGGCAGCTTGTCCGCTTTTTGTTTTTTCGACTTCGGACAAAACGCTTGCCACCGAAACACCCATGACAGATGCCGCTTCATGCGCCGCGCTTTCCCGAAGCACCGCGTCTGATTCCCACGAAAGATATTTGCAGGACAGCTCCTTATAGGTACGAAGCTCCAATTTCCCATCCTGCGTCGCCTGCATCTTAGCGGAATACAAAAGATACTCCAGTACAGAATACGCCTCCGCAATCAGCTTTTTGAACTCGACTGCGCCATGCGTGCGGATATAGTCATCCGGGTCCTTGCCGTCCGGCACACGCGCAATCGAAATCTTCACAGAGGCATTGGTACGGCGCTTATTTTTTTCCAAAAGCATTTGAAGGCTTCGAAGTGCCGCCTGCTGCCCTGCCCTATCCGAATCAAAAAAGAAAACAATCTCCTCGGTATAGCGGGAAATCAAGTTAAGCTGTAGCTCCGTAAGAGCCGTGCCCAAGGGTGCCACCGCGTTCGTAAAGCCTGCCTGGTGCATGGAAATGACATCCATATAGCCTTCCGCGACAATGATTTTCTTTTCCTTTGTCGTTTTCGCGAAATTTAGCGCGTAGAGATTTCTTTGCTTCGAGTACACCACCGATTCCGGTGAATTGATATACTTGGGATTTCCGTCATCCAATATCCTGCCGCCAAAAGCAATGATTTTCCCCATCACGTCAAAAATCGGAAACATGAGCCGTCCTCTGAAAAGATCCAAAAGCTCCCCGTTATCCCTCTTTGTGAAAAGTCCCGACTGTGAAAGAATCTCATTGGAAAAGCCCTTGTTTTTCAAATGCTTATAAAGTCCCGTCCAATCCTCCGGCGCGTAACCGAGACCGAACGCCTTTGCCGTTGCAGGCGTAAGGTTCCTCTTTTGCAAATACGAAACCGCCTTCTTCCCCTCCGGCAACGTAAGATGTCGGTAAAAATACCGTGCCGCTTCTAAAAGGGCTTCCCGCACCCGATCGCGAACCTGCGCTTTTTCTTTATAGCCGTCATCCTCCGGCTCCGGAATCGCAATGCCTGATTTTTCCGCAAGAAGCTTCACTGCGTCAAGAAAAGAACATTTTTCGACCTCCATAATAAAATGAAGGACATTCCCGCCCTTATGACAGCCAAAGCAATAATAAATCTGTTTTGTTTTGGACACAGAAAAAGACGGCGTATCCTCTGAATGAAAAGGACAAAGCCCGAACATATTGGCGCCGGAGGTCTTCGAAAATTTAACATATTGACCGACAACCGAAACAATATCATTTTTCGCAATGACTTCTTCAATAATATTTTCCGGAATGCCCCCTCTTCGAACTGCCAACTCTTTTCGCCCTTTCCCTTAAAATAATTGCGTTTGATTGATATGAAGCTCAAATGTCAATTCCAAAAACGCCGCCGCGTTTCTGCACATTTTCATACGGAATAAAAATATTTCAAAATAATCCATCACCGGACAAATAGATGTGTCAATTTCAATTTCCAGCTTCGCTTTTTTATTTTCCACGATCAATGTTGACTTGGTAGCGGCATAGTTCACACGGTCATGAATATCAAAGGTCTCAAGCTTTCTATTGGTGACACGGCTTCTGTGCACATCCGCCTTATCCGAAAGAATCAGTGCCGCCGAGATAGGATTGACCGGCTGCCCCTCTCCTTCGTCATGATTCGCAATTGCCATCATGATCGCCGCAGCGTCCTCATATGGCATACCCTTTCTTATCAAAATATCGTAAGCCAGAAGCGAACCGGATATAGCATGATGGTTTCTGTTCACCGCGTTTCCAATGTCATGAATATAGCCTGCAATCTTCCCAAGCTCAACAGTCTTTTCCTCTGCGCCGACACAAGAAAGTATTTCTCCGCACTTATTGGAAACCAACCGGCAATGCCGAAAGGAATGCTCCGTATAACCAAGAGATGTCATCTGCTCCGCGGTCGATTGCAAAAGAATCTTTATTTCCTTACTGTTCTGAATATCCTTCATGGTCAAATTTTTCACTATTTTCCACCATTATCCTTATATTTTTCGGAAAGTCTCGCGTAAGATTGCCCGTGTCGTTTTATATTTTCCGCGGTATCCTCAGGCAATGTCTTTTTCACTACCGCCGGATTGCCTGCTACAAGTGTGTTTGGAGGAATCATCATATTTTCCTTCACCACTGCGCCGGCAGCAACCACCGAGCCGGCTCCAACCCGCACGCCCGATAAAATCACTGCACCCATACCGATGAGCACACAGTCGTCCACCACACAGCTATGAAGCACTGCCGAGTGACCCACCGTCACATACGCCCCTATAACCGCCGGTACACCATGGTCACAATGCACTATCGCGTTATCCTGAATATTGGAAAATGCGCCGATAGAAATACTAGCCTCATCACCTCTTACCACCGCACCAAACCAAATGCTGCTTTTTTCCGCGCAGACAACATCCCCTATTACACTCGCCGTCGGCGCAATGTAGGAGGATTCACGAAGCGTTGGTTCTTTTCCTTCAAAGGGATATATCATAAAGCCCTCACCTGCTGTTCACATTCTTAGAAATTCATTTCTATTCTATTGCTATTTTAGCATATGGAGGGCGTACATGGCGAGGGTAAACTCATTTCTTATGACCCGGATACTACCTGCATCCACAAGGAGCATTCGAGTCTCTTTTTCGCAAGTCTGCAACCGATTTCATATAATCCGTCCAAATCTCCTGTTGCATGATACGCATTCGCGGGACATCCGCCGCCGCAGTGATATCGGGAAAAGCAATTCTTACACTCCGGCTTATTGGGCATCAGACGGTCAATGAAAGTACTTCTCACCTCCGGAAAAAGAATATCCGTTGCCTTTTTCCCGGGCAAAAGCTTCTTATTTTCATCCAAAATAGAGCTGATATCGTTCACATTGCCCATTTTCATATCTTCATCACCGGCAAATTGATGACAAGGGAAAATATCTCCATTTGGCGCCACCGCGCAATACTCCGCACCGACACCGCAGCCCTTCAAACGCTTAAAAAGGCAGGGACCTTCCAAACTATCCATAATAAAATGGAAAAACTGAATCGGGTCACTTCCCTTATTTCTTTCCAATAAGTATTCCGCCAATGCCTCATACTCCTTTTCAATCTCGGGAATATCCTCCACGCGGATTTCATAACCTGCACCATCCTCTGCTACCACAGGCTCTACGGAAATATGGCGCGCGCCCAATTCCTCCGCCATGTGAATCACATCCTTGGAAAAATCCAAATTCTCACGGGTATAGGTTCCTCTGACATAATGCTCATAATAATTTGATGCCGCAGAGGTTCTCTTTTCCAAAAAAGACTTTATTCTTTTGGAAACCGCCGGATAAGACCCTTGACCGCCCATAGCAGGACGCATCCGGTCATTGACTTCCGGTCTGCCGTCAATACTCAGCACACAATTTTTCATATGTGTATTGATGAATTCCGTTTTCTCCTCATCCAAAAGAAGGCAATTTGTCGTAATCGTCAGACGGATATCCTTTCCCGCCTCCTTCGCACGATCTTCACAGTAGTAGGTAAGCTCCTTTACCACATCCCAATTCATCAAGGGTTCTCCGCCAAAAAAATCTATATCCAGATTTCGTCTTTTTCCGGAGGCAGCGATCAGAAAATCAACTGCTTTTTTCCCTGTTTCCAAGGAAAGCATACTCCTATTTCCGGTTCCGAAATCTCCCGTACCTGCAAAACAATACTTACAACGAAGATTACAATCGTGACAAATATGAAGGCACATCGCCTTTATAAGAGGTTCTTCCGGATACAGTGACGTGAATGCCACACTTTGCTCCTTCGAAAAAAGCTCCCCCAAATCACGAAGCTCATCAAACTCCTTCGCGCAAGAAAAAACCTCGTCCGCCAAAAAATGATTCTTTTCTGAAAAATCCAAAAGTGCTTCCCTTGAAGGCGTTTTCCCGTCCCACAAAATATATAGACGCAAAAGCAAAAAAGCCATCTCATCCAGCTCGTGAAGCGCACAAGACTCCGAATCAAACGCAATGTATCTATTTTTCATTTCAAAAGTATGTACCAAAAGAGCCTCCTGTTTGTGGGAAAATCATTTGAAAAAGAATTCGACGAAGAGTATCACAGCTTGTCACTTTTTGTTTTTCGGTGAGAAGCCAAGATAATCAAGGAGAATGTTTTTCAAATGGAGTGCGCATACAAAAGTATTTTACCCTCGCCTGACCCGAGTATCACAGCTTATCACTTTTTGTTTTTCGGTGAAAAGCAAAGATAATCAAGGAGAATGTTTTTCAAATGGAGTGCGCATACAAGAGTATGTAATCGACATTTGAAAAAGAATTCGACGACGAGTATCACAGCTTATCACCGAAAAAAGATAGTGGAGAACACAGCCCCCACTATCTCAACCACCCAACTAAAAATCTAACTTACGCCTTTACAGCTTCACACTTCTGATTTGCAACCGTACAGCTTGTCTTACAAGCTGATTGGCAAGAAGTTTGACATTCTCCGCAAGCTGTATTGCAAGCAGGAACCTTCACGCTTTTTCTTTGAATTGTTGTAATATGCTTCATAAATATATCCTCCTTCATATTGCCCGTCTATATTAATTGCTTTCACGCTTTGTCACAGTATTGATAGCATTTTTCTTAAATGTCATCATTGTATGTGCAACACTGGTGCTTATTGTCACTTCATCATCCTTGATGTTTGCTATTGTACCAACAATCCCACCAATGGTAACAATCGAATCCCCGACCGCCATCTTGGAAAGTTGCTCTTTTAATGCCTTATCCTTTTTCCGGTTCGGACGAATGGTGAAAAAATACATCACCACTAATACACCAACCATTGCAATAATTGGGAAAAAAGTCTGGAATATACTCTGTTCGGCAGCTCCGTCAGCCGCTAGCTTGAAAATATAATTCATGAAAACCTCCATATGTTTCGCATTCTTACTTACAGACTTAGTAATTCTATCATTTCTTACGCCTAAATTGCAATAGAGCTTGCTTTTTCTTTCCAGATAATTCAGAAAAAATCACATAACCTGAAATATGCTTAGGTCCGAGGTTTTCCGTATTTTCCATAAAAAACTCGTTCCTGAAACGGAACTCTGCCTCTATATCCCTTGGATTCACCGGGTAGTCCAATAGGAAGCACCACGCGAAGTGTGTGATTTGGAGGTGCGCCGAGAACCTTACCTGCCGCTTCCTGATTTTCCTTTTTGAAATAAGGACTGTCCAGCCAAACGGTTGCATACCCCAACGCTGTCACCGCCAAAACCATCTCTCCGACTGCCGCAGAATAATCCTCCACCTCAAAATTATGGAAATCGGGCTGATTACTGCTATCCGTAAATACGGCAATGGCAGATGGTGCTGTTTTTAATCCAATGGTTGGCGACACATCACAAAGGGGCTGTATAGATTCTCGGTCAGGAAGAATAACCAACTTCACACACTGCTTATTCTGTCCATTTGGCGCGTCCAATCCCACCTTTGCAATACGCTCCAAAATTTCCACCGGCACCGCATCCGAAAGAAACGCATCCTTATGAGAATACCGTTTCTCCACTGCTTCAAAAAAATCCATGTCCGCACCTCCTTCTCACCTGAAAAATATCTCTTTATGTGAAAAAACTTTGAGCAGAAGCTGCCGCCAAAAGTTTTTCACCCCATCACACTTTTTTCTTATACCCAAACTCCTCAAAAAAAGCATCTCTATAATCCAAAAGTCTATCCTCTGCAATCGCGTTTCTTACTTCTTCCATCAAATGCAAAAGAAAATGGATATTATGCCATGAGCAAAGCCGCAAGCCAAACATTTCACCCGCCTTTATTAAGTGACGAATATACGCACGTGTGTAGTTTTTACATACATAGCAATCACAATCCTCCTCAATCGGCTGAAAATCTCTTGCGTATTTTGCGTCTCTTACAATCATTTTTCCTTTTTTTGTCAAAACAGTGCCGTTTCTTCCGATTCTTGTCGGAATCACACAGTCAAACATATCAATGCCCCGAATCGCGCCCTCAATCAAATAATCCGGCGTTCCGACCCCCATCAAATATCTCGGCTTATCCTCCGGCATCAAAGGAACGGTTGCATCCAGCATTTCATACATTATATCGCCCGGCTCCCCTACAGAAAGTCCGCCGATTGCATATCCGGGAAGGTCGAAGGAGGTGATTTCACGTGCACTTTTTTGCCGAAGCTCCGCATACGTTCCACCTTGAATAATACCGAATAGTGCCTGATTTTTTGTATTTGTATGGCTTTTTATACAACGCTCCAGCCATCTTGTCGTTCTTTCCGTCGAACGGTCTGTGTATCCGTATTCCGCCGGCCACGGAATACATTCATCAAACGCCATAATAATATCCGAGCCCAAATCGTTTTGAATCGCCATAGATTTTTCAGGCGTCAGGAAATGCTTTGAACCGTCAATGTGGGATTTGAAGCCTACCCCTTCTTCCACAATATCCTTTTTTTGTGCGAGAGAAAATACTTGAAAACCACCGCTGTCCGTGAGAACAGAACCCTTCCAGTTCATAAATTTATGTACGCCACCGGCTTCTCTTACAATGTCACTACCCGGACGCATCCACAAATGATATGTATTGGAAAGAATGATTCCGGCACCCATAGACGCTACCTCATCCGGTGACATACCCTTAATCGTCGCCTGTGTTCCAACCGGCATAAAAACCGGCGTCATAAAACTACCTCTTGGTGTGTGTACCCGTCCAAGCCGTGCGCCGGACTGCTTACAGGTATGAATATGCTCATACCAAACCGGATATTTTTCAGAATTTTTTGTCATACTTACCCTCCATCCCACCGCTACTGGGCGTCACAAATTTTTAATAAAAGCGCTTGCATTCCGACCGGCAGAACTACTTATCATCTTTTTGAAGTGAATAAACTTTTGAGAAACCGCCTCCGCAGGAAGCGAAGCGCACCGAGGACAAGCGGTCTTCGAGAAAGTTTATTTACTACTCTTTTTTTGTAATAAACATAGCGTCTCCGAAGCTAAAGAACCGGTATTTTTCTTGTACCGCCGCCTCATAGGCAGAAAAAATATTCTCTTTTCCGGCAAATGCGCTAATCAACATCAAAAGCGTAGATTCCGGCAGATGAAAATTGGTAATCAGCGCGTCTACACATAAGAACGAATACCCCGGATATATGAAAATATCTGTCCATCCGTTCCCGGGCTTCATATCTGCGTCTATTTGCGCCACCGCTTCCAATGTTCTACAGCTGGTGGTACCGACCGCAATGACCCTTCCGCCATCTGCTCTGCATTTTTTGATTTTTTCCGAGGCATCCTTTGAAAAAGAATACCATTCCGAATGCATATGATGTTCTGTCACATCCTCAACCTTCACCGGACGAAACGTTCCAAGTCCAACATGAAGAGTCACCTCCGCCACAGATACACCCATTTTTTCAATCCTCGAAAGAAGCTCCGGCGTGAAATGAAGTCCGGCAGTAGGTGCCGCCGCAGAACCTGTTTCTTTCGCATATACCGTCTGATAACGTTCTTTGTCGGAAAGCTTTTCGTGAATATATGGAGGAAGTGGCATCGTTCCCGCCTCATCCAATATTTCTTCCCATATTCCGTCGTAGGAAAACTGAACCAGACGATTGCCTGTATCTAAAACAGCAATCACCTCCGCCGATAGAACACCCGGAATAAAATCCACATGACGACCCACCCGAAGCTTTTTCCCGGGGCGGACAATGGTCTCCCACACCTTCTCCTCTTTTCTCTGTAAAAGTAAAATCTCCGCAGGTGTCTGACTGTCTCTAATAGTTCCGAGAAGTCTTGCCGGCATGACACGGGTATTATTTACAACAAGACAATCGCCTGCCCGCAAATACGACGGCAAATCCGCGAAAATCCCATGTGAAATCGCACCCGAATTACCGTCCAGCGACAGAAGTCTGGATTGGTCACGTTTTTCGATAGGATACTGCGCTATCAGTTCCTCTGGTAAATTGTAAAAAAAATCACTCGTTTTCATCGTCAGAACATTATAGTATAGAATTGACGTTTCTGTACAGAAAATGCTATTATTGCATTATTTATTATTGTGATAGAGGAAAATTGAGCCAAAAAGTGTATATTGTTATATCAAACACACATAACCACTCTTTTTCGGGGATTTTTTCTGTGTTACAGTAGTATGGAAAGACATCAAGTCATATTTTTTAATTTTTGGAGGAAAGTAAAATGAAAAAGCTTGTTTTTGAAGGTTCTGCCGTTGCCATTGTCACACCATTTACTGATAAGGGAATCAATTTCGACAAGCTTTCTAAACTGATTGATTTTCAGATTACTAATGGAACGGACGCGATTGTTATTTGCGGAACTACCGGCGAAGCTTCTACCATGCCTGACCATGAGCATTTGTCGGCTGTAGATTTCACGGTAAAGGAATCCGGCGGAAGGATTCCTGTCATAGCCGGTGTCGGAAGCAATGATACCGCACACGGAATTGAGCTTGTGAAGGCAGCGGAAGCTTTAGGTGTTGACGCACTTTTGAATGTGACGCCCTATTACAACAAAGCTTCACAGGAAGGCTTGTACCGTCATTTCAAGGTCATGGCTGAGGCGGCTTCTATTCCAACTATTTTATACAATGTTCCGTCGCGCACGACTATGAATATTGCACCGGAAACCATGCAAAGACTTAGTAAAATCCCGAACATTGTGGGTGTGAAGGAATGCAATCTCACACAGGTTCCCGATTGCGCTTTTTTGTGTGAAAAAGATTTTACATTCTATTCAGGAGAGGACGGGCTTGTCATCCCGTTCTTATCTTTGGGCGGAAAAGGCGTTATCTCGGCGGTCGCAAATATTCTCCCAAAAGAAGTCAGTCAAATTGTTCATTTGTATCTTGATGGCAAGCATCAGGAAGCATTGCAGCTACAGCTTAGTCTTCTCCCCTTGATTCATGCTTTGTTCTCTGATGTGAATCCTATCCCTGTAAAAGAAGCAATGAATATTCTCGGATGGGAAGTCGGTCCTTGCCGTATGCCGCTTTGTGAAATGTCCGAGGAGGGTCGTGCCGCTTTGGAAAAAACCATGCAGCAATACTCATTTTACGGACTTTGATGGAAAGCGTGAAAGGAAAATAAAGATGAACAATACACGTATTTTTTTAAGCGGTTGCAGTGGTCGTATGGGAAAGGTCATTGCGGAGATTGTCGCTGACAGTGAAAATATTTCTATTGTAGCAGGGTCTGATTTTATATCGTATCCTGCTGCTTTTCCTATTTTTCCAAATGCCTCGGAAAACACAGTTGATTTTGATGTCATTATCGACTTTTCCAATGTGAGTGCCTTATCCGAGGTTCTTTCCTTGGCTCTGACACAAAAGAAACCTGTTGTGTTTTGCACCACAGGTTTTTCCGAGGAGGATAAAGAAAAAATTCAAAATGCTTCTAAAGAAATTCCGGTTTTCTTTTCGGGAAATATGTCTTTGGGGGTGAATCTTCTTCTCGCGCTTTCCAAGAAAGCCGCCGCTGTCCTCTACCCTGATTTTGATATTGAAATCATAGAGGCACATCATAATCAAAAAGTGGACGCTCCTTCCGGAACCGCTCTGATGATTGCAGATGCAGTCAATGAAGAGCTTGATAAAAAACTTTCTTATGTTTACGAAAGACAATCTGTTCGGGAAAAAAGAGAGAAAAAAGAGCTTGGGATACACTCCATTCGCGGCGGAAGTATTGTCGGTGAGCATAGCGTTATTTTTGCCGGACAGGAAGAAATGATTACGCTCTCTCACAGTGCACAATCCAGAAATGTCTTTGCAAGAGGAGCCATTGTCGCGGCGCGCTTTATGAAGAATATGCCGGCAGGATTATACACCATGGAAGATTTAATTGGAAAATAATTTTTCGCCGAAAGGCAAAATCAGCCGAGGAAAATATTTCCGTGACGATGCGCGCATACATGAGTATGTAAGCTAAGGAATGGAAATCATTTGACGAAGGATCATAATGCCTTAACGAGTGAAGTTTTCGCTGAAAGGCAACATCAGGCAAGGAAAATATTTCCGTGACGATGTGCGCATACATAAGTATGTAAACGAGGAATGGAAATCATTTGACGAAGGATCATAAAGCCTTAACGAGTGAAGTTTTCGCCGAAAGGCAAAATCAGCCGAGGAAAATATTTCCGTGACGATGTGCGCATACATGAGTATGTAAACGAGGAATGGAAATCATTTGACGAAGGATTATAAAGCCTTTCGGCGAAAAAGAGGTAAAAATGTTTGAACAAATAGGACGAAACGACCCCTGCTGGTGCCAAAGCGGAAAAAAATACAAGGACTGTCACGCGGTATTTGACAGTAAGGTTTCTGCTTTTCACCGTCAAGGACACCTTGTTCCTTCCCGTGATTTGATAAAAAATCCAAAGCAGCTTCAAGGCATGAGAGAAAGCAGCAAAATCAATATTTCCGTTTTAGATACAATCGGAGAAATCATAAAGCCGGGTATCACGACCGAGGATATCAATCGTTTTGTACATGAGAAAACCTTGGAAATGGGCGGAATTCCTGCGCCACTTAATTATGAAGGTTTTCCTAAAAGTGTTTGTACTTCTCTAAATGAGGAGGTTTGTCACGGTATTCCCTCCTCAAGTATCGTTCTTCAGGACGGAGATATCATCAATATCGATGTGTCTACTATTTATAAGGGATATTTTTCCGATTCATCCCGTATGTTTTTGGTCGGAAAAGTATCGGAGGAAAAGAAAAAACTTGTAGATGTTGCTCGTGAGTGTATTGATAAAGGGCTTTCCATGGTGAAGCCTTGGCACTTTCTCGGTGATGTAGGACACGCCGTTCATCAACACGCGCTTTCGCACGGATATTCTGTTGTGAGGGAAATCGGAGGGCATGGTATTGGACTTTCCTTCCACGAGGACCCGTGGGTCAGCTTTGTATCCGATCCCGGAACAGAGATGTTAATGGTGCCCGGTATGACTTTTACGATTGAACCCATGATTAATATGGGAACAGATGAGATTTTCGAGGATGAGAACAATGGCTGGACAATCTATACAGCAGATAAAATGCCCTCCGCGCAATGGGAGGTCACTGTCCTTGTTACCGAAGATGGCTATGAGATTTTAACCTACTGATTTTATGGATTTTTCTGAAATTTATTTACTTTCATTGTAAACATAGCAAAAATTTTTTTATGAACTGTTAGAGCAACCATAACCTTTCATAAAGGAAAACAAAAAACTTGCATTATTTATCCTTGAGTTTTTTGATCTTTGTAAATAGTGCGGAAACAAGATAATGCATTTTATTTATACCGATTTTTCATCTTGTCACCACACTATTTAATATTGAATCATATCAAGTTTTCTTCATCGTGCCACCACACTTTTCGCATTTGCTTTCTAATATTTTCACATGGTCTGGAACTAAAATCTTTACCATATGTCCACATTTATTGCACTTAAACCAACCATCATTTGCCATTATTTCCACCTCCTTTCACACATTCAGCTATTACTTGTAAAATCTTCGCGTGAATAATTTGAAACACTGCATTGCTATAATAGTCAATTCCGATTTTAATACATTCCGTAAATTTTTTTTATAAATCAGCATCTTCTTGCTGATTTATGGCAACAACAACTTCTTCTGGGCGCAAAAGTCTATCACATAAAAAATATCCTTTCCTTTTGACGGAAACGACGGTGCCATGTGGATACTCATCATTTGCCATTACTGTTTCAACAACTTTTTGATATTTAGGATTGAACTGCTGTATAAGGTCAATAGGAATCTCCGTGGGAACAACTTCCCAACGAGCAAAAACTTCCATAATTTCTTCACAAATTGAATCAAGAAAGTCGGACTGTTCTTCTGATGCTTTTATACGGTCACAAATCAATAAAAATTCCTTAAAAAGCGATTCAATGTTCCTTCTTTCAATCTGTTTGTTCAAACTCGCATTTTGTTCCAAAAGAGCACTATATATTTCTGTTTTCGCCTTATCAGTCATAAGACGACGCACAAACAAGTCACGAAGTTGTGACACTTCTTCCACTATTTTTTCCATTGTTTCGATATTATTAGTCATAATAATTAATTACCCCACATATTATTGCATTCCTGTTTGCAGAACATCGGGTGTTAAATGCGGTACATTCCATTCCCACGCCATTTTTGATCCTCTAGCCGCATTGCCCGCTACATGACCAAGTGCGCCAAAAAGTCCATGATTAAGAAATGTATTTCCAACATCACCAGCAGATGAACTGTGACTAACTTGTTCAAATCTTGCAATCGTACGATTAATATCAGCAATATCCTTACGAAGAATATTGTCGTGTACAGAAATTTTATTTAGGATTTTTTGCCAGTGTTTTGTGAATCGATACTGATTCATATTAGTAATGATAAAACTATTATCACGCATTTTTGACCATGAATCAAAAATCATATCATAAATAAAACCTGCAAACAGATTAGCAACTTTCGGATTTCCACCACAACGATTATAATATTCTATAATAACTGGACATGCTATTCGAAAGTTATTCATACCCCAAAGACATAATATACGCAAGTGCAAAAAATCATCTGGCTTGAAAAAACTTTTGTCCATATTTTGCACTTTAATGAATTGAGTTAAAGCCTTTTGATGCATCCCATTATCAGAATACAATAATCCTAACTCAAATTGATAGTCAGAATTGGACGGATTTAATCGCACGGCTTCATTTAACTCAAATTCTGCATCGGTATATATTTGCAGGCCAGCAGATATAAGAGCCTTCCAATACCAAGCTTCTGAATTATTGAACTCCTGTTTAACAGCTTCACGCGCTGCGTATGAAGCTGAATTAAGATTATTCATTTTATAATAATATTTCGTAACTTCTAACCAGTCTTTTTCGTTAGAAGGCATCGGTACATTCGAACTGTTACTCGATGAAGGATTAGTTTCCAATGCTTGGTTATACTGCATACGTTTGTTTGGATCAAGTAAAATACTTTCAGCTTCAGCGATTTCTCGAACTCTTTGCTCCGCTTCTGTTCGTATTTCTTGCTTTGGATGAGATGCACGTTGACTCCAACGACGCCTTTCCTTTTTTATTGCATCGCGAATAGTAATTTCAACAGCATTTTGTGGAATTTTCAACAATGTATAATAGTTTACCACTTGTTCTTACTCCTCCCTTATCGTGGATTATTTTAATGGCACATTTCGTCCGTCTACATCTGGAATCCCTAGCAAAATCATAATGCCATCAATAAAGCCCCATATTCCACCTATACCACAAGTAAAAATTGTAACAAGCAATTGAATTGTTCCAATTAATGTATAATCCAGATAAAACCGCCCAACGCCAAAACCTCCTAAAAATATTTGTAGCAATCCTGCTGTCATTCTAGAATTTTGTTTCGTTTGATATTGCTTTTGTTGATTATACGATGTATATTTTTTCATTTCTTGAGCCACAGGCACTCCTGTTAAAGATACTCCACAAGTTAAACAAAATGCGGTGCCTTCAGCATTGTCTCCGCCACATAAATTACAAAGCGCCATAATCAAATATCCTCCTCAAATAATTTCATTTATATCACTCAACCAATTGGTAGTGAATTTATTTTTCTAATAGCGTTTGATACTTGTTGATCACTTAAATTTTGATTACTATCAATTTCAAATGTTCCAACCGATTTATTGGCGGTCAAATCAAAAAGTTCCACAAATACTGTTTGATCAATATCGTAGTTATATGAAACACAAATTGGAGCCCCTTTTGGATATGGAGGGATTGGAAGTTTTTTAGAACCAATAACGGAAACATAGTTTATGTCACTGTCATCACCCTGTGTAACTTGAACTTCTATATACTGTTGATTGTCTACAACCGTATTTCCGTTCTGCGAAGACTTAGTTGGAATTTTTGCATTTTTTGGTATCACAACAAAATTTTCATCCTGTCCTTGCTCATTTAACATGACCACTCCCAAAGCTTGCGATGTAACATCAGAAACAACAGGAGTTTGTCTATTGTAAATTTCAAGCTCTTCCCCCGTGGATTCCGCGTAGCTAATGGCTGCTTGAATAGCCGCACCAAGAGCTACCGCTTCATCTGGATTTATATTTCGAGAAGCCTGTTTTCCAGAGATACGCTCCATCATTTCACGTACCATTGGCATACGAGTTGATCCGCCGACTAATAAAAAATGATCAATATCACTCCAAGATAAATTTGCTTCTTCAAGAACTATTTCAGTCAGTTCCTGTGTTGTACGAAGCAAATCTACCGTAATTTCCTCAAATTTTTTTCTTTCAAGAGGAATACGGAACGATTTTCCCTCAATAGTAATAACAATTTTCGTTTGAGCAACAGTTGTCAAACTTCTTTTAGCCAATTCGGATTTTTCTCTAATTTCAGCTACTAAAAAATCATTACTTGTTACATCAGTTAATCCTTGTTCTTTAAGATGTTCAAAAATATACTCAGCAATGCGGTTGTCAAAGTCAAAACCACCTAAATTACGATTCCCATCTGTAGCACGCACATCAAATTCTCCATCCTTAATTTCCATAACAGTCACATCGAATGTTCCGCCGCCCAAATCATACACTAAAACAGTACCATTTGAAGCAGAGTCCATACCGTAGGATAACGCGGCGGCAGTGGGTTCATTAATCACACGAAGAACATTTAATCCTGCAATTTTGCCAGCTTGTTTAGTAGCCATACGCATTGTATTGTCAAAATAAGCAGGTACTGTAATAACTGCATCAGTGACGGGTTCTCCTAACGCTAATTCAGCATCCGTTTTAAGTCGTTTCAAAATTATTGCTGAAATTTCCTCTGCTGAATAACTATCACCATTAGAAGATTCAAAACGCCACGTATCTTTGCCTATATGACGTTTAACAAATTGAACCACATCCAACGGTGCTGTTTGCACGGAATGCTTCGCCATTTCACCGACAAGCGGTTCGTCTCCAGAGTCAGTCTCCGGAAAAAAAACAACGGACGGCGTAATATTTGACCCTTCACTATTCGACAAAATTTTTGGTTTTCCGTCAGATTGGAGTATTGCTACCGCTGAATAAGTTGTTCCCAAATCAATACCAATTGGTTTACTCATATTTCTGTTTCCTCCTCAAAATGTTCCTCCTATTCGCAAGTTCTAAAAAGGTACACCTTTTTAGAACTCGTTATAATGAAAATAATGAGCAAAAAATCTATAGATATAAATTTTTAATGAAATATGTTTGAAAAAAATGAAAAGTTTGCTATTATATTTATAAATAATCTACTATGATAAAAAGGTGTACTTTTTTAGAGTTTTTAGCGTTTATTCCTATGTATCAGACGGTATTCATTCATTCGTTTATAGAAGGTCGCTTCGCAAATCCCACCACATTGTTCAAGAACTTTTTGGAGTGAAATCTGTTTGTGTTTCCATGCCAAAACCAACGTATCGAAATTTGGGGGCAAAGGTTTTATCGGTCTCCCAAGGTGTTTTCCCTTAGCTTTTGCTGCAGCGATTCCTTCTGCTTGCCTTTTTTTAATATTTTCACGTTCATTTTGTGCTGCAAAAGATAATACTTGCAAAACTAAATCGGCAATAAAGGTTCCGAGTAAATTTTTTTCTCTGCGTGTGTCAAGTAACGGCATGTCAATGACACAAATGTCTATACCTTTATTTTTTGTAAGCAAGTGCCATTGATTTTGAATTTCTTCATAATTACGACCCAATCGGTCAATGCTCAAAACATAAATTAAATCACCGGCTGTCAATTTTCCAACTAGCTTTTTATACATTGCGCGCTCAAAGTCTTTTCCCGATTGCTTGTCGATGAAAATTTGCTCTTTTGGTATCTTCAATTTTCTCATAATAATCAATTGCCTATCCTCGCTTTGGTCTATGCTAGATACTCTAATATATCCGTAGGTTTTCATAATAATAAATCCTTTTTCTTTTACCTATAAATTGAAATTAAAATGACCCACCCAAACGCAATTTTTCAAAATTCGTTGAGTAAACCGTCGCTTCATATTTTTCATTTTCTACTCACTTATCTTGTGCGCGCAAAAAAGCGAGGCTGTGAAACCACAACCCCGCTTTTTTGCTATTTTACTAATAAACCAAATATCTTTATCTTATTGAGCGTCAACCTTCGCAGCGTGCTCAATCAAAGCAAGAACCTTATTGGAATAGCCCCACTCATTATCATACCAAGAAACGAGCTTTACGAAGTTCGGGTTCAAAGCGATACCTGCATCAGCATCAAAGATAGATGTACGTGCATCGTGAATGAAGTCAGAAGAAACCACCAAGTCCTCTGTATATCCGAGGATACCCTTGAAGTTCTCTGTCTCAGAAGCCGCCTTGATAGCCGCTTTGATCTCGTCATAAGAAGCACCCTTTTCCAAACGAACTGTCAAGTCAACAACAGAAACGTCCGCTGTAGGAACGCGGAAAGCCATACCTGTGAGCTTGCCGTTCAATTCAGGGATAACCTTACCAACTGCCTTAGCAGCACCGGTAGAAGAAGGAATGATGTTGAAAGCAGCACCACGTCCGCCTCTCCAATCCTTCTTGGAAGGACCGTCAACGGTCTTTTGTGTAGCTGTTGTCGCATGAACGGTTGTCATGAGACCTTCAACAATTCCGAAATTGTCATGAATAACCTTAGCCAAAGGAGCCAAACAGTTGGTTGTACAAGAAGCGTTGGAAATAACTGTCATATCCTTTGTGTACTTGTCTTGGTTTACGCCCATAACGAACATAGGAGCGTCATTGGAAGGAGCAGAAATAACAACCTTCTTCGCGCCGCCCTTAAAGTGTGCAGAAGCCTGCTCAACGGTCGTATTGATACCTGTAGACTCTACAATATATTCTGCGCCGACAGATTTCCAATCGATATCAGAAGCAGCCATGCAAGCAAATACTTTGATTTTCTTTCCGTTTACCACGATAAAATCTTCACCGTACTCAATTGTTCCCTCGAATTTTCCATGAACCGTATCATATCTGAGCATATACTCCATGTATTGCGGATCAATAAAAGGATCGTTGATTCCAACTACTTCAATATTCGGATTCGAAACAGAAGCACGGAAAACCAAACGGCCGATACGACCAAAACCATTAATACCAACTTGAACTGCCATATTTTTTCCTCCTGTGTCCCCTCGTGTGGGGGCTTATTTCATACTATTTTGGTTCATTCACCACTATGGAATTTTACAATAAAATGCCCGAAAATACAATAAAGCTTTTGTGAATTCCGCGTAATTTCCAAATACTGAACAGAAATACGCTTTATTATTGTAGAAAATTATCTAATTCAACAGGAAAGGCGGTGCAAATCTCCTTGCATTCCGATTCCGTTTTGTGTGCCTCCAATCGGTAAATCGGAAGCCCCTCTTGTACGAATTTTGTCTCGAATTCCGTGGCAATATTATTTTCGATCCAAGGACTACCGTAAAGATGCAAGGTTAGCTTGTCAAGTATGAATTGACTTGACCAAAATTCACCTATTGAAAACGCAAATAACGCCGGTTCATCCGTTTTGAAATGAATCTGTCCCTCCGGCTTCAAAAGCTCCTTATATATTTCGAGATTTGCTCTATAGGTGAGCCTTCTTTTCGGTTTTTTCTTTCTCATCCACGGATCACAGAAATTGATAAAAATGCGGTCAACCTCTCCCTCCTCGAAATAATTTCTTAAAAGCTCCACATCCGCGTGCAAAAATCGAATATTGGAAAGCTTCATTTCCGCCGCTCTTTCAATCGCCGACAGCACCACTGATTCATCCTTTTCCAGAGCCACAAAGCAAATATCAGGATTTGCCAGCGCCATTTCGCAGGAAAATTTTCCTCTTCCGCAGCCAAGCTCCAAATACAGGGGCGCGTCCTCCCTGTGAAAAATCTGACGCCATTTCCCCTTATTCGCGATAGGAACTAAAAACCAATATTCTGAACAAGCCTCCATACGCTGGGGGATGTTTTTTTTCTTTCTGGGACGAGCCATAATAAAACACCTCAAAAACTTTTTCGTATTATGATACCACAGACTTTTTATCGCATACAAATATATGCTACATTCTTCGTCCATCATAGAAAAGGACGCTACTTTCTTAAAAAGCAGCGCCCCCGACTTTCGGGATTTTTGAAAAGCACTGTCACTCCCCTTTGAAAAGGGAGGTTGATAAGTACCGTTCCCCTGTATCCGGAAAAATGACAACAATGGTTTTTCCCTTATTTTCCGGTCTTTGGGAAAGCTCCACAGCGGCATGAAGCGCAGCACCGGAGGATATTCCAATCAGAAGTCCCTCTG
>JGI994J12354_10001908_pt1 | contig 20867 bp, 14 predicted proteins | sample IntmicLarv3ML3BL_FD_12354 | JGI IMG/M metagenome (IMG submission 12354) | reverse complement strand
GGCGTACTTACAGCACGCAAAATATATGCGGGATACATTAAAACCCAAGGCTAAAGCCGTTGGGCTAGGTTCACGGGTCCCTACAGGACCAAAAATAGATTCACTATTTGGGTAGTAGTGAAACAAAAACGGAGATGTCTCATTTATGAGGCACCTCCGTTTCTATCTTATATTAAGATTGGATTATAAAAGAGCTGCAACCTTAGCTGCAAGGCTTGCCTTATCTGTGGCTCCAACTTGTTTATCCACTAATTCTCCTCCTTTAAAGAATAAGACTGTAGGAATGTTGCGGATACCATACTTTGAAACGACATCGTCGTTATTATCCACATCCAATTTACCAAGGTTTACTTGACCTTCATATTCTGTTGCCAACTCCTCAATGATTGGGCCAATCATACGGCAAGGACCACACCATTCTGCCCAGAAATCAACAACTAAAGGTTTATCTGAGTTTAGCAATTCTTCAAAGTTCGCATCTGTAATTTCTAGTGCCATGTCTTTTTGTATTTTAATTTATTTCGTTTTATGATTTCAAAAGTAGTAATACTTTTCATTCTGTCAAAGCTAACCATTGATTTTGAAATCGACATCCTCATTCTCTTTTAAGAAGTCTATTAACTCACGAGTAACATTCAATTTAATATTCCTAGAGAAGAAGTCAAGTTTAACTTTTTTCTCCCCATCTACAATATTAAAATATAACAAACTTGAACCCGGATTATCACGAATCAGAACAGACAGTTCAGTCATTAATTGTTCATCAAGGCAATGTATCGGAACCGTTATTGCTAGTTTTTCAATAAGATTGTCTTTCTCATCTTGCAAAAGACGAATAGAACTTATGTTAAAGTCCAGCATCTCCTGATTATATTTACGCGGTTCCATCTTGGCATTTATAAGCAGATACATGCCCAAGCGACAGTAGCGGCTATACTGTATGAAGTTGTCTCCGAAGAGAGCAATCTCTCCACTCCCTGTAAAGTCCTCCAACTTCACAATACCATAAGGCTTGCCATTCTTAGTTGTTCCCTCACGATAATCAGTAACGATACCGCCCATCAATAATTCACGACCTTTTAATGCGTCCTTGTCAACAAGTTCGATTACACCTGTGTTGCAAGCATAAGTGAGGGGAACATAATATTCATCCAAGGGATGAGCAGACAGATAGATACCAATCAGGTCTTTCTCCTTATTCAGACGCTCAAGGTCACTCCACTTTTCTGCTACAGGAACTTCCGGTTTGGCTATTTCCGGCATATTATCTGCACCAAACAATGAGTTCGATGCAGAAGCCTGATCTAATTGGAATTTATTTCCATAGCGCACCAATATTTCAAGAAACAATTCGTCCTTAGATATAGTAAAGAACTGTTCACGTTGTATGCCAAAGTTATCGAATGCTCCTGCCAGAGCTAAGGACTCTATCGTTTTCTTATTACAAGCCGTCAGACTAACACGCTCTACAAAGTCAAAAATGCTATTGAATGGTCCGTTCTTTTTTCGTTCTTCTATAATATTAATAGCGGCACTCTCCCCTACTCCTTTTATCGCAGCCAATCCAAAACGGATATTGCCATTCTTATTCACACTAAACTTCAGAATAGACTCGTTTACATCAGGTCCAAGTACCTGAATATCCATGGCACGACATTCGTCCATGAACTTCGTGATTTCCGTAATATTCGAGAGGTTACGACTAAGAACGGCAGCCATATACTCCGATGGATAGTTCGCCTTGAGGAAAGCCGTTTGATATGCCACCCAAGAATAACAGGTAGCATGGCTCTTATTAAAAGCATAAGATGCAAACTTCTCCCAGTCTGTCCATATTTTTTCCAGCGTTTTCTTTTCATGACCGTTAGCCTCTCCTCCCTGAAGGAATTTATCCTTCAGCTCGTTCATCTTATCGATCAGCTTCTTACCCATTGCTTTACGAAGGGTATCACTTTCGCCACGTGTAAAATCGGCCAATAAGCGGGAAAGGAGCATGACTTGCTCCTGATATACAGTAATACCATAAGTATCCTGCAAATAACGCTCCATGATAGGGATGTCATACATTATATCCTCCCGACCATGCTTACGAGCAACGAAGGAAGGAATATAGTCCATCGGTCCGGGACGATAAAGGGCATTCATTGCAATCAAGTCCTCAAACTTAGAAGGCTGTAGTTCCTTCAAGTATTTTTGCATACCGGCGGACTCGAACTGGAATGTACCTGTAGTTTTTCCAAGACAGTATAACTCGTATGTTTTAGTATCTTCAAGCGATATTTGGGAAATATCGATACGTTCTCCCGTTGTCTGTTCGACATTCTCAACAGCCTCCTTTATGATAGAAAGCGTCTTTAGACCAAGGAAGTCCATCTTTATCAGTCCTGTTTCCTCAATATTCGATCCCTCATACTGAGTAACGAGCATCATCTCGTTTGTTTCCTTGTCCTCTGCTGTACTAACAGGTACGATGTCAGAAATATCTTGTCGACCGATAATGATACCACAGGCGTGTACACCCGTATTCCGCACATTGCCCTCGAGCATTTGTGCATATTTAAGAGTATCACGAAGTGTTTGGTCGTCGCTATTTGCCGCCGCCTTAAGTTCGGGAACGTATTCAATTGCCGCCCTTAGATTTATCTTCTTTACATCAGGAATCTTGTCAGGTACAAGTTTTGCCAATCTATTCGAATCTGCCAATGGAAGTTTCTGAACACGAGCGACATCTTTAATGGCAGATTTAGTAGCCATAGTGCCGTATGTTATGATATGCGCAACACGGTCTTTCCCATATTTATCAGTAACCCATTTAAGCACTTGTCCGCGACCATCATCATCGAAGTCAATATCAATATCGGGCATCGATATACGGTCCGGATTAAGGAAACGCTCAAAAAGAAGGTCATACTTAATCGGGTCAATATCAGTAATCCCCAAGCAATAAGCTACGGCTGAACCCGCGGCAGAGCCACGACCGGGACCTACGGCAACTCCGATCCTGCGTGCTTCCGCAATGAAATCCTGCACGATAAGAAAATAACCCGGGAATCCCATTGTCTTCATTACTTCCAATTCGAAGTCAAGACGTTCTTTGACTTCTCCGTCCAAAGTTTCTCCATATCTCTTCTTTGCTCCTATCATAGTAAGCTCTGCCAGATAATCGGCTTCAAACTTTATACGAAGAACCTTTTCATATCCTCCCAAGCGTTTGTAAGTGCTCTCCTCAAACTCCTTTATTAAATCCTCCTCTGTAAAACGCTGTGCATATTCCTCCTCTGTTCCAAAACTTGAATCAATCTGGAAGTATGGCATTAAGGCATCAGAGTCAATAGAATAGAACTCTACTTTCTCTGCTACTTCAAGTGTATTTCTCAATGCTTCCGGCACATCAGAAAAGACTGTATTCATCTCTGTGGTGGATTTCATCCATTCTTGATGAGAATAGCGCATACGGGCAGGGTCGTTCAAGTCCTTTCCCGTGCTAAGACAAATCAAACGGTCGTGAGCCTCAGCATCTTCTTCGTTTGCAAAATGGACGTCGTTTGTTGCAACTAATTTGACATCGTATTTGTTTGCCAATTCAATCAACACCTTGTTTGCTCTCTCTTGCAATTCGAAAGCCTCTATATTCGTATCCGGCTTGTGAGTCTCATGGCGTTGCAATTCAAGATAGTAATCACTTCCAAAAAGCTGTTTAAACCATTGGATAGATTTTTCGGCTTCTTCCAATTGGTCCTTCAGTATCTTTGCAGGAACTTCTCCGGCAATACAAGCGGAACAAACAATTATTCCTTCGTGATATTTTTCAAGCAGTTCCTTATCAATACGCGGGCGACCATAGAAACCCTCCGTCCACGATAGAGAAACCATCTTAATAAGGTTCTTATATCCTTGCAGATTCTTTGCTAAAAGGATAATATGCCAGCCACTTAGATCTTCACGACCATCCTTGGAATGTCGACCTCTACGCGCACAATAACATTCGCAGCCGATAATTGGTTTCAATAGTCCCGATTTATACTGCTGTTTCTTATTCTCCAATTCAGAAATCAAAGCCAGATCAGCATCCTCCGGATTTTCCTTTGCCTTTAATTCAGCAATGCTCTTATCACAATCCTTTATTGCACCGAAAGTTTTGCCGTTTTTCTTCTTTACCTTATTATAAAACTCCTTTATACCAAACATGTTTCCATGATCGGTTATGGCAACGGCAGGCATCTTATCTTTAACTGCCTTGTCTATCAGGGCATCAATAGATGTCTGTCCGTCAAGCAAAGAATATTGGGTGTGGACATGTAAATGTACAAATGGCTCCATGTATTATCTTATTTTTTGAATTGACTATAAAGGTAAAAAACTATATGGTTGTATGATGTATCTTTCATAAACAAAACCATTATAAAAGAATGTGCATTATACAAGAAAAGCCTCCTTCACTTTTGACATATCACGCATAATACTTGAGTCTAAGACTCTTGCATAATGTTGCGTCATACGAGTATCACTATGACCAAGAATTTTTGCAACATTAGAAAGAGAGACATCATTTGCCAGCAGAACAACCGATGCGCAAGTATGTCTCGCCACATGTGTCGTGAAACGCTTCTTTATTCCACAAATCATAGCAATCTCCTTCAAGTACATGTTCATTTTCTGATTTGAGAAAACAGGCAAGCAAACTCCTTTCTTAATACAATTAGAATTTCTCTTATACCTCTGCAGTATTGCTTGAGAAATGTCCAACAACGGAATATTACACATGTTTTTAGTTTTCTGACGACTCTTCCTAATCCAAGAATTACCATTCGAGTCCTTAATTATATGTTCCGGACGAAGCTGCATAACATCAACAAAAGAAAGCCCTGTGAAGCAGCAAAAGACAAAAACATCCCTCACTATACTAAGACGTTCTGTGTTAAACTTTTTACAAATAATAGTATTCAACTCATCCTTCGTAATAAACTCCTTGAAAACTTCCCGTTCATGAAATCTAATACCTGCAAAAGGATTCTTGGATATCCACTCATTGGCGATAGACATATTAATTACTTTTTTCAGACATTTCAGATATCGATTCGTCGTGCTCTGACTGCACCCCTTTACCGTCTTCATAAACAACTCAAAGCCACGAACAAACTCACCATTCAAATCGTCCAGCAATAGATCGTCCTTCTTATATTTCTTTCGTATATGCTCTTCAAGATAGCGTGCGCATGAATCATATCGAAGCACTGTTACTCTTGCATAATCGATTCCTATCAACTTTCTGATATCCTCGTTATGTTGATGAAAGACTTTCAATAGTTTCTTTGGTTCGTTATTAATCGGCAAAGACTCTGATTCGGAGGATACAGGAAGAGGTTTTCCGCAAAGCTTATTTTCCTGTAGTATATTTAAGAAGTATTTTTTTACATCATCAATAGAAAGGTTGGTTTCATTCAGATTACAGGAAGATGGGCTCGCCTGTTCCCTATTCAAAGGATTCTGTTTTTTTTCATCGGTATGGTCTATTGTAACACGCATAGAAAATGCAGTCTCTCCATTTTCCAACAGCTTTGTCTCTTTAATAAATAGAGTTATATCAAAAGAATTCATTTTTTTAGATTTTATTATACTCATATTAGGGAATTGGGTTCTAAAAAGTTAGAAGTAATTCATGCAAATTTAGGGATTATTAAATAGAGTCAATGTACAGTTAACGCCAGGTAGGACAAGGTGCATCATCGATTTTGACACATTGACAACAAAATGCAGGTTTTCGCAATTATAGTAAAAGTTAAACTCCTCTCAACGTTGTGAAAGTGCAAAATGAAGACTTTCGCTCTACCTTGATTTAAACAAAAAAAGGGACTGTCCCCATAGGACAGTCCCTTACTTTATATAGTAAGAATATCATTATTATTCTACACTTGCTTCGACTTCGTCAACCTCCAGGCTTTTACGATTAGCAGCAATACGGTCGAAATCATCCTTTGCACCAACTACGAGCTTGTCAAATTCTCTCTGACCTGTTCCAGCTGGTATTAAGTGACCACAAATAACATTTTCTTTCAAACCTTCCAAACGGTCAACCTTACCATTTATCGCAGCTTCATTCAAGACCTTAGTAGTTTCCTGGAATGACGCAGCAGACATAAAGCTGGTTGTCTGAAGGGCAGCACGTGTGATACCTTGTAATATCTGATTTGTAGTTGCAGGAACTGCATCACGAACTTCAACCAATTTAAGGTCACGTCGCTTAAGCATACTATTTTCGTCTCTTAACTTACGAGCCGTAACAATTTGTCCGGATTGCAATGTCTGAGAATCTCCTGCATCAAGAACAACTTTCTTGCTCCAGATACGGTCGTTTTCGTCCATTATATCCAATTTGTCTACAATTTGTTGCTCCAAGAAACGAGTATCTCCCGGTTCTATCACTTCAACCTTACGCATCATCTGACGTACAATCACTTCAAAGTGCTTATCATTGATTTTCACACCTTGTAGACGATAAACGTCTTGTACCTCATTAACGATATATTCCTGAACAGCAGTAGGCCCCTTGATTGCAAGAATATCAGAAGGAGTAATAGCTCCGTCAGACAATGGCATACCTGCACGTATATAGTCATTCTCCTGAACAAGCAATTGCTTAGAAAGAGGAACCATATATTTCTTTACTTCACCAAGTTTAGAAGTAACAGTGATTTCACGATTACCACGTTTGATCTTACCAAAACCAATCTCTCCATCAATTTCTGATACAACAGCAGGGTTAGATGGGTTACGAGCTTCAAACAACTCAGTAACACGAGGAAGACCACCGGTGATATCACCAGATTTACCTACTGCACGAGGAATCTTAACAAGAACTTCACCCGCCTTAACTTCATCGCCGTTTTCTTTAACAACGTGAGCACCTAATGGTAATGAATAGTTCTTAAGATAGTTACCTGATCCATCTACGATATGAGCAGCAGGAGCTTTAGTCTTATCTTTTGATTCAACTATAATCTTTTCTTTCAAACCGGTCGTTTCATCACTTTCGATTTTGTATGTAACATTTTCTATTACATTTTCAAATTCGATCTTACCTGAAACTTCTGATACAATAACGGCATTGAATGGGTCCCATTCCATTATTACATCACCCTTCTTAATCACATCACCCGCATTAAAGAACAGTTTAGAACCGTAAGGGATGTTATGAGTAATCAAGATAATCTTTGTATTTGGATCAACAATACGCATTTCAGCCAAACGACTTACAACAACTTGATGAGCCTTTCCTGTTGCTGAATCATTAGCTTCTACAGAGCGTAATTCTTCAATTTCAAGAATACCATCAAACTTAGAAGTAAGACTGTTCTCTGTTGCGATGTTAGATGCGATACCTCCGACGTGGAATGTACGAAGAGTAAGCTGTGTACCAGGTTCTCCAATTGACTGAGCAGCGATTACACCAACCACTTCTCCTTTTTGAACCATACGACCTGTAGCAAGGTTACGTCCATAACACTTAGCACAAACACCTTTCTTAGATTCACAAGTCAATACAGAGCGGATTTCTACACTTTCTATTGGAGAATCTTGAATCACCTTAGCAGCATCTTCTCTGATTTCTTCACCAGCCTGCACAAGAACTTCACCAGTTAATGGGTGCTGTATATCATGAACAGAAACACGTCCTAAGATTCTTTCATAAAGGGATGCAATCACATCTTCATTATTCTTCAATTCTGTACAAATAAGACCACGTAATGTTCCACAGTCTTCCTCATTAATGATAACATCATGAGAAACGTCAACAAGACGACGTGTCAAATAACCAGCATCGGCAGTCTTCAATGCAGTATCGGCCAAACCTTTACGAGCACCGTGAGTAGAGATAAAGTACTCCAATACAGACAAACCTTCTTTAAAGTTTGAAAGGATCGGGTTTTCAATAATCTGTCCACCTTCAGCACCACTCTTTTGAGGTTTTGCCATCAATCCACGCATACCAGACAACTGACGAATCTGCTCCTTAGAACCACGGGCTCCGGAATCCATCATCATATATACTGAGTTAAAGCCGTCGTTATCTTCTGTAAGTTGCTTAATCAAGATGTTTGACAACTTACTATTTACGTGAGTCCAAGTATCAATGATTTGATTATAACGTTCGTTGAATGTAATGAAACCCATGCTATAGTTAGCAAGTATCTGTTCCACTTCATCATAACCTTCTTTTACCAATTCATCCTTTTCTACAGGAATCAAGACATCTGCCAAGTTGAATGACAGACCTCCTCTGAAGGCCATCTGGTAACCTAGGTCCTTAATATCATCAAGGAACTTAGCAGTAACAGCAACTCCACAAGTCTTTATAATACGACCGATAATATCACGCAATGATTTCTTTCCAAGAATTTCGTTTATAAAACCAACCTCTTTAGGAACAAATTCATTTACCATCAAACGACCTACTGATGTTTCACGCATAACCTTTTCAAGGTTACCGTTATCATCAAAGTCTTCAACATAAACCTTAATAGGCGCGTGAATATCGAGTTTTTGTTCATTGTATGCAATAATAGCTTCTTCTACACCATAAAACACAAGTCCTTCACCCAATGTTCCAGGACGCAACTTTGTTATATAATATAGACCAAGAACCATGTCCTGAGAAGGTACAGTAATAGGAGCACCATTTGCAGGGTTCAAGATATTATGAGAAGCCAACATCAACATTTGAGCTTCCAATACAGCTTCATTACCTAAAGGCAAGTGAACAGCCATCTGGTCACCATCAAAGTCGGCATTAAATGCAGTACAAGCTAATGGGTGCAACTGAATAGCCTTTCCTTCTATCAATTTAGGTTGGAAAGCCTGAATACCTAAACGGTGCAATGTCGGAGCACGGTTTAATAGTACTGGATGACCCTTCATTACGTATTCAAGAATATCCCAAACAACCGGCTCTTTACGATCAACAATCTTCTTTGCTGACTTAACGGTTTTAACTATACCGCGCTCAATTAGTTTACGGATAACGAATGGCTTATACAATTCTGCGGCCATATTCTTAGGTATACCGCACTCATGCATTTTCAATTCAGGTCCAACAACAATAACCGAACGTGCTGAATAATCGACACGTTTACCAAGTAAGTTCTGACGGAAACGTCCTTGTTTACCCTTCAAGCTATCTGAAAGAGATTTTAATGGACGGTTTGCATCAGTTTTAACTGCGCTCGATTTACGAGAGTTGTCAAACAATGAATCCACGGCTTCCTGAAGCATACGCTTTTCGTTACGCAAGATAACCTCAGGAGCTTTTATATCTATTAATCGTTTCAAACGGTTATTACGAATAATAACACGACGATATAAGTCATTTAAGTCAGATGTTGCAAAACGACCACCATCTAATGGTACCAATGGACGCAATTCCGGTGGAATAACCGGAACAACTTTCACAATCATCCATTCAGGATTATTTCGTCCTCTGGAAGCACGGAAAGATTCAACAACCTGCAAGCGTTTCAACGCTTCATTTTTACGTTGTTGAGAAGTATCAGTGCTGGCACGGTGGCGTAAATCGTAGGAAATCTTATCTAAATCCAAACGAGCTAATAAATCATAGACAGCCTCTGCCCCAATCTTTGCAATAAATTTATTTGGATCTGTATCTTCCAACATTTGGTTCTCCTTAGGAAGATTATCAAGAATTTGTAGATATTCTTCTTCGGAAAGCAAATCAGATTCCGTAACACCTTCTATACCACCCGACTGGATAACGACATAGCGCTCATAGTAAATAATAGAATCTAGTTTCTTTGTAGGAATCCCCAATAGATAACCTATCTTATTAGGTAGTGAACGGAAATACCAAATATGAGCGACAGGAACAACCAAATGGATATGTCCCATACGTTCACGGCGAACTTTCTTCTCTGTAACTTCAACGCCACAACGATCACACACGATACCCTTATAACGAATACGTTTATATTTTCCGCAATGACATTCATAATCCTTAATAGGACCAAATATACGTTCGCAGAACAAACCATCACGCTCAGGTTTATATGTACGATAATTAATCGTTTCAGGTTTCAAAACTTCACCACTTGAGTTTTCCAAGATCTCCTCCGGAGAAGCTAACCCAACAGTTATTTTTGAAAAGTTACTCTTTATCTTATTTTCTTTTCTAAAAGCCATATTATGTTATTTATAAAGAGTTATCATTTGTATTGTAGACAACTATGTATCATTAGAATTAATCCAAAGTAAAGCTTAGTCCAAGTCCTTTTAGCTCATGTAATAATACATTCAAAGACTCTGGGATTCCCGGTTGAGGCATAGGCTCACCCTTCACTATTGCTTCATAGGCTTTTGAACGACCTATCACATCATCAGATTTAATTGTAAGAATCTCTTGAAGAATATGAGCTGCACCAAAGGCTTCCAATGCCCAAACCTCCATCTCCCCGAAACGCTGACCACCAAATTGAGCTTTACCACCCAATGGTTGTTGTGTAATCAAAGAATATGGTCCAATTGAACGAGCGTGCATCTTGTCATCAACCATGTGACCTAACTTCAAGAAGTATGTCACCCCTACTGTCGCAGGTTGGTCAAATCGCACTCCGGTTCCACCATCATATAAGTAAGTCTTACCATTACGTGGTAAACCTGCTTTATCTGTCCAAGAATTCAAGTCATCCAATGAAGCACCATCAAAGATAGGAGTAGCAAACTTTGTATTCAGCTCTTTACCGGCCCATCCTAACACAGCTTCAAAAATCTGTCCAAGGTTCATACGTGAAGGTACACCTAATGGGTTCAAACAGATATCAACCGGAGTTCCATCTTCCAAGAACGGCATATCCTCTTGTCTAACAATCTTAGAAACAATACCCTTATTACCATGGCGACCTGCCATCTTATCACCGACCTGAATCTTTCTTTTCTTAGCGATGTAAACCTTTGCCATCTGAACAATACCAGTAGGCAACTCATCACCAATAGTAAGATCAAATTTCTTACGTCTTAATTCAGAATCAAGTTCTTTATTCTTTCTCAAATAATTAAGTACAACTTGTTTGATAAGATCATTCTTATCATCATCCACAGTCCACTTGCTTACTTGAATTGCATTAAAATCTAATTCTTCCAAAGCCTTACGAGAGAACTTAGTTCCTTTCGCAATAACTTCAGTATTCATATAATCTTTTACTCCCTGCGACACCTTACCATTTGTAAGGGAAAGTAACTTATCAACAAGTTGAACTTTCAATTCTGCCATTTTTAGTTCAAAGGCCTCGTCCAAGTTAGGCAAAATAGCCTTATCTGCTAATCTGGATTTACGCTTCTTAACTGCCTTAGAGAATAAATTAGTTTCAATAACAACACCACGTAGAGAAGGCGTTGCTTTCAATGAAGCATCTTTAACATCACCTGCTTTATCTCCAAAGATAGCACGTAATAGTTTTTCTTCAGGAGATGGATCAGACTCACCTTTTGGAGTAATCTTACCAATCAAAATATCGCCTGGCTCAATACGAGCACCTACACGCACAATACCTCTTTCATCCAAATCCTTAGTAGCTTCTTCGCTAACATTAGGGATATCAGAAGTTAATTCTTCCATACCACGCTTAGTTTCACGAACTTCAAGGATATATTCGTCAACATGAACTGATGTAAAGAAATCCTCACGTACCATACGTTCATTCAATACAATCGCATCCTCATAATTATATCCTTTCCAAGGCATATAAGCAACACAAACATTACGTCCAAGAGCTAATTCTCCTTTTTCTGTAGAATAACCTTCAGTCAATATTTGTCCAGCCAGAACACGTTGCCCACGATGACAAATAGGTCTCAAATCGACAGTCGTGCTTTGGTTTGTCTTACGCCATTTAGGAATTATATATGTTACAATCGCATCCTCGAAGCTAACAAATTCTTCTTCTTCAGAGCGATCATACTTAATCTTTATACAAGTCGAGTCTACAAAAACGATTTCACCATCTTTTTCCGCAGCAATCTGTGTACGAGAATCCTTAGCTACTTGAGCCTCGATACCTGTACCAATGATAGGAGCATCAGGACGAATCAAAGGAACTGCCTGACGCATCATGTTAGATCCCATTAAGGCACGGTTAGCATCGTCATGTTCAAGGAAAGGAATCAACGATGCAGCAATAGATGCAATCTGTGTCGGAGAAACGTCCATCATGTCAACCTCTGTAGGAGGAACAACAGGGAAATCAGCCTCGAATCTAGACTTAATACGATCACGAACGAAACGTCCATTTTCGTCAAGAATAGCATTACCTTGAGCAATAGTTAGTTCTTCTTCCTCTTCTGCTGTAAGATATTTCAAACCCTCATCAGAAAAATCCACTTGACCATTAACAACAGTACGGTATGGGGTTGAAATAAATCCTAAATCATTGATTTTAGCATAAACACAAAGAGAAGAAATCAAACCAATGTTCGGTCCTTCAGGAGTTTCAATTGGACAAAGACGTCCGTAGTGAGTATAGTGAACGTCACGAACCTCAAAGCCGGCACGCTCACGTGACAAACCACCTGGTCCTAATGCAGACAAACGACGTTTATTTGTAATTTCAGCCAATGGATTCGTTTGATCCATAAACTGAGACAAAGCATTTGTTCCAAAGAAAGAATTAACAACAGACGAGATAGTCTTTGCATTAATCAAATCAATAGGAGTAAACACTTCATTATCGCGTACATTCATACGCTCTCTAACCGTACGAGACATACGAGCCAAACCAACACCAAATTGGTTATACAATTGTTCACCAACTGTACGTACACGACGGTTACTTAAGTGGTCAATATCATCAACAATAGCCTTAGAGTTAATCAACTCTATCAAATATTTGATGATTTCAATTATATCTTCTTTTGTTAGGACTTTTGTTTCTTCACTAGTAGAAAGTCCTAATTTCTTGTTAATTCTATAACGTCCAACTTCTCCCAAATCATAACGTTTCTCAGAAAAGAACAAGTTTGTGATAACTTCACGAGCACTTGCTTCATCTGCAGGTTCTGCATTTCTTAACTGTCTGTAGATATACAATACAGCTTCCTTCTCTGAGTTACTTGGGTCTTTTTGAAGAGTGTTATAAATAATTGCATAATCAGATAAATTTTGATCTTCTTTATGCAATAATATATTTTGTGCACCAGAGTCAAGGATAGCTTCAATATTCTCGCTATCTAAAACTGATTCACGGTCAATAATAACATCATTTCGTTCAATAGAAACAACCTCACCAGTATCTTCATCAACAAAATCCTCTACCCATGTCTTCAATACACGAGCTGCCAACTTACGACCAATAAGTTTTTTCAGATTTGTTTTATTGACTTTTACTTCTTCAGCAAGGTTAAATATTTCAAGAATGTCTTTGTCGCCTTCAAATCCGATAGCTCTTAAAAGAGTAGTTACCGGTAATTTCTTCTTACGGTCAATATACGCATACATTACGTTATTGATATCCGTTGCAAATTCAATCCAAGATCCTCTGAAAGGTATTATACGTGCAGAATATAATTTTGTACCGTTTGCATGAGTGCTTTGACCAAAAAACACCCCTGGAGAACGGTGCAATTGAGAAACAACAACACGTTCTGCGCCATTTATAACAAAGGTACCTTTCTCTGTCATATAAGGGATAGGTCCCAAATAAACATCTTGAATTACTGTATCGAAATCCTCATGATCAGGATCGGTACAGTATAATTTCAATTTTGCTTTAAGAGGTACGCTGTATGTAAGGCCACGTGCAATACATTCGTCAATTGTATAACGAGGAGGATCTATATAATAATCTAAAAACTCCAACACAAAATTATTTCTAGTATCTGCGATAGGGAAATTCTCCGCAAATACCTTGTATAACCCCTCTTTCTTTCTTTTTTCCGGAGGTGTGTCAAGTTGAAGAAAGTCTTGGAATGATTTCAATTGTACTTCGAGAAAGTCTGGATATGGAAGAGGATTCTTTATCGAAGCAAAATTAACTCTCTGGTTTTCAGCTATTGAAGACATCTATTAAGGAATTTATTGAACTTAATTTAATTTAGACACAAAAAGGTTAAGAATCTTCTTATATGAAGATTCTTAACCAGATCACCTGGACACCAGGCGTAATACTTATTTAAGCTCAACTTCAGCGCCTGCTTCTTCTAAGCTCTTTTTCAAACCTTCAGCTTCAGCTTTAGCCATACCTTCTTTAATGTTGCTAGGAGCACCATCAACTAAGTCTTTAGCTTCTTTCAAACCAAGGCCTGTTAATTCTTTAACTAATTTAACGATAGCTAATTTATTAGCACCAGCGCTTTTCAATACTACGTCAAAAGAAGATTTTTCTTCTTCTGCAGCACCACCACCAGCAGCAGGAGCAGCAACAGCAACAGCTGCAGCAGCAGGTTCAATACCATATTCGTCTTTAAGAATAGTTGCTAGTTCGCTAACTTCTTTAACTGTTAAGTTTACTAATTGTTCAGCAAAAGCTTTCAAATCTGCCATTTTTGTATGATTTAATTGATTTATTTATCTGTTTATTTTTTAATTATCTTTCAGCAAGAGTTGTCAAAACTCCGTGAATAGTTTGTCCTGATGATTGAAGAGCAGAAACAACGTTCTTCGCTGGAGATTGCAACAAAGCAATAACATCAGCAATAAGTTCTTGTTTACTCTTGATATCAACTAACGCTCCAAGGTTTTCAGCACCAACATAGAAGCTTTCTTGTACATAAGCAGCTTTTAATTGAGGTTTACCTTCACCCTTAGTATCCTTAGTGAAATCTTTAATCAAGCGAGCAGGAACATTAGCTGCTTGTGAGAACATAATAGCGGTGTTTCCTTTTAGCGAGCCTTCTAAAGGAGAATAATCTCCTTCTAAGCTAGCAAAAGCTTTTTTCAGCAATGTGTTCTTTACAACAACTAACTTTACTTCTTTTTTGAAACATTCGCGTCTCAACGCACCTGTCTTTTCAGCATTAAGAGCCTCAATGTCTGTCAAATAGAAGTTTGGATATTCGTTAATAGTCGCTACTAATTGATTGATAATAGCACTTTTATCTTCCTTTCTCATTGTTCAATTGTTTTATTAATTTTCTTCAACTGACTTGGGATCAATTTTAATTCCCGCGCTCATTGTACTTGAAAGATAAATGCTCTTAATGTACGTCCCCTTAGCTGCTGTAGGTTTCAATTTCAACAATGTTGAAATAAATTCCTTTGCATTATCACGAATTTGTTCAGCACTGAAAGATACTTTACCTACAGATGTGTGAACAATACCAGTTTTATCTACCTTAAAATCGATCTTACCTTGTTTAACTTCTTTTACTGCATTACCAACTTCATTTGTAACAGTACCACTCTTAGGGTTAGGCATTAAACCACGAGGGCCTAAAACTCTACCTAAAGCACCGATTTTACCCATGATAGAAGGCATTGTGATAATTACATCAATATCAGTCCAACCGCTCTTAATCTTATCGATATATTCGTCTAATCCAACATATTCAGCGCCAGCAGCTGTTGCTTCCGCTTCTTTATCTGGAGTACATAATGCAAGTACCCGTATTTGCTTTCCTGTTCCGTGAGGTAGTGAAACCACACCTCTAACCATCTGATTAGCTTTACGAGGGTCAACACCCAAACGAACATCCACATCCACTGATGCATCAAACTTAGTTGTAGTTATTTCCTTAACCAATGCTGAAGCTTCTTTCAATGAATATGTTTTCCCAGCTTCAATCTTGTCCAAAGCCAACTTTTGATTTTTTGTAAGTTTACTCATTTCAATTGAAGTTTATTAGTTATTTTCCGGGAATGCCCCTTTTACCGTAATACCCATACTTCTGGCTGTTCCTGCAACCATTCTCATGGCTGAATCAACAGTAAAGCAATTTAAGTCGACAATTTTATCTTCTGCAATAGTCTTAACCTGTTCCCAAGTAATCTCGGCAACTTTTCTACGGTTAGGCTCTGCAGAACCACCCTTTAGCTTAGCAACTTCCATTAGTTGAATTGCTACAGGAGGGGTTTTGACAATAAAGTCAAAAGTCTTGTCTGCATAGTAAGTAATTACCACAGGTAACACCTTACCAGGCTTGTCTTGGGTTCTGGCATTAAATTGCTTGCAAAACTCCATAATATTAATACCCTTGGCACCTAAAGCAGGTCCAACAGGTGGAGAAGGGTTTGCTGCTCCTCCTTTAATCTGCAATTTGATTTGTCCAGCAACTTCTTTAGCCATTTTTCTAAAATTTAGATATATAACACTAAAACACGAAAGAGAGTATTCTCCGTAACAAGATACTATTCCTTCTCTACTTGCATATAACCTAACTCAAGTGGAGTTTTCCGTCCGAAGATTTTAACCATCACTTTAAGTTTTTTCTTGTCAGTATTCACCTCTTCAATTACGCCACTAAAACCATTAAATGGTCCAAAAGTAACTTTTACATTCTCACCAACGTAATATTGGATTTCCATATCATTCTGTTGCTCTTGCAATTCATCAACCGTACCTAAAATACGATTAACTTCAGAAGGACGCAGAGGAACCGGATTATCCGAACCTCCAAGGAAACCAATTACATTAGGGATATTTCTTAATTGATGAGCAACCTCACCCACCAAAGCAGCTTCCACCAATACATAACCAGGCAAGTAGGCTCTTTCTTTCATTACCTTCTTTCCATTACGTACAGTAAAAGTTTTTTCTGTTGGGATTAAGATCTGAGATACATATTCTCCTAAGTCTGTATTTTTCAATTCAGCTTCCAGATATTCTCTTACTTTATTCTCCTTACCGCTTACAGCGCGAAGGACATAAAATTTTTTCTGAATGTCAGACATCACAAATACAGATTAAAATATTTTTTCGTAGAAGAAACGTATCACCCCTTCAAAACCTAAGTCCATAACAAAGATTATTCCTGCTATTACAAGGGAAGCAATTAATACAACAATAGCACTGCTGGACAATTCAGTTCGAGTAGGCCAAGAAACTTTATAAACAAGTTCGTTATAAGATTCTTTAATATATGCGAATATTTTTCTCATTGAATCTATAAATTATTGCACGGAAAGAGAGGCTCGAACTCCCGACACCTGGTTTTGGAGACCAGTGCTCTACCAACTGAGCTATTTCCGTATTAAATAACCGGCCGAAACCGGTTATTCATATTTTGAGAATTAGTCAACCAATTCTGTAATCTGACCAGCACCTACTGTACGTCCACCTTCGCGGATAGCGAAACGCAAACCAACACTACAAGCTACTGGGTAGATCAATTCTACCTGAATTGTTACATTATCACCAGGCATTACCATTTCTGTTCCTTCTGGAAGAGTGATTTCACCTGTTACGTCCAATGTACGGATATAGAATTGAGGACGATATTTGTTATGGAATGGAGTATGACGACCACCTTCTTCTTTCTTCAAGATATAAACCTCAGCTTTGAAATTAGAGTGAGGAGTTACCTTTCCTGGGTGGGTGATAACCATACCACGTTTGATATCATCTTTGTCAACACCACGCAACAACAAACCTACGTTGTCACCAGCTTGACCATCATCAAGAAGCTTACGGAACATTTCAACACCTGTAACAACAGATTTCATTCCTTCAGCACCAAGACCAATAATTTGAACTTCTTCACCTACCTTGATGATACCTGTTTCGATACGACCTGTAGCAACAGTACCACGACCAGTAATAGAGAATACATCTTCAACTGGCATCAAGAATGGCTTGTCAACCTCACGTGGAGGAAGTGGAATCCAAGTATCACATGCTTCCATAAGATCCATAATCTTATCTTCCCACTTTTCGTCGCCGTTAAGACCACCTAAAGCAGAACCTTGAATTACAGGAGTATTGTCACCGTCAAATTGATAGAAAGAAAGAAGTTCTCTCATTTCCATTTCAACAAGTTCCAACATTTCAGCATCATCAACCATATCACATTTATTCATGAAAACAACCAACTTAGGCACGTTTACCTGACGAGCCAAAAGGATGTGTTCACGTGTTTGTGGCATAGGACCATCAGTCGCAGCAACTACGATGATTGCACCATCCATCTGAGCAGCACCTGTTACCATGTTCTTAACGTAGTCAGCGTGACCAGGACAATCTACGTGAGCATAGTGACGATTTGCAGTCTCATACTCTACGTGAGATGTGTTAATTGTAATACCTCTTTCTTTTTCTTCAGGAGCGTTATCGATTGAATCGAATGAACGCAACTCTGAAAGACCTTTCTTTGCCAATACAGTTGTAATAGCTGCAGTCAAAGTTGTTTTACCGTGGTCAACGTGGCCAATAGTACCAATGTTAACGTGGGGTTTCGATCTGTCAAAATGTTCTTTTGCCATAACTTAATTGTTCTTTATTTGATTAATGATCATGTTCTTTAATTCAACAACACTATAATACTTTCATAACTAAAAATCGCTTAAGAGCCGGTGCCGAGACTTGAACTCGGGACCTCTTCCTTACCAAGGAAGTGCTCTACCGCTGAGCTACACAGGCAAATAGAGCGGAAGACGGGGCTCAAACCCGCGACCCTCAGCTTGGAAGGCTAATGCTCTATCAACTGAGCTACTTCCGCATCTTTTTGTGGGCAGTGATGGATTCGAACCACCGTAAGCGTAAGCTATCTGAGTTACAGTCAGACCCATTTGGCCACTCTGGTAACTGCCCCCTGAAATCAAAATATTTGAGCCTCTTGTCGGATTCGAACCAACGACCCCGAGATTACAAATCACGTGCTCTGGCCAACTGAGCTAAAGAGGCGTTTCGCTCTCTAAAAAAGAGCCATTTCGTCATAAGGACGAAACGGCTGCAAATTTAGATATTATTTCTTAGATACCAAATTTATTGCCGTTTTTTTATCAGGCTTTCGCTTTTTATTTGGCTTTTGCTTTTTCTTTGTGTTTCACCAGTTGTTTCGACAGCGCATCTACGCATTCGTCAACTGCTTCCTCGAAAGAATTTGCCGTTTTTTCAGCAAGAAGTTCTCCGTTCTTCACCTTCACTTTCACCAAAACATTTTTATTCAAAGTAACTTCAGGCTTAATCACCTTCATTATAACTTCAGTCAGCAAAATGCCATCATAATACTGCTCTAACTTTGAAACCTTTTTCTGAACAAATGCGCCCAATTGTTCAGATGCATCAAAATGAATCGATTGAATTCTCATTTCCATAATAACCTCCTTTTTAAATGCTCTTGGATGAGCGTGATACACTTTTTTTAATTCCTCAAAGGTTGTATGCGTATAAACGCTTGTCGAAGCAAGACTACTATGACCCAGCAATTCTTTTGTTGCATTCAATTCTGCTCCATGATTTAACATACTTGTCGCAAAAGAATGCCTTAAAACATGAGGACTGCGCTTTGCTAATGTCGGATTACTAGAGAGAGCCTTCTTTACCACATTGTATACAACTGATACAGGCAACTGACCTCCATTCTCCTTAACAAAGAGCCAATCAGACAAAAGCCCGACCTCTCTATCTCGACACTCTATATATGTACGCAACAAATCAGACAATCTTTCAGCGAAAGGAATCAAACGTTGTTTATTTCTCTTTCCAGTCACTTTCAACAGCGACCGCTCAAAATCCACATCCGAGTTTTTAATCCCAATCAATTCCGAACGCCTGACTCCTGTGTCATAAAGCGTTTCAAGCATCAACCTATTTCTTATTCCAACAAAACCATCCTCGAAATTATCTCCATCTAACAAAGACACCATATCCTCCTCTCTAACAAAAGTAGGCAACGGGCGCTTAACCTTAGGAGCACGAATCAGCTTCATTGGACTAACAGCAATCTCTTGCTGTCGGATAAGAAACTTAAAAAAAGACTTCAAAGAACTTAGTTTTCGATTGACCGTAACCGGAGAATTTTTAGTGTCTAACAAATAGACAATCCAATTTCTTACGATATCCGAGTCAACCTTATGAGGAAAATATTCATCCCCCGCTTCTCCTTGAACAAATTCTTCAAATTGAGACAAATCTTTCTTATACGCTTGTATTGTATTAGAAGAATAATTACGCTCAAATCTAAGATAATCCAAAAACGAAGCTATCAACATATCCGTATCATATCAGTCTCTTACCTATGCTACGAATATATGTAAAGAAAAAGAGAAAAGCAAAAAACTTTATAGAGAATTTACTCTTCCAAACGTTGCAATTGTTGCACGTAAATAGCGCGCATTTTTTGCTTTCTTTTTACAACAGAAGGCTTAAGAAAAGCCTGACGACCTCTCATTTCTTTAACAACGCCCGTTTTTTCAAATTTTCTCTTAAATTTCTTAAGCGCTCTTTCGATATTCTCGCCTTCTTTCAATGGAACTACAATCATAATTTAATTTGTTGTTTTATAATATTTTTAAATACGTTCTAACCCAAAATGGGCAGCAAAATTACAGATTGTTTACTTATTTACAAAACTTTATCACAATATTTTTATCCTTTTCTTTTCACAAAGACGGACTTAAGCTCTCAACACACAATATATAATATAAGGGAAACATTCTTTTCAAGAATATTTTTTATCTCTCAATGAAATTACTGCTAGCAAAAATAGCACAATAAACAATAACACATTCGCCATATAACCAGAAAAGGCCTGCCTGAAAGGCGAAACTCTGCTTCACTCTTACACAAGAAGTGAATCTATTTTTGGTCCTGTAGGGACCCATGAACCTAGCCCAACGGCTTTAGCCTTGGGGTTTAATGTATCCCGCATATATTTTGCGTGCTGTAAGTACGCCGGATACAGGTTTCAGGCGTACTTACAGCACGCATTCG
>JGI994J12354_10001907_pt1 | contig 20869 bp, 16 predicted proteins | sample IntmicLarv3ML3BL_FD_12354 | JGI IMG/M metagenome (IMG submission 12354) | reverse complement strand
TCCGANCTCCTCACCGGAGCGCATCGAGCCCGACTGTCCGCATTACGGCAAATGCGGCGGTTGCGGCTTGCGCCACATGTCGTATACCGAGGAGCTAACTTACAAGCGCGAGCGTGTTGCGGACGCGCTTCGCCGTATCGGCGGCGTGGAGGTTGAGGTTCCCGCATGTGTCCCCTCTCCGCAGATTGACGGATATCGCAACAAGGCAATTTTCGAGGTCGAGATTAAGGACGGCTCCGCCATAGTCGGCTTCTATCGCGAGCACAGCCATGACATCGTAGAGATATCGGAGTGCCGAATGCAATCCGACGCGGCGAACGCGGCGGCGATGGCGCTTCGTCAGTGGGCGGCGGAATATCGAGTAGCGGACGACTCGGTTCATGGGCTCTTCGTGCGCGAGGGTGATGCTGGAGTACAAGTCGCGGTCATCACGTCGCACGAAACCATAAAAAAGTGTGAACAACTTATTAAAACGCTCGAAAAGAACATAAAAAAGCCGCTTAATTTTTCGGTTATCACACAGCGCCCCAAATCGAATGTCGCGCTAAAAGGCGAACTAAAAACCATTCTCGGTGAGGAGCAAATTTCGGACACGCTCGGCGGGTTGCGCTTCAATCTGTCGCCGCGCTCGTTCTATCAAATCAACCGCCCGCAGGCGGAGCAAATTTATGACGAGGCAGTAAAACTCGCCGCCCTGTCGGACGGCGATGTTGCGCTTGATTTATATTGCGGCGCAGGCACAATCACGCTTTCGCTTGCAAAATCCGCACCGAAATCTGCCCGAATTATCGGAGCAGAAATCGTTCCCGACGCCGTCGAAAATGCCCGCGAAAACGCGGAGCTCAACGGAATTTCAAACGTCGAATTCATTCTCTCCGATGTTTCCGAAGCCGCAAAAACTCTTGCGGCGCAAGGAGTTTCCCCAACCGTTGTTTTGGTTGACCCGCCGCGCAAAGGACTTGCCGCTGACGTTGTCACCTCGATTTCCGCTATGGCTCCGCAAAGGATTGTTTACGTCTCATGCGACCCGGCGACGCTCGCCCGCGATATTGCGCTGTTTGCCAAAGAGGGCTACGTGCTCAATAGCGCAAGAGCTTACGACATGTTCCCCCGCTGCGCCCATGTTGAGTGCGTCGCATTGATAGCGCGGGATTAAGGATACAATAAATTTTGGAGGTAACACAGATGAATTATATTACAGATAACAAAGCGGCTTGGGAAGAGGCTTTCGACCATCGCCACCAAAACTGGGGCGACGAGAACTATAAAAGGCTAAAGAGCGAAAAACTCCCTTTTTTCAATGCCGGGCTTCGTGAGGAATTGTTAAAAACAGATTTTACAAACAAATCCGTCGCGCAATTTTGTTGTAACAACGGGCGTGAAATATTATCCTTAATGCAACTTGGTGCAAAAAACGGAGTTGGATTTGACATTGCTGAAAACATTATTGCCCAAGCAAAAGACACTGCAAAAATGGCAGACATTATTAATTGTGAATTTGAAGCTTGCAATATATTGGACATACCGGCTAAGTACCATAATTCGTTTGACTTTATATTTTTCACAATAGGTGCGATTACTTGGTTCGAAGATTTGACATTGCTGTTTGCTAAGGTGTCAAAATGTTTGAAAAACAATGGATTGTTATTAATTAATGATTTTCACCCTTTTGAAAACATGCTTCCGCTTCCGGAGGATGATTGCTTTGATGGTAACGATTTAAACAGGTTTGCCTATTCGTATTTCAGAAAAGAGCCTTGGATTGAAAACAATGGAATGGGTTATATCTCTGTGTCATATAGCTCAAAAACTTTTACAAGTTTCTCCCACACAATGTCAGGCATTATCAATGCCTTATCCGCTAACGGAATGAAAACGATTAAGCTGAAAGAATATGATTATGATATCGGGCTGACCGATGTTTACGATGGTAAGGGTTTTCCTTTGTCTTTCACATTACTCGCAGAGAAATGTTGACATTTTTCTGTCGGCTAACCGCATATTAAGTGCGTTTATTTACTTGTGTAGCAGGTATATATTCCTGTGACACAACGGGTACAGAGGTTATTTGGTTATTTAAATTCCCGCTTAATGGTACACTAATTATCGCAGTTTATAATGACAAGATTCAAGGACTTTTGGAGGAAATATGAGCGAATTAACAAGACAAATCAGAAGGCAAAAAACAAAAAACATTTTTATGGCACTTGGAGTTTGGCTGGCGGCAAGTGTTGTGTTTGCAGGCTTTATATACAATGACCAACTGGAAAATTCGCGCGTTGTCGCCGCAACTCCGGTATTCAAAAATGTTCTGATATGGGGCGGCGGACTTGCGGCACTCTTCTTGCTATTTGTGCTGGCAGTGCTCATTATAGCAGAGCTTAAAGATGACCACAAAAAAGTGCTCAACAGCTTGGCGGAAGCCGAAAGAGAAACGCTGGAGCAAGAGATTGCAGGCTTAAATCTTTTCCTGCTAAAGATTACTGTAACAAGCTCGTTTGTCATTTTAAACGCAAATGGGTACACGTTGAAATTAATCCCCATCAAAGATATTACTAAAATGCGCATGTTCAAAATGCCGGGCGCAAGACCGCGAAATTCAAATTTTTCGGTTATCCATTTTCACACGAAATCCGGGAAAAATATTCGCTCGTCCGCGATTGCGGTGACTGACCCGATTTATCCACTTATTAAGAATATTTTTGATGATCTGGCAAGCGAAATTGTTTCAAATTGAGCTTTTAACTTGCCAAACTCCCCGATGCCGTGGTATACTACTCCCGAAATTGAAATAAGGGGGACACTTATGATTGTTCTTGACTAAAGCCGAGAACCCGAACAAAACAAATTTTTAACTTTGACAAGGAGATTTTTATGAAAAGAACTACGAAGGAGATTGTCCGCTAACCGGAGAGGTTTGCGTGAATCAAATTCTTACCAAGCCTCTCTAAAGTACAAATTTACTACTTTACGGAGGAATCAATGAAGCGCGAAAACAAGAAAAAGTCATACGAAAAAGGCTACTACAAAACGCACGCGTGCGAGGACACATTTACCTGCAAGGTCTGCGACAGGCTTGTCGTAGCGGCAAACGCGGGCACAGAACACCGCAATCACTGCCCGAACTGCCTGAGCAGTCTGCATGTCGATATTGAACCCGGCGACCGCGAGGCTGACTGCGGCGGAATCATGGAGGCAATCGCCGTCTGGGTGCGCAAAAACGGCGAATGGGCGGTAATTCACCGTTGCCGTCGTTGCGGCGAGTTAAGCTCGAACCGCATTGCCGCGGATGATAACCCAATGAAGCTGATGTCGTTGGCGATGAAACCCGTTGCACAACCGCCGTTCCCGATTGAGAAAATTGAGGAGATGACAGAGCTTATGGGCGGTAGCAAAGAGTAACTGAATAGCAAAACAATCCCCCGACTTTAGTCGGGGGATTGTTTATGTTCGAATTTTACAGGCTAAGATACGAATCTGCGTAGAGCGTGTTGCTCTTGATAACGTCGCAGCTACGGATTGTCTCCATCAGACGGAGGTCTGCCGGGTTTGCAATCGCGCTCGTAAGTCCGCAATACATTGCCATCGCAACCATCGCAGAGTCCATAATCGGACGAATGTCCTTAGGCATCATGTTCGAGCAGTTCGAAAGTCCGCCGGTCGAATTAAGTCCCATATCGGACAAATCCTTGATGAAAGACAGAACTTCCATCTGCTTATCCTGCATGCCCTTGATGACAAGGAACAGCGGGTCGAACCAAATGTCCTCAGGATCCATGCCGAGGCTCATACCGCGCTCGAGAAGCTCCTGGCAATAACCCATGCGCTCATCATTATCGGCGGAAATGCCTTCCTTAGAGCACAGCGCGAAAACGATAGCGTCGTTCGCGGCGGCGAGGTCGATATTCTCAATACGGTCGCCGGCATCGGCGGAGTTGACAATCGGCTTGCCCTTTTCGCGGTTGTAGACGGAAATTCCCGCCTCAATCGCCTTGCGGTTTGCAGTGTCAAGGCACAGAGGAACATTATCGCACTCTGCCTGAATCGTCTGAACCGCCCACTTCATCAAATCTTCTCCGCCCTTTTCGGCAGGTCCGATGTTGACATCAAGATACGTTGCGCCTGCGTCAATTTGCTCTTTTGCGCGCTGGAGAATCGGTCCCGGATCGCGCTCTTGCATTGCCTTGTTGATAACAGGCGAGATGCAATGTATGCGCTCACCAATAACGACGAATTTTCCCATAGAATTATCCTCCGATATATATTTTTTGCTTCAAAAGGAGAGCTGTTGCTCCCCTTTTGAAGCTTGTGTGACTAAAACTTACTATGTCGCAACGAGTTACGCGCTGAGCTCCTTGAAGAACTTTACGAGCTCAACCGCCTCATTCGGCGCGACGACGACTTTCCAGCCGGAGAGTTTCTCTTCAATTTCGCCCTTGAGAACTGCGACCTTGCCGGGAATGACAAGCGTGCGGTTCTTAATCTTATCGTTGATTGCAAAATCCTTGAAGAATTTGTCAATCGAACCCGCGGAGAGCTTACCAGCCGCCCACGCGGTGAGAACCGAATAACCGCCTGCATCGGAAATAAGCAGGTTCATCGGAACACCGGAACGCTCCAGCTCGCCGGAGACGACGAAGTATGTGAGCGCAAAGTCAACAGTCGTGACGCAAACGGCATTCTCATCAGCGCCGTTGAGCGGGTAGATGCCCGGCTCGACCTTCATCGGCTTCTGCGGGTCGGTATAGATGTTCTGGCGCAGACCATAAAGCGGAAGCGCCTGGTCATACGTCATCGTATCCATAATTACGAGTGAACCGTATTTCAGCGTGAACACAGACGCGAGCGCCGTTTGCAGGTTTGCATCGTCGCACGCAATCTTGTGCAGATTGACAATCGACGGATAACCAAACGTGCGGTCGGAATCCTTCAGCGCGGCGCGGCGAACCTGAACCGTATTTGCAAACGTTTCCTTAACCGTTGCGCCGGTGACATCGAGGATGAGCTCCTTATTGTCGAGCTTCTCAATCTCTGCAACTGTGTCATACAGCTCGTCAAGCGTTGCACCGGATACGCCGAGAACCGCCTTTGCCTCAACAGCAAGAGCGCTCATCGCCGCGTAGTTCGACGCATTCGCACCATTGAGGATTACGCGGTTGCCGGCCACTGCCAACGCTGCCTTTGCCGCGTCAACATCAGCGCACTCAAGAATGATTCCGCGGCCTGCGGCGGCGGCTTTCTTGACTGCCTCGACGTACTTTGCGGAATCGCCCGTGAAGAGTACGTTGATGAACTCGACATACATACGCTCGCCAAGGCGGTCGTAGTCAACTTTCTGGAGCTCCGGAAGCTTTGCGTCGATGCTTCCCTCACAAACGGAGACGGCGAAGAGATTCTTGGACACGAATGTCTTGTCATGACGGAAGAGAACCGTCTCACCACCGAGCGTGAACTTGTCATCGCCGGCGCCAACTTCAATCTTCTTCATCGGGGGCGCTGTCGCGTCGCCAAGCGTCGCGAGAGCCTCCGCCGTCATATGCGGGCACTTGTCAAGCTCAATCGCGCCCTGTGCAACCTTCATGGCGAACGCCATGCACGTCGGGTTGCCGCAATCTTTACAGTTCGTTTTCGGCGTAAGCTTAAAAATATCTAATCCTTTAAGAGCCATTATTCTTCCCCTCCCTTATACTAAGCCCGCAACAAGCTTTGCAACGGTCTTTACCGATTCCGGATGACGCAGAATTATTGCGTTGGAACCAGCGGCAAGGCTTGCGGCAGCGGTAGAAATCTCCATGCTGATTCCACGCTGCTCAACAGGACCCCACTCGGGGAAATCAGCCTCAGACACAATCGACTCCTTAACGGACCATGCGTCCGCCGCAATCGGTGTGATAATCGGCATTTGAAGCATATTATCATTCTGCGCGAGCGCCGCCGCCTTTACGCGGTCAATCGTCGAGGCAACGTACTCAAACCCATAACCCGCCGCCGCTGAACCGAGATTCATTGCAATAGACTCCGGCTTGATTCCCATCTGCGAGATGATTACGTTCAGCTGCTTCGCGAGGTTGATGTCAACCGCGGACTCTGCGCCGATTTTCTGGTTGTACGCCATCGCGACACCTGCCGCGATGCTCTTATAATTCTCTTCCTGTGCCGAGAGGTAAAGTGCGTTCTTTCCGTCAAGCGCTTCGGCAATCTTTTCGAACAGCTTCGCGTCCTTTTCGAAGTTGCCGCTGCCCTCAATCGCGAGCGGAAGGTCAACCGCCGCGGCAATGTCGGCGACGATTTTCACCGTATCCTCAACACTGCGGTCGCCATTGTCGGGGTGCGCACCCTCAAGGTAGATCGCGAGGAAATCGACACCCTCAATCGCGGCGGCACGCTTTGCGGCGTCTACGGGTGATGTTGCACCCGCGTAAAACTCTGCAAGTGCGGGAAGGTCAGTCTTGATACCAAAGTCGGAAATCTCAATTCCAATCTTCGGTGCATTCTCAATATCCGCATCGAAACTGTAAAAAGGCAGGACGTTCTCGCCACCGAGAGTTATCATTTTGTCGCCCGTTCCAACAGTTACGGTATTGATTTTTGCATTGAATTTTTGCGGTACTGGCTTAAATGGCATATTTATTTTCTCCTTTACGGTAATTCTATATAATTCAACAGATAAAGTATCACATTTTTGCGGAAATTGCAAGAGAAAAATGACATATTTATGTCTTTTTAGTCTGCAATACACAATGTTTACCCCCATATTCACAAATATCGGGCGGAATGTTAATTCCGCCCAATACGTTTATGCAAATATGCGGTGCCTGTGCCTTAACCTGTAAATTAAAGCAGAGCCTCTAACGCGAGAACCGGATGGTTCTTCTCAGTTAAGAATGCCATCATTGCCTCTGCATCCTCAGCAATCTCCTCATCACAGACCATATCCGTGAAGTTGTCGATACCATAAAGCTCCTTCGCGGACTTGTCGAGGCGTGTACGGACAGTCTCCTTCAGAGCCTTCGGCATCCATACGATACGGGCGATTCCACCCTCTGCTTTCAAGAACTTCTTGGAAGCGATGAAGTGCTTACCGTGACCCATAAAGCCCGGTGTCTGCACGCCGCCGCCGGTCATTGACGCCATCTCAGAGAACGTCATGCCGAGCGGTGTGATTCCCGCATGCTCGCGGTTTACAATAGAAACACCATTTGAGAACGGCTCAATACCGCAGATGCACTCAAAGCAACCGCAGGATGTCATCGGATCCTCGAGAATCGAGTAGAGCGTGACAGCCTCCAGCGCGCCATGCGAGTACTGCTTGATTGCGTCATTGACATCCTCATACGTTCCCGTACGCTCGTCAATGAGTCCGTTCTTTGTGACGACCTGGCAAGGTCCGTTCGGGTCAAGCTCGTTCGTTGCCTTGGCATCAAGCCAAGAAACTGCGCCGCAAAGTCCGAGACGCTCCGGCGTGACGATACAAACGTGGCTCGGTGAGAAGCTCTGGCACAGAATGCACGTATAGAACACTTCAACCGTCTCGTCTGTCATCGTTGCAAGACGCTCATCGCGCTTGTCGTACACGGCATTTGCCTCTGCACGGAGCTCTTTGAGCTTCGCCGCGTCGGTGACGACCGTTACCTGGCACTTGTCGACGACGCTATCGTACTCGCTCTTAATCTTTGCGTACAGAACCTCACCGAAGTGCTTCGCGCGGAAGCCGGAATCGTACGCGCCCTTCGAGACGCGGATACGAATCATATCGCGCTGACCGGTGTGCATTACACCCTCAACACAGTTGAGGAAGTTATGGATTTTACGCTCGAAAACAGGCTCAAAGTCCGACTGCATGGTCTTGCCGCACACGTCGATGATGACTGCCATGTTCATCTTGCCGCCATCCTCAAAGCCGTCAATGTCAGGTCCGATAAGCTCAATCTTGTGATCCTCAACCTCTGCAGAGGGCTTGGAGCGAACAAGCTCGAAGCAGTCCTGACGCGAGCCGTCAACGTCGACACGCATGTCGGCACGGCGGATAATCTCACCCTCAAACGCGGTCGAGAACGCAACAGGAATGTCAATATTCGTGACCTTAATCTTAATATCGCGTGCCTCGAGCGAGGTCTCGATAAAGTCCTCTGTATTCGTCTGAATGATGAGGGACTTCGGAACCGACCAGTCGGGATGTGCGTCGTAGTTCGTGATGACCGGGAAGCCCATAGAAATCGCGCCGCCGCCGCAGGCAACGGTGATGTCCGCAACAGGTGCGAACGCATTAACAAACGCGAAAATACGGTTGAATGTATAGTTGTCGAACTCTTTCCAGTCGCCCGGCTGAACTGCGCCGAAGATCATTGCCGCACGGACAACGAGTGAGATGATGTGGCCAACGCCCCAAATCTCATGTCCGACAGGAACGACGCGAACCGGGAAGCCCATGCCGACACCGCCGCGAATCGCCTGCTCAATGATATCGCCGAGCAGGAACACGAAAATACCGCGGTTCTGGTAGCCTTTGATGAGGGCAACTGCCTCTTCATCGCTCGGCGCGGCGTCGATGATAACGACGAAGCCCGGAATGTCGCCCGTAACGAGCGGAACGCCAAGCTCACGAACCTCGGCATCGCCGAAGTGACCGTGATACGCCGTACCCTCATACGGGGTCGGGGTCGTGATGTACTTACAAGCCTCAATAATCTCCGCCGCCATCGCGGTTGCGACACCGCTATGGAAAACGTCGGCGAGGCGTGAATTTGTTGTCATGAGCGCCTTAATCTCGTCAAGAGCCTCACGCATCTGTGCGAGGGTCTCAACTTTTTTGCCAAGGTACGCCAGTGAACATGCGAGGTGATATGCCGTGTCCGGCATCTTAATAGCCGCGGTTGCGCCGTGTGCTGCGATTGCTGCGGTTAACTCCGCATCTGCCTTCGCATACATCTCCGCCGAGCCACGAAATACTGTTTCAAAAAGACTCATCAATAATTATCCTTTCATTGGAAAATTCATCTTAATCTGACTTCGCAAACTGTTTTAAACGGGTTTGCTGTCAATTTTTGCCTTTATCGCGCGAATATCCGCAACTGCGGAAACTGAGGTCTCGAAGGGGGCTACACCCCTGCGGTCTGCCTCTATAATATCCTCAGAATAGTGGATCGAGCCGAGAAACTCTTCTTCCGGTATTCTCTCACGCAGGTAGTTTTCATCGTCCGCAGAACGAACCTTATTTGCGACGACACGGACGTTTTTCACGCCGATATCCGCCGCGAGCTTCTTCACGTTCTTATACGTCTGGACGCTTCGTGCGCCCGGCTCTACAACAACGATGAAGAAATCTACAAAGTCCGCCGTGCCGCGCCCTAAATGCTCGAGCCCTGCCTCCATATCGAGAATGACAACCTCGTCACGCCCTAAAACAAGATTCGAGATTACGCGCTTTAGCACTACACCCTCCGGGCAGACGCAGCCAGCTCCGCCAGCCTCAATCGTGCCCATGATAAGGAGCTTTATGCCGTTCTTTTCAATCGCAAAACGGTCGGGAATGTCGTCGACCTTCGGATTGATTTTAAAGAACGAGCCGTAGCCGCCTTTTTGTGTGCCTGTGCGCTCTGCAATCAGGTCGCTCATCTGCGAAATCGGGGTTAGCGAGTCGAGCTCCTCTTCCGAAAAGCCGAGCGCAAGCCCGAGATTTGCGTCCGGGTCCGCGTCCGCACAGAGTACGGAGCGTCCCTCATCCGCGTACAAACGAGAGAGAACTGAGGATAACGTCGTTTTACCGACTCCGCCCTTGCCGGTGACTGCGATTTTCATAATAATCCTCCATTACCAACAAGTTTCGGATACCCGAAGCCGAGCCCGGAATCGGCGATGCCGATTCCAAACTCAGTTTGACAGTTACTAAATACCGAGCGCCGCGCGCTTGGCCTCAATGCCGTCTATCATGCTCTTTACAAGCTCTTCAGGGTTCTTGTTGATTATAAAGCCTGCGCCCGTGAGATCACGTGTGCCCTCTGTAATCAGCTCCATCATCTGCGAGGAGCCGGAAACCTGCGGCTCGATGCCGAGATAAACGTCAATACCCGTTGAAACAACGTAGTTTGCGATTGCAACAGCCTTTTCACTCATCCACTCCGGCGCACAACCAATAACAGGAATCTGAGTCGTGTCGACGTTCCAGTCTCTGGCAATGCCGTTGGCGAGAAGCATCATGCGCGAAATGTCAACGCACGAGCCCATATGCAGAACAGGCGGGATTCCGACAAGCTCGCAAACGCGCTTCAGACCTGCGCCGCAGAACTCCTTGGCTTCCCTATTCATAAAGCCTGCCTTCATCGCAAGCTGAGCCGCGCAGCCTGTTGCGACGATAATGATATCGTTCTCAAGCAAATTGCGCATAATCTCAAAATGCGAGTAGTCGGCACGAACCTTCGGGTTGTTACAACCGACGATTGCGACAGCACCACGGATAACGCCGGACTTTACAGCGTCGATGAGCGGCTGGTAAGAGCCGAGCTCGTCAACATGACTGTTCGTTACGCCGTCAAGGCTATTGATAATCTCCTCAGTCGGGTAGCCGACAACGGCGACCTGCTTCGAGGACGGAATGAACACCTTGCTCTGGTCACGGTTCTTGTAGTTCTCAACCGCGTCCTTAACAAGATCCAGCGCCTGCTGATAAGCCGTTTCCGGCTTGAACTCGACATATATCGAGCCGGCAATACGCGCAATCGGAGAGCTTGTTACAAATTTCGTATGGAAGCAATCGGAAAGTGTTGCAAGAGCCGGGAAAATGCACTGCACGTCAACGCACATCATTTCGATTGCGCCCGTGAGGATTGTATTTTCCTGCTGCAGGAAGTTACCCGCCATACGGACACCGTGGCGCATAGCAACCTCGTTCGCGGTGCAGCAAAGTCCGACAACGTTGATGCCCTTAGCACCGACACTGCGGGCAAGCTCCAGCATGTCGCGATCCTCAGACGCCATAACGACCATCTCGGAAAACGCCGGGTCGTGGCCGTGGACAACGATGTTGACCATCTCAGCCTCGATAACGCCGAGGTTACCCTCAGTCTGGCGCGTCGTCGGAGTGCCGAACAGGATGTCGGTAATTTCAGTACCGATCATCGAGCCGCCCCAACCGTCCGCCATACCGACGCGGAGGCCCTGACGGACAAGCTCCTTAGCGTCAGACGAGTTTCCGATGTGGGTCATGTGCATTGCCGTTACGACCTCACGGTCGATTGCGCGGGGCAGAATGCCCTGCTCTTTCCAGACTTTTTGACGCTCTTCCGTGGCACGGCGGGTCATCAGCTGATGTCCTTCCGGCTTTCCGAACTCTAAAAGTCCGATGTCTGCGACATCGTGCGCGATATCATAGATATCACGACCCTCAGTCACGACACCCCACTCTGTCGCAAGGCGAATGAGCTTTACTTCGTCACGCACCTGATAGTTGCCACCCTTTTTGGATGCCTTCAGTGTGTGAAGAATCTCACGCGCGTGGTCAGAGTGCGCCGAGGTTCCGCCCGCAATCGTGCGGACATAGTTGCGCGCCGCAATCGCATGTGCATCTGCACCGCAAATTCCACGGGGCGCTTTCGGGGTAATGCGGCAGGGTCCCATAGAACAAATTCTGCAACAAATACCCTCTTCACCAAACTTACAGTGCGGGGTCTGCTGCTTTGATCTGTCCTCCCACGTGTCGGCACATACCTGACACGCAGTTTCGCGGAGGCGCGCGTTATCTGCCTCCATCTGCTCAATTGTGGTTACGTTAATCGGATCAGCCATATTTCCTCCTTAATCCTCCCACTTTACGTGGGAAATGATTTGGCTTGTACTACTAAATATAGTATCTATACAATATAGGTCATGATATTCTAACTGTTATTATAATGCATGTCAATCGCAGAATTGAAAAAATCGTTTTTTTTACAAAAACAGTATGCGTTTTTCATAATTAGCGATTTTTAAACATAATAATTACGCGAAATTTGCGGAATAAATTGGACGCGCTTGCAAATTTTACAGCTTTCCTGCCGAACCGGCGACCGCCGGAATGTTATATTCTGTCCGCAACATCTCCGCAAGCTCTAAAAGATTTGCCTCCCAATCGGCGCGCTCCGGCGGGATATAGTCGCCCATTGGGTACTCTAAGCCCAGTGAATCGTACTTCTCTGTACCCATTTTGCGGTACGGCAGAAGCTGATAAGCCTTGATTTCGCACGGCAGGTCGCGCAGAAATGCCCCGATGGCACGCAGATTTTCCTCATCCGCATTATAATGAGGGACGATTGGAGTGCGAACGACGAGCGGAACGTCATTTGCGGCGCAGAACTCCGCCGTTTTGCGGATATTCTCGAGGATTAGTTCGTTGCCCGTACCCGCTATCTCGCGGTGCTTCGCGCTGTCCATATGCTTGATGTCCGTGATTATGAAATCTGTGTACTTGAAAACGCGCTCGGCATCCGACCACGGCACATTAAGCGCCGTTTCAACACATGTATGGATATTTGCGGCTTTACATGTCGATAGCAAATCTTCTGAAAAGTCTGCCCAGACGAGCGCCTCGCCGCCGGACAACGTGACTCCGCCGCCTGTGCGCTCATAGAAGCTGCGGTCCTTTTCGATAATCGTCATAAGCTGGTCGACCGTATAATCCTCACCCCAGACCTTGATGGCGCGGGGCGGACACACGTCGGCGCACTTGAAGCAGTCCGAGCACTCCGGCACTTGATTTACACGGACGAGGACTCCCTCATCGTCGAAAACGAGTGTCTTTTCCGGTATCGGACAGGATTTCAGACAGCGTGCGCACTTTTCGCGGTTTATGCACTTTGAGGGATAGAAGCCGAGACGTTTGCGCTTTTCTATTGTCTCCGGATTACTGCACCAAATACAACTTAATGTACAACCGGCAAAAAAAATTTCCGTGCGGATGCCGGGACCGTCATGTATTGTATATTTTTGGATATTTGATACGAGTGCTGTTTTTGACAATGGGATTACCTCCGTTAATCGTTCGTAACGCCCATTTGAGTTCGTGTCCGAACCCAAATGGGCGATTTGTTTTGTGGACTATAATTTAGTCGAAGCTAAGACTCGTTCTGCCGATGATGTCGTCCTGCAACGCGCGGTTGAGCTCGACGAAGTACGCGGAGTAGCCCGCGACGCGCACAAGCAGGTCACGATAATCCTCCGGATTTTTCTGTGCGGCAATCAGCGTCTCCTGATTCGCGACGGTGAACTGCGAATGCATGCCGAGACGTGAGATATACTCCTCCATCAGCGCGATGAAGTTTTCGCGTCCCGAATCGCCGGCGAGCGAGCCGGGCGAGAATTTCCAGTTGAGCAGCGTTCCGTTCGTCGCGCGCGCGTGGTCTAGCTTCGTGACGGACTTCAAAATTGCCGTCGGGCCGCTGATATCGTGGCTTCCGAGCTTTGTATGGACGGCGCCCATGCAGTCGGACAGCGGCTCGAACGCGACGCGCCCGTCCGGCGACGCCCACTGGTTCTGACCGTGTGCGACGTTGACCGTTACGCTGTACGCGCCCGGCTGATAGAAACCGCCGCGGGTGTTCGGCTTATGCTCGATATGCTTGCACCACGTGTCCATTGCGAATTTCGTCAGTTCGTCGGCGTAGTCGTCGTCGTTGCCGTAGTGGTGGACGCGGTCGGAATTGACGTAGGCGTACAAATCCTCGTACCCGTTCCAGTTTGCAATTACGGCATCGAGGAGCTCGCGCCCAGTGACCTTTTTCTCATCGAAAACGAGCTGCTTAATCGTCGAAAGTCCGTCGCCTGCCGTTCCGATTCCAACGCCCTGCGGGCCGGTAAAGTTGTAATTCGTGCCGCCGTGGGTGATGTCCGTTCCGCGCTCAACACAGCCGTCCATGAACTGCGAGAGTAGCGGCAGCGGGTAAACCGTCTGGTGCGCAATGTCGACGGCGTTCAGGAACGCAATCTGGCGGTCGCACCAGTACTCCATCTGCTTGTCGTAGGCGTTTAGAACCTCGTCAAACGATTTCATGTCTGCGAGTGAGCCGGTTTTTAAGCCGAGTTGATCGCCGACTTTGCCGCATTTTTCCCAACGCTCGCAATCCGGTCCGCAGTTGAAGCAACGACCGTCGTTAACCGCAAGCTCCAGCACGCGGGCGATGTTCATGTGACCGCAGTCCTTCCAGCCGTAGGCTTTTCCTGTCGGGTCGGGCTCTACACAGCCGACGACTTGGTAGTCGCGCGCGTCCTCAAGGCTGACGTTTGAGGAGAGCATTGAGGGGATTGCGACCTCATCATTAAATATTTTCGGCTCGCCCGTGCCCATGCGAATCAGATTCGCGATTTTGACCTTGAGCTCGCGCGGGGTTTTATTGTGCATGCGCACCGCAAGCCACGGGCACGGAATGCGCGTGTGCGCGTGCGCGTCGAGCGTCATGAACGTGAGTTCGTTCGTGATGTCGTTGCCCTGCTTGTCGATGCCTCCGACGGTTAGGCATGTGCCACCGACACCGCCGTTGCCGAATGTCTTTATTAGAATGTGGTTGCGGAGTTTATTCAAATCCCAGACCTTGATGAAGAAATTCTCGATAAGCTCCTGACACGCCGCGCGTGTGGAGGCTCCGCTTTCCATGTCTGCCTTGAAGAACGGGTACAGGTAGCGGTCGAAACGTCCGTAGGAAATTGAGTGTCCGTTGCACTCAAGCAGGACGAAGTCCGTTGCGAAAATCACGAGCTGAAGCGCCTCGCGGAATGTGCGCGGCGGCTTCGTGGAGAGGTGCTCGCAGATATCGGCAATCTCGCGCAGCTCTGCGGCGCGTGTTGAGTCCGTTTCCGCCGAGGCGAGCTCTAACGCGCGGACGGCGTAGCGTGCGATATGGCGCGAGCAAGCGGCGTTTACAATCTTCTCAGCCGTGTAGAATGCGCGCTTGTTCGGCGCGTCAACATCGGTGAGGTCAACTTTTTTCGAGTTTTCCTCGATAAGTGCGCCGATTCCGCCGAGTCCGAGGCTCAGCAGGCGGTCGTACTCCAGCCCTAAGTGACCGGCTCCGCAGAAGATGTACGCGTCGGCAAAGAACATTCCCTTGCCGTCGTGACTGCCTTTGAGCATTTCCTCATCCACCATCGTGCGAACGGCGTCGTTTATCGTTTTACCATCCCAAAAGTCGCGGAGCTTTTCGAGGCGGTTTTGCGTATCCTTAGAGTACTTGAAATAGTCGTGCGTGCGTTGCTCGGAATAGTCCATCAGACCGTCGCGCATTTCGTCAACGACCCAGTTGAAGCCGAATTCCGGGAAAACCGGTGCGCCTTTTTTGTCGCAGCAGAGGTTTCCAACAAGAAGCTCGTGCGGGAAGATGAAAATTGGGGCGCGGTCGAGGATATTTTCCATCGCATACGCGCGCTTGATGATTGCGGGCGCGCCGGAATGTGTCTGATACGCCTCAGTAATGAGCTCTGCCGCGTCGGGCGCGACGAAGCCGTTCGTCGACTTTTCCGTTATCGCAAGAATGTCATTAATGCGCTTGAACGGCGACGGATTCGGAGTATTGCCCGATATCGCAATCCCCCAGTCCTTGTCGTAAGGCTCAATCGCCTCAGGCGCGATTTGAACCATGTCCGCCGTTTTATATGTGTCGCCTGTTAAGGGGCGTGTGTTAGTTGCGTTTTGCACTATTATAAATCCTCCTGTCGTGATTTTTAATTAACCGTAGACTTCCTCCACTGTGCGGTATTCTTGTATTTCTGATACGAGAACCCACTCGCCGTCTACAAATTCCTCTATTATATCATGCACATTCCATCCAATATGTTCAGTTCCATCATAAATGTATTCAGTGTCACCAAAAATGCGCTTGACGATATCATATGTGTCGCCATTGTACGTGTAAAATTCTTCTAAGTCTGATAAATGTGAATGATTACTGTAGATTTCTGTATACTTTCTAAGGGTTTTCTCAACCGCGTCCGTTGAGAGATAGTCACCATGAGCAAGTTCTGCTAGTTCTTCGTTTTTCACGTACTGCTCAAGCTCTGTATCCCAAAGCCAAAATTGGCGCGGCAAACCACCTGTTAGCCTATCCGGGTAGTAAGGCACACTAATATCCGCAAATCCATCAAAGTTCCAGTCGGTGAAGAAAAATTTCCACTCATTCCTAATCGGGTCATCGTACACTTCAATATCATTTATCTGTTGGATTATCGTGCCATCGGGGTCTTTAATAGTGATGTCCAGTAAGTTGAAATAGAATATAGCGTCTTCCTCAGTACGATTTTCTATTGCCTCAAGCTCGAACGTGTATTCCGGCATGTCTGCGCCAATGCGTTGCGTGAGTGTGCGCGTTCGCACCTCCGGCGGTGGCGTGGGCGTTGGTGTGGGAGTTGGCGGCTCAAAGACTGGCGGTAATGGCGGGTCTGTCGGTACAACCGGCAAATCCGCCATTACCGGAGCGCATGCCGATATTAATATCAGCAAAACAAGTATGCTGATTATTAGGTTCAGCGTCCGGCGCATTTTAATCAAAGCTCAATTCCGTGCGGCCGATTAGGTCGTTTTGGAGCTCTGTACTTAGCTCGACAAAGTAGGCGGAGTAGCCCGCAATGCGGACAACGAGGTCTTGATATTTCTCCGGATTCTTCTGTGCTGCGAGCATCGTCTCTTTACCGATTATCGAAAATTGGCTCTGCATGCCTTGATTTTCAAAATATGTATCCATCAAATTCATCAGACCCTCAAGCCCCGATTCGCCGCTAACTGCCGTCGGCGCGAATTTCCAGTTGAGGATAATTCCGTTGCCGATACGCGGGTGGTCGAGCTTTGCAACCGAGTTTGCCACAGCCGTCGGTCCGTTTGTATCGTGGCTTCCGGCGAGCGTATGAGCCGGTCCGATACAGTCGGAGACGGGCTCGCCCGCTTTACGACCGTCCGGCGTTGCCGTCAGAATCGAGCCGTGCATGACATTATTCGTGACGGAGAACACGCCCGGCGCGAATTCGCCGCCGTGGGAGGTCGGGCGGAACTCGATATGCTTGCAATAAGCCGCCATGACGAACTTTGCAACATCGTCGGCATAGTCGTCGTCGTTGCCGTAGTGGTGGACGCGGTCAGAGTTTACAAGCGCATACAGCGGCTCGTGACCGACCCAGTCAGCCTCCAGCGCGGCGAGCATTTCGGCTCCCGTGACGGATTTCTCGTCAAAGACGAGCTGTTTAATCGACGTGAGCGCGTCTGCCGCCGTTCCGATTCCGACTCCCTGCGGTCCGGAGCCGTTATAAATCGCAGCTCCCGTCGTAACATCCGCGCCCTTCTCAACACAGCCTTGAATCAGCAGTGAGAGATACGGCAACGGCTTTAGACGCTGATGGGAAATGTCATTCTTATTAATGAGCGTGACGAGAAGGTCGCACCAGTGCTTCATCTGGATATCGTACGCCTCAAGCACCTCGTCGAAGGACTTATACGTGGCGAGCGTTCCCGTGTTCGGTCCGAGCGTTTTGCCGGCTCCGACGCATTTTGAGTACTGTTTGCAACTTTCAGAGCAGCCGATACAAACGCCGCCGTTTATCGCAAGCTGCATGATTTTCGCGAGGTTTACAGAGCCGGAATCGTGCCAGCCGTAAGTTTTGCCGGGGATACTCGGCTCGACACAGCCGACACCGACGTAATTGCGTGCGTCCTCAAGCGTGCGACCGTAGTTGAGCAGCGTTTGAATCATCGGCTCGTCATTGAAAATCTTCGGCTCGCCCGTTCCGATTCGGATTACGTTAAATACCTTGACGCGGAACTCATGCGGTGTCTTTTTATTCAGGCGAACGCCCATCCACGGGTTCGGAATGCGCGTATGCGCATGCGCGTCGAGCACCATGAAGCTGACATCGTTCGTGATATCGTCGCCGTTTTCGTCAACGCCGCCGACATCGAGAGCTGTGCCGCCCATAATCGTACCCGAGGAGAAGAAAATCGCACTTGTATCGCGGATTTTGCGGAGCTCGTGCATTTTAATGAACGAATGCTCGATAAGCTCCTGCATAAATTCGCGCGTGAGTGTGCCGCTGTCAATGTCGCGGCGGTAGAACGGATAGAACAGCTTGTCAAAGCGGCCGTACGTGACCGAATGTCCGTTCGTCTCAATAATAATCATATTTGTGGCGATGTGCCAGAGTTGAATAGCCTCCCAGAAGTCACGGGGTGCGCCCTCAGCTACCTGATGACAGTTCGAGGCGACGCGCTCAAGCTCGGCGCGGCGCGCCATGTCCGTTGTCGTCTTTGCCTGCTCTGCCGCGAGGTCGCCGTAACGGTTGATATAGTTGCGGACTCCGTCAAGCATAATAAGCTCTGCCGTGTAGAATTGCTCGCGCTTGATATCCTCCGGCTTGGAGGTGTCGAGCGTTTTCATCTGCTCCTCAACCTCTTTGCGGATTCCGCCGTAGCCGATTCGCAGGAGCTTTTCATAGTCCGCGCAGACGTGTCCGACACCTGCGTAGATGAACAAATCCTCCAAAATTACGCCAGCACCGAGGTGCGAGCCGAGTGCCTCGTCCTCTGTATACACAGACAGCGTTGCCTCGCCAACCGTTTTGCCCTTCCAGAACTCCTGAATGGACATGATACCCTTTTTCGTCTCTTCATCGATGACGTAGCGGTCGTTCTTACGCTCGTCCAGCGGTTTGTTGACCATCTCGTCGCACAACCAGTCGATACCGTACTCCGGATAGACAGGCGCGGAGTTCGGCGGCGCGACAAGCTCGCCGACAATCAACTCATCCTCGTTCACGCGAATCGGCGCGAGCGTCAGCACATCACGCAGGGCAAGCGCCCACTTGATGTTCATCGGGTACTGCGCGTACTTCTTAAACGCCTCTGTCACAATGAGTCCGCGGTGGGCATCCGCCGTTGAGGGCGTTGCCTTATTGCGGCGCAGCATGCTGTTTATGCGCGGGAACGGCGACGGTTCCTCCGTTAAGCCGGAAACGCCGACCCCCCAGACTTTGTCATAAGGCTCAATTGCCAGTGGTGTATCTGATCGAGTGTTCATAATTGCATTACTCCCCGTTAAAATTTCAGTCTCTTTAATCATAACACATTATAATTCAAGAATCAACAAAAAATAATTATTATTTAAACCCGGAAAAAGATTGAAATTTTTGAAATTTTATGATAGACTACTTGCAATTATTTTACAGGAATTAGGTTTAGGTTTTCTCATGTCTAAGTTTTCTCACTTGCGCCGTTTAGAATCGGAGTCAACAAATACAGAGCTTGTCGCGCTTGCTAAGGCGGGTGCGGCTGAGTTGACACTGCTGTCCGCCATCCAGCAATCCGCCGGACATGGACAGTACGGCCGCGCCTTTGCTTCTCCGCGCGGCGGTGCGTACTTTTCCCTTTTACTGCGCCCGGAGCCTTATCCCGATATTGCGGAGCACCTGACGGCGATTGCAGCTGTTGCGGTCTGCGAAATATCTGAGGAGCGCTACGGCGTTCATGCGGGGATTAAAGCCCGCAACGATGTCCTTGTCAATCGAAAAAAAGCGTCCGGTATCCTCGTCGAGGCTTTCGACGGTGCGGACGGTTTTTTTGCAGTTGTCGGTATCGGTGTGAATCTTGTCACGCCCTCTGACGGCTTCCCCGAGGAGCTTCAACACATCGGCGCCGTTACTGACCGAACTTGTAACCAAATTGAAGACGACGAAATCACCACTTTCATTTTTGATGTCGCGGATAGGTTTCTTGACTATTATCAGAATCGCAGTCTTGAGCTTGCGCTCGGCGAGTACGATGCGCGCTTAGAGCCTGCACCTTATTAAAATTTATTTGGAGGACTTTACTAATGACAAATTCAGTTTCACATAACAAAACGCGCAACCTTGCGCTCACAGCCGTTTTCGCGGCAATTCTTTGCGTGGTCGCACCATTTTCATTGCCCATCGGCCCGATTCCGATTTCCCTTGCGACGCTTGCAATTTACATCGCCGCAGGTGTGCTAGGTGCGCCGCGAGCGGCATTATCCGTTGCCGTTTATATCGCGCTCGGTGCTATCGGGCTGCCTGTTTTCACAGGCTTTTCCGGCGGACTTCCGAAAATTGTGGGCGCAACAGGCGGTTACATCGCAGGTTACATTCCGCTTGCCCTTATCACAGGCATTGCGCCGCGTCTGACGCAAAAGCGCGGGCTTGATATCGCTGTTTTCATCGCATTCGCAGTGCTCGGCACGGCTGTTCTGTACGCGCTCGGTACGGCGTGGTTCCTGTTTCAGACGGGAAATACGCTCGCCTTTGCGCTCGGCGCTTGCGTCGTTCCGTTTGTGCCCGGTGATTTAATCAAAATCGCTATCGCGGCTGTAATCTCCCCCGTGATTCGCCGCCAAGCGCGTATTTAATGTCCGCGCTGGATCTGCAAATTAAATATCTGAAAGGCGTGGGCGACGCTCGTTCGCGCCTTTTTGCCAAGCTCGGAATCCACACGGTTTCCGAGCTTTTGCGCTTTTTCCCGCGCGATTATGAGGACCGCAGTGTTTTTAAAACACTCGATGAGGTGGCGGACGGCGAGACTGCCTCAATTCGGGCGATGGTTGCGACTACGCCGCGGCTTGCGCGGATTTCCAAGGGGCGCGATATGGTGAAATTGCGCATTGCAGACGATTCCGGCGTTGCGGAACTGACGTTTTTTAATCAGCCTTATGTCAAGGACTCGCTGAAAGTCGGTGAGACGTACATTTTCTATGGCAAGGTTCAGCGGGCGCGCGGTGTGTCGCTCGCAAATCCCGAATTCGAGCGCGCGAGCGCCGCGGCGCAGTCGCGGATTTTTCCCGTCTACCGCCTGACGGCAGGGCTCGGTCAGCGTGCCGTCGCGTCGGCTATGCGGCAGGCGTTGAAGCTTGTGGCGGAC
>JGI994J12354_10001906_pt1 | contig 20870 bp, 31 predicted proteins | sample IntmicLarv3ML3BL_FD_12354 | JGI IMG/M metagenome (IMG submission 12354) | reverse complement strand
GAAGAATGTTCCAGTGATGAATGTAGTAGTACAGATTGTTCTGATGTTGAATGTAAAGGGGAGTAAATAAATGCCAAGTAAAAGAGTTAATGCAGTTATTGATAAAAATGTGGAAATGGAATTTAGACAATGTGCATCTTTGAAAAACGGTTTTGAACAAGGATGGTACAGTAAATGTATTGAGGAAGCAATACAAGATTGGACACGAAAACAAAAAGAGGGGTTAAAAAATGAATAATGTTGATAGAAATGTGAATTTCAGAATAGTTGAAGGAGAAACATATCCTATTGATAAGATTGTTACAGATCTTAAAAAAGGGGTTACTCATGCAAAAATAGTTCAAAAGTATGATGTAGGTTTAAATAAGATTGCAAGGATTGCTAAAGAGAATGGTATTCATAAGTTTCCTTTGAGGCCAAAAAAGGTTAAAAGTGGAAAAGGTGTTCGTAAAAATCCTAATGATTCTATGTATAATATTTATATTCATTTGGGACGATATACTATTCGTAAAATGGTTGATGGGAAAAATAGGTATTTTAAAAGTTTTAAAATTAGTAAAGAAGGTCTTGATGATGCTATTGAGTTTAGGAATTGTTTAATTGAATGCAAATGGGATTTAGAAAAAGCAACTGAAATGTTTGAAAGAGGATTGATTAAATGAGTGTTAAAAGTAAATGGATAGCTTTTGAGGGGAGCAGTCTTAATATTGCATTACATGAAGCTATTGAAAATAATACTGTTCTTGATTCTTTTAAAGCAGTAAATTTAAAGTTTAATGATAAGTGGATTAATGGATTTGAATATAATGGTGCAAGTATTGTCTTAGATATTGAATATTTAGAAGTACCTATGAATCGTTTTTCATGGGATCAAAAATTGAAAGATAAATTATTGGAAACTTTAAATTCAATGGGGCTAAAAAATGAGGTCTAGGGTTGAAATCCAAGAAGAAATAGCTAATGTTAAATGGAAATTAAAACATCTAATGCAAGAATATTTCGTTGTAAAAGATGGTGAAAAAGTTGTAAATCAAATTAATGTTTTAGAAAGGGAAAAATTTAATTTATTGAAGGAGTTAGAGGACTTATGAATGATGATTTAATTTGCCCTTATTGTAAAACAGAATTATGTGAAGATGATTTACATGATTCATGGGCTGAAACTGGGGGAGATGAAACTTTTTATACTTCATGTCCAAAATGTGAAAAAGACATTAAAATGGATGCATACTGGGATGTAACATTTAGTGTGGAGGAAAAACAAGATGAATAATGATTTAATAACTCTTGCACAAATGGCTAATGTTAAAATGGCTATTATTAAAAAAATAAGGGAATTGGAAAAGGATTTGATGGAGGACACACAATGAATGGATTTACTAAAATAACTAATGGGTATGACAAAGAAGGCGAAAAAACTATTGGTGGGGAGTATAGTCAATTAGAATTACCAGATGGTAAAATATGGATTGTAAAAACGGACATAATTGGTATTAAAAAGGCAAAAGCATATCGTAAAGAAGGATATGGTTTAGATAGTAATGGAACTCATAATGCTATGAAATATTTATTTGATGAGTATTGTAAAACTGATTTTGATTCAGACCAAATTTGGAGTATGTTTAACAAAGACCATAAAATATTGTTTGAAGAGTTTGGTGTTTGTAAAGATTGTCATTTTGATGATAATATTTGTGATTGGTGTAGATATATTCGTGATGAAGTTAGTTATGAAGAATTGGAAGCTAAGATGGAGGGCACACAATGAATATGGTTGATAATGAAGCAAAAGCATTAATCCTTTTATTAAATCAATATGTTGAACTTAAACAACAATTAAGATTTAACAGCACATATATTCATGGTACTTTTAAGGATTTATTAAAAGAAAAATTAGAAGATGATGAAAAACTTATACAACTGTTAATTAAAACAGCAATAGAAAAATGATGTGGAGGTTGAAAAACTAATGAAAAAAGAGGAAATGAAACAATGAGTAATGGTTTCAGTGTAATTGATAAAAAAACTGGTGAAACAGTAACAGCAGATATGATACCAATTTCTAAATCAAAAAAATGTCATAAAAATAATGAGAATGTTAAAGGGAAAGATTTTCTCATAACTTCCAAAGGAAAATTATTTGTTGAAGTAAAATGTGGAGATGAATTGGAACTAGATAAGCGTAAATTTAAGGTGGTTTGGGAATAATGTTGCTTTCTGATGTTAAACCTCATGGTAAAAAAAGAGGAATACTACAAAACAACCGAACACAAATATACGAAGACTTAAAAAAAAGACTTTTCAACATAAAAGATTATGATAAAACAAAAATTCTCCAATATATTGATAATATTCTAATGGAAACAGAATATGATGAAGAAAAGGATTGTTTTAAAGATGATGAAAACGAAATCATATTTTTAAGTTTTTTTGTAAATGATGTTGTAAATGAGATCCAACTTTTTGGAGATAAATATTTAAGAATAAAAGAAAAATGGGAGAGGTAAAAAGAATGGATGTTTTGAGTGTGTTATTATGGATTATAGCTACTTATTTAGTAATACCTCTAATGATTATTGCAATAATATTAATAATCATAGCAGTTTCAATAATCTATGAAATGGTAAAAGGAGAGTAAAACAATGGTTGTTAGGACAATTTCATCTTTACTAAAAAAATATGAAACCAAACAACCAGGAGAAACATGGTCCAAAAAAATGGAACATGAAACAAAAATGCAATGGAGGTTAAGTCAAAAACTAAGAATTGCAGAAAATCGAATGAGTAGATTAGGAATAAAAGGTAATGATAGAAAAAGAGTATTATTCATTATAAAAGATATTTCTAATTTCAAGATTTTATGTAAAAATTGTAGAAATGAAACAATAATAAGTGCTATATGTTTCTATGTAATGAAATCTAATAAATCCTACATTAAAATGAAAGATTTTAGTGTTTTCAAAGAAGATGGATTGGATTATTATATTTACTCAACAATTGTAACAAAAATTAGTAATCATTATCAATCAAAAACCCTTCTAAAATATTAAAATTGATAATTTTTACTCAATCCCCCCACTGTGTCATGTATATATATTGAAGAGAAAATAATTTCTCTTCCAATATAAAATTAAAAGCGTACATGACCAATAATGAATAACCATCACAATTTTAAAAATGTAAATCAATTTAAACATCTGAAATGTCTCTGCCCCCAGAAAAGAGAAAGACACTTTCTCTATGATGACACTCACGATATTGTATTTTGCAAGAGTTGTGGAGTTATTCTTATTGAACATGGTATTGAAATTCAAAATGGAGCATATTTAAAGGATGAAGAAGATATAAAGGGAATGAAAGGATAAATTTTCATTTTTTTTTCTACAAAGTATTGGTATCACTTCTGTTATTTTCTTTCATCATTGTCATCTTATTAAAAACGGGATATTCTTAATTTCCTTTTCTTCATCAATTAAATTTTATCTGGGTGCAACAATTCCCAGATGCTCCACACATAACACTTTTTTTTATCATAACTGCTTGAACTAATAAATTGAGAGGGTTTAAACCCCTCTTCAAGCATTTTTATTTTATTCAAAAAATTTTATCACAAAAAAGGAGATCATAGTATGGAAAATTTAAAAGGAAACTTAACAAGTATAATAACAGCAATCTTACTCCCATTATTAGCAATGTTTAGTGTAGATTTAGCAACACAAAACCAAATACTAGCATTAGTAAGTGCATTAATAGGATTATTAGTATGGTATCTTGATATAAAATACAAATCCAACTACTTTGTACCAGAAGAAGATGAAGAAAACAATGGTGCATAAAGATGTGTAATTGTGAAAATCATGAGCAAATACCTTTAATTAAAAAAGACATTGAAAATTTAGTAGAAAAAATGGAAGCTAATGAAAAAAGACATGAAAAAGATTACACTTACATAAAAAATCGTATAGATGCAATTGCCACATGGCAAGGATTAAAAGATGTACATAATGGAAAAGTATCTGTTAAACTAAAAGAAAAAGAAACACAAATAAAAACCGAAAAAGAAGAAAGAAGACTTAAAGACGAAAGAATAGAAAATGACATTAGAAAAATACTATGGACATTAGTAGGACTTATAATAACAATCATAACTGCAGTAGTAGTCTTAGAACTAACTGGAGTATTAACATAAAAATAGAGTGTATAGTGTAATAGAAACATTTAGGATTCCAGACCCTAAGATGAGGGTGCAATTCCTTCTACACTCATAAATAATAAACATTATAAAAAGAGGTTGAATAACAATGACAAAGAAGTGGGAAAGACAAAAAGGAGAATCAAGCAAAAGCTACTCATATTTCACCATATACAGAGACTTAGGCCCCACAAGAACAATACCAAAAATACTACAACAAATAGAAAAAGTCCAAGAAAGTCAAGAGAAGTCTCAAGATGATGAAATAATTATTCCTATACCTACATTAGTAGCTTTACAAAAAGCATCTTCAAGATGGCATTGGACTAAACGATGTACTAGTTATGATTATTTTAATGAAGAGTTAGATAGGAAGTCAAAAGAAGATGCCTATAATCAAAAAGAAGAAAGGTTAATTTCTCTTGGTGAAGACTTATTGGAGGCTCTTGAAACTAATATTAAAAATTTAAATTGGAGTGGCCATGCACCTACAACTGTTGGAAACACTCTTAAAAATGTTGCAATGGGTTATGATTACACAGTAAAAAACATCAGATTACTATATGGTAGAAGCACTGAAAACAAAGAATCCAAAGTAGAAGGAAATCTAGGAATAGAAAACGATTCCAATATCAGATTTGAAACAAACTTACTAGATAAAGAATTCATGGAATCAGAATTAGACTTCATGAAAGAATTAATAGATGATAAAAATGCCACAAACAATAAACCCAAAAAATAACCTCCATAATCATGGAACAATGGGTTTAGGAAGATGGAGCATAGCTATTAATGAAGGAAGATGGATTCCCAGAAACTTTGATTTAATAATAATTGAACTACTACAATATGCTTTACAAGGCAAAATATCCAAAATCTTACTAGGAGTACCATCAAGGCATGGAAAATCAACACTCATAAGTAAAAACCTTACCAGCTATTTCTTAGCACATTTCCCAGATGAACAAGTAATATTATCAAGTTACTCCCAACAATTAGCATCAGAGTTTGGAGGACAAGTAAAAAACATAATAAACCATTATGGATACTTATCTCCTTACAATGTTACAATCAGTTCTGATAGTAAAGCAAAAAACAAGTTCAACATGGCAAAACCATACAATGGACAAATGTTAGCTATCGGTGCAGCAGGAAGTATTCTCGGATTCGGTGCAGGACTATTCATAATAGATGATCCAATCAAAAATATTGCAGAAGCAGAATCAACAAAACTTCAAAACAAATTAAAAGATTGGTTAGGAGGAACTGCAAAAACAAGACTCCAAAAAAGAACTAATGGATTACCTCCAATAATGATTGTAATAGCTCAAAGATTACACTTAAAAGATTTACATGGTATAATAAAAGAAACCGAACCAGTAATTGATGCAAAAACAGCATTAGAAATCTTAAGAAATGGTGGAGAAATAGATCCTAATACATGGGTGGATATGAATATACCTGCAATATGTGAAGATCCAGAAAAAGACATTCTTGGAAGAAAACCAGGTGAAGTATTATGGGAACAGCAAAGAAATTATGAATGGTTAATGAGTGAAAAATCAGCAATGGGAAGCTATCTCTTCAATGCTATTTATCAAGGAAACCCTCAAGAAAGAGATGGTGAAATATTCCGTAGAGAATGGTTTGAAGACCCTACAACAGGTAAATTAAAAAACCTAATCAGTTTAGAAGACTTACCATTAGGATTACCATTATTAAGATACTGGGATTTTGGAGCAAGTGCAGATGCAGGAGATGGAACAAGTGGCCTATTAACAGGTTACGATGGAAAATACTTATATTTCATAGACTGGATAGGGGGAAAATACTCCACTACCAAACTATTAAGAAAATTCAAAGAAACAGCTATCAGCGATGGTAAAAAAACCATGATAAAAGTTGAACAAGAACCAGGTTCTGGAAGTAAAATAATGCTATCTCAATTCAGACAAGATAAAAATCTTAGAACTTTCACTATGAGAAGTGATAAAGTTCAAGTCAGTAAAAAGATAAGGGCTTTTGAGTTAGAGGCAGCTATTGAAGACCAAAGGTGGAAGATGGTTAAAGCTCATTGGAATGATAAGTTTGTTAATCAGTTGGTTGCTTTTACTGGTGAAGATGGTGGAGAGGATGATATTGTTGATACTGCAACTGGTTCTGCTCGTCATTGGTTGAGAACAAGGAGGAAAGTCAATGCTTAGTGGATTTATAATAAATGGAATTTGGTTAATAGCTATGTTGGTAGTGATTGGTTTAGTTATTTTGACTGGTTTAGTTTTAAATGGATGGGAATAATATGAATGAATTTGAATTTATATATCTTTTTCTTATTTTCTTTTCTTGTTTATATTTGTGTTTGGAGTTAAGATAATGAATGGATGGGATTAAATTATGAATGGTTTTACTATAATTTATAAAGGAAAAGGCAAAGAAAACAGAACTCTTAATAATTTTGTAGCAATCACAGATCAAGGAGAATTAGTTGCAATTGGGGAATGTTTTGAAATAGAACATTTAGATGAAAAAGATTATGAGATAGTTTGGGAACCAACAGACACAGCAACACTAACTTATGATACTCAATTAATAGATGATGAAGGAAAACACTGGATGGACAAAAAATATGGAGGATAAGAAAATATGAGTAAAAATAAAAGAAACATGAGTGCAGATTCATTCATCGTAACAATCAACGACGGAGAACCAGAACTCCATGAATCAAGCATACTAAACAACTACACAATAAAAGCAGACAGAAACAGTAAAGGAAGCAAACAAGTAGAAGGAGAAGGTTGGGAAAATGCACAAATACTCCGACCAAGATATGATCCAGATGAATTAATAGAATTACTTGACTTAAACACTTATCATGAAAGATGTGTTGATGCAGTAGCAACAGATGCCAGTGGAAAAACCTATGCAATGGTTCCAGTAGCAGATGAAAATCAAAATGAAAAATTCAATCAAAAAGAAGTTAATGAATTCTTAGAACAATGTTATCCAGACATAAACACACTCCTATATAGAGGAAACTATGACCATAAAAGTATTGGTTATGGAGCATTGGAATTAATAAGAGAATCCACTAATAATTCTCCCCCTTTAAGATTAACTCATATAAATGCACACACATTAAGAAGACATAATGATGGTTTCAGAGTAATACAAAAAATAGGAAAAGAAACAGTTTATTTTGTTATATATGGAAAAAACAAAATGACAGATCGTATCCGAAGAAATCATCCTGAATTATCAGAACTTAAAAATGATGTCCTTTTTGATGTAGATGCAGATACAGGAGACCTATATCCCTATAATAGTTTGCCTCCTGAAAGAAAAGCAAATGAATTATTATGGGAAATGGACTATGCACCAGGAACAAATTATTATGGAAGACCTAAAATCATAGCAAGTCTTGGAACAATACTTGGAGATTTATCAAGAGGAAATTATAATACAAGTTTCTTTAAAAATTATGGAATGCCATCATTTGCAGTAACTATTACAGGAGATTTCCAAGATTATGATGTTGATCCAGAAGATCCAGATTATGATGTTAAAAAAACTTTAAAATATAAAATCACTCAACAGTTAAAAGAAGTGATGAAAAACCCTCACAGTGCAGTTGTAGTTACTATTCCAAGTAATGAAACTGATGGTAATGTAGAAGTTAATATTCAGCCATTATCAGTTGAAACAAAAGATGCAAGTTTCAGACTATACAGGAAAGATAATAGGGATGAAATTATCCATGCTCATGGAGTAGATCCATCAAGATTAGGTATTTATGACAGTGGAAAACTCAATGGCAGTAACAGTAAAACAGTAGATAATAGCTATAAAATATCAACTGTTGCTCCATTAAAAGCCGAAAATGAAAAGAAAATCAATAGACTTTTAAGAGAAGAGTTTGGAGTAAATGATTGGAAATTCAAGATAAATACACTTGATCCTAAAGATAATGTTTTGAATATAGGAATTGCAAAAGAACTATGGAATATGGGAGCAATGACTGGAAGAGAATTAATTGAAAACTTTGGAGAAGAATTTGGTTTAAATAAAAACACTTCATCAGAATACTTAGATGAATATTATGTTAATGGAACTCCAGCAAAACAGTTATGGCAACAAACAGAGTTCAATAATGTATATAATAACTTGGAAAAAGTGAAAAATGATTTGATTAGTGAGGCAGAATATAATGAAGAGCAAGAAGAATCTGACCCATCAGATTCAAATGTTGGAATCAGCACAAAAACGAATGCTAGTTTCACAGAAAGAATCAAACAAGCTTTATCAAGATGAACAAAGGTTCATAGGTGAGTTAAAACTGTTCTTTAGTGTGATGGAAAAACATTTACTTGAAACAGTAGAAGAAAACTGGGATGATATAAGTTTCAGTTTCCAAATTCCAATCATAACAAGCCTATTAAAACCTTACACATTCCAATATCAAGAATTAGTTGCAGAGAATATTAAAACTGCAATGTCTCATGGTAAAAAAATAGCTGATTATGAAATAAAGAAAGCTCAAAGAGAATGGATAAAGAAATATGGTAAAACATTAGCCATTTCTACAAAAGCAGAGATTGATACATCATTGTTTGGAACAATAGCTGAAGCAGAAAAAAACTTAGGAACATACTCATTTCAAGCATCTGAATCCACTATGAATCGTATTAGTGGAGATATAAATCAGATATTACAAGAAGGATATGAAGGTGGAAAAGGATATAAGGCAGTTGAAGAACAATTAATTAAAAAATTTGAAGGATTAGAAGGATGGGAAGCTAATCGTATAGCTAGAACTGAAATACATAATGCTCATCAATCAAGTATTTATCAACAATACTTATCAGAAGGATGTGAATATAAAAAATGGAAAACAGCAGCAGATGAAAGAGTAAGAAGCACTCATTCTGATTTACATGACATGATTACTGCTATTGATGTGCCTTTTAGTAATGGTTGTATGTATCCTGGAGACAGTAGTGGCCCTCTAAGTGAATTTATAAATTGTAGATGTATGGAAGTGCCTTATTATTTGCCTCCTAACACTATGGTTCCTGAAGGTTTAGAGCAATTCACAGAAGATCAATTGATTAGTGGTGAAAATATTCTTCCAGATTTTGCACAAGATATTATTCAAGGAGAACAGGATGGTTTAGACTTTAAATTTATTATTAAAGGTTTAGAAGATTTGTATAAGCAATATGTTTTAGGAATTGTTGCTCCAGCAGTAACTCCTAAATTGCCTAAGAAAACATCTAAACCTAAGGAAGTTAAACCAGTTGAAAAACCTAAATCTAATTTAGATTTATTAAAAGATATGCTTAATGATGTGGAAAAACCACCTAAGGCAGTTAAACCAAAAGTATCTAAACCCAAAGCAGTTAAACCAAAGGAATCACCAAAAACAAAACCCAAAACTGAAAATAAAAAAGGAACTGAATCTAAATCAACTACTTCGGTTGAAGTTGAATTAAGAAAACAATTACCTCCAGATATTACAGATGATGGTATTAAAGCAATTACAGAATTCAGAAATAAAAGAGTAAATGCTAAAGTAGAATATGGTAGAATTCTTAATCATAAAACTGGTGGAAAAAATAGTCCTGAATTTAGAGGGAGTAAGAATAAGGTATCCATTAAAAAATCAGATTTCACTAAAGAATATAAAGAAATGGATCAAACGGAGCAGTTAAAAATAATGCTCAAAGGGAATGTTGATAAATATAGGGAATCATATATTGAAGGTAAAAACTTAATGACAATCCATAACCACCCAATTGGTGGGCTTAAACCCCCTTCTCATAAAGACATTCTAATGTTAATGAGTGATACATGGGAAAAGTATGGTGTTGTTATTGCTCGTGATGAGATATGGGTATCAACTATTACAAAAGAACTTTCCACTGCCAAACAATCTAAAATAATTAGAGATATAAAAAAAATGGGAGATAAGGCAGTAAAGAAAACTGGTAAAATTTATAATGATCCAAAATATTCTCATTTATCAGTAGATGAAAGATATACTATTGCAGATAAAATTGCTAGTGGAGAATATGCAAAAGAGTTATTGAAATATGCTGAAAAAACTGATGGTTTGAATATGATAAGGGTTGTGATAAAATGAATAGAAAATTAACAGAAAAAGAATTAAAACAGTTAGAAAAACTGGAAAATGAATTAGAAAAATCAGAAGAAATAATATTTGATGATAGTAGTATTCGATTCGATTTTAGAGATGAATCTGAATAATAATTTTGAATAATAATTTTTAAACTTTTTATTGCCAACCAAGACCTTTAATGGTTTTGAGTTGGCTTTTTTAATAAACGAATTCTGAATTTATACAAAAGAACCCCTTAGCGACAGCTATATTTAAAAAAATGGAGGTTAAGAATCATGGATTTCTTAGCAATTATAATTATTTTGTTACTATGTGTTGTAGCTTATGCTTTGTTAGATTGGTGCATAATCCCTTTCTGCAAAGGTTTTAAAGAAGCTTACAATGATTACAACAAAGAAAAGGAGGACTAATTATTAGTTTATCAATTAAAAGTGAAACAGAAAACTCAATCTATTTAACAGCAGCAGTTTTAACTCCTGGAGAACCAGATTGCGATTTCTTTAGAGGAGAAAGGCCACTCACAGTTAAAGAAGTGGCACATTTTGCAAAAACATTTGAAGAGTATGGAGTTATTGAAAAGAATCATGACTTCTTATTAAAACCAACTTTAAAACAAGTTGGAGATCCAGTTGATTCGTATATAAGTGATTCACCTATGACCCTTGAGTTAATCAATGGAGAGGAAGTTACTTATCCAACTGGAACATGGTTTGCTACAATAGAGGTTACTGATCCAGAAACAATTCATGAAGTTAAAAATGGAGTGTATAATGGTGTCAGTATGACTTCATTAGACAAGGAAGATGCTGATAAATTGAAGAAATATCTCAATTTAAATGTGTCTGCTAAAAATAGTGAAGGACAGCTAATATCAGAGAGAGAAAACGGAGTAGCATTTGGTATTAGTTTGGCTAAAAACCCTTGTGTGCATAAAGCAAAGTTTTGTAGAATAGCTATGAAACAGAATAAAGGAGAATTTGAAATGGAAAATGAAAATGAAAAGAATTTATTTGAAAAAATAGGCGATTACTTTGGCATTGAGCCAGTTAAACCTGTAACAAGTAAAGCTTTAGCAGAAGCAATTGAAAATGCTACTACTAAAAGCAATGAGAAAATTGAGGAACTTGAATCTCAAATTGAAGATTTAAAATCTCAATTAGATGAATCCAGTTCTGATGAAACTGATGAATCAGAAGAAACCGAAGAAGTAGAAGAGGGTTCTGATGAAGAAGTTATTGAAGAAGAGGAAATAGAACAAATTGATGCAAGTACAAAGTCAAATCCTGTACATAATGCTCAAAACAATGTGAGTGTTAAATCTGACACTCAAATCATAATGGAAACAATGGGCAGAGACCCAATTACCAAACATATAAAAAATGGTGAATAAATATGACTACAAATGAACAAATATTAAGTCAAATCGTAAATACACAAGAAAAAGCAGTCTTCAAAGGTATGAAAGACGACATGGCAACTGGAAAAGCTTTATTAAATCCAGAACAATTAGGAAGATTTTTAAAAGCAACTCAATTAAACAATACAATCCTTAAAGATGCTGCATTTGAACCTATGAAGTCAGATGTGAAAGAATTAACAAGAACTGGAATTGCAGGAAGAGTTTTACAAGATGGTTATAAAACTGATGGTAAAACCACAAACCCTGATTTAGATGTACCAAAAGTTGATTTCACATATAACAAATTAGTTGCTAAGAAATTAAAAGCTAAAACTGAAATTACTGATGAAGAAAAAGAAGATAACATTGAACAAGCTGCTTTTGAACACACATTGTTAGATATGATGGGTGAAAGAGTAGGGGAAGATATGGAAGTATGGGCAGTATTTGCTGATACAGATATTCCAAAAGCAACTGATGACTTATTATGTACTACTGATGGTTGGTTAAAACAAGCAACCACAAATAATCAAGTTGTTAATTCTACTGGTACTGGAGCTACTGATTTTGATATTGAAAATAATGACATTACTGCATTATTCGATGCTTTACTTGGAAAAGTAGGCAGAAGATTCCGTAACAAATCAGATTTAGTATTCTATGTTTCCTATGAAGTAGAAGATGCTTACAGAAACTATCTTGGTGCAAGACAAACAGCATTAGGAGATTCTAATATTGTGAATAATGATGTTTTAAAATACAAATCCATCCCAGTTATCCATTGTAATACTATGGATGATGAGATTGAAAGAGTAAGAAGTGAAGAAGTTACTAATTGTTTAACTAATAAGAAAAACTTAGCTCAAGGTATGTGGAAAAACTTAACAATCGAACCTAAGAGAATTCCAGAAGATGAACTCACTCAATATTTCTACAGAATGAGAGGAGATGTAGGTATGTACTTCAATGAAGCAACTGCATTTGCTAACATTACTGTTGAAGAAGCAGAAGCAGTTCAAGATATAAATAAATAATCATAAGGAGTTGATTTTAAGATGTTTCCTAAATGGATAGATATTCCAAGTTCTGTTAGAGGTAATCCTAAAAGATTATACACTTATCTTGCAGAAAAAATGGAATCCAAAGATGAAAATAAAGGTAAAAAAGCTAAAACTACTAAGAAAGCTGATAAACCTAAAAAAGAAGAGGTTGATGCAGATGCAGAACCTCAAAACGAAGAATAAAAAGTGTTTCTTTAAAAATGGAGTTGATTAATAGATGAATTATTGTACAATTGAAGACATTAAAGAAGTAGTTAAAATAACTCCTTCTAAATTAAGTCTAGACAAAACTGACAATACTAAAATGGAAGAAATCATTGAAAAATGGATTTCACAAAGCACATCAATAATCAACTCTTACATTAGACAATCATTTGAACCATTTGATGAAACTAAAGAATATTCTACTGAAGATAAAAAAGCAAAAGCTAGAAAAGAAAATGAAGATGCTTTAAATGTAATGCAGAATGTTTGTACTCGTATGGTTGCAAATATGATTGCTTTTCATCAAGTACGAAGAGATACTCCTATTATAACTAATGATGGTTGGAAAGGAGAAATGACTAGTGATAGAATTTTCAGTAATAATCTGAAATTTGATTTGAATCCATATAAATTGGAAAAATCAATGGTTTCTGATAAAATTGATTTTTTTACTGTAAGTGGGGATTAGCTAATGGTGAAAGTTGAATTAGTTGTAAAAGATTATGACAGTCAAGAACCTAAAATGCAAGCAATTGTTAAAAGAGTTATGTTTTTAACTAAACAGAAGTTCATTGAACTTTTAGTTGATAATAGTCCTAAAGATACTGGGAATTTGGCAGGTTGGAAAGCTGAAGGTTCTGGTGATGGTCTTTCATATAAATTCAAATCACCTGCTGATTATGTTACTTATGTTGAATATGGTACTGGATTATATGGTCCTAAAAAACAATTAATCACTCCAGGCCTTAAGAAAAAAGCATTGGCTTTTAATTATAAGGGTGAAAGTGTTGTTGTTAGGTCTGTTAAAGGTATGAAACCAAGAAAAATGGTTCAAAAATCAATGAAACAAATACCTGCATACATTCCAGAAGCTCTTGCAATAGCTATTGCAGAAGCAAAGAAATAATTATTGTTTTTTTATGGTAATTGTTATGAACCCCTTAGCGATAGCTATATTTTAAAAAATGGAGGTTAATTTTATGGTTTTAGGGATAGTGGAAGCTTTCAATGTAATAAAACCTAATGTTAAAGAAGCCATAAGAATGGAATTGAAAGAAAGAAATCCTAAAGGAATATTGAAAGATGTTGAATCATTTGAAACAACATCTGAAATTGAACATAGTGTAGATTTTCCATTAGTATGGCTGGTAGAAAATGATACAGTTCCTGATAGAGGAAATGGAAGTATTGATTCAAAAGAAGCAGTTATAACTCCTTTTGAATTTGTTTGTGTGGTACTTGATGAAGAAGATGATTTTGAAATATCCGAAGAAAAAGCAACAAATTTGGCTGCAAGAGTTGGAGCAAGTTTGCTTACAAATTGGAATAAAGTAAAAATAAATCTTCCTGAAAAAGAATCAAGACCTTTCATTGATATTCGATTTAAAAAGTTTTCTCCTGTTGGAGAAATGATAATTGAAGGCAAATCAAAGAAAGTGCCAGCAACCAGTATTCAATTTGATTTTGTAACTCGTATTCATTGGAAAAAATGTAAAGATAAAGAAGAAAAAGCACCTTAAAAATTTTATTAAAAAAATTATAGGAGATAAAAATAATGGCATTAAGAAAATTCGGAATAGTACAAGAAGCAACCTATGCTCAATGTACTGAAACCGAACCAGATTGGTATCAAGATGTATCTAAACTTTCAGCAAGTTTAAACTCTGAACCAATATTAAAACCAACTGGAAGTAGAATGCAACAAAGAGCAAGAGCTGGAACTGTAAAACCAACTGCTTCAACAGAAACAGATGTAGATTTACAAAGGTTCGCTTGGTATATGAAAGCATTCTTTGACAGATATAATTATGTTGCACCAACAGGTGGAGAAGAAAAACATACTCATGAATTCTTTGGTGGAGAAAACACTAAATTACCATCATTCAAAGGATGGGCAACATTTGATTTCATGCAAAAAGTTTTATCAGGATTAACTCTTGATGAATTGAAACTTGAAGTAAATGATGAATTTATGAGTTGTGCTGGAGAATGGATCTATAAAAATCAAAAACTTGTTGATCTTGATCCAGATACCTTTGAGGAAATTGAACTTGCAGGAAATGATATTCCATTAATGAGTTATGATATAAGCTTAGAATTAGATGGAGGTGTTCCTCCAGGTATTATTAAATCATTAAATTTTGAAGGAAAAAATAATCATAATGTAGATAATACAACTGGTTTAGGTTCTCGTTTCCCTCAAAGAAAAGCAGCTGCACAGAAAAGAGAAATCACTTTAAGTTTTGTTTCTACTATGGAAAAAGAAACATTAGACCTTATTAAATTAGCAGAACATGGAGATGCTACTGATGCACCTTCTGAATGTAAAGTGTATAGAATACCTTTAAAAATTCTTTATGAAGTGTGTGAAGATCCATCTAATAAGATGGAAATGTATTTCCCTGAATGTTTGTTTGCTGTTGAATATGAAGCAAGTGAATCAGAAGAGATTGAAGTAACATTCAACTTAACTGCTATGGGAACTGGGAAAGTTGAGTTATTAGATGGTTCAGAAGTCATTACTGATGTTTATACAACTATTGTTAATGATATGCCTGAAATAACTGCAAAATAGAAATTTTAAATTATTTACCAACTGTCAAAAGAATTTGTACAGTTGGATTTTTTTTTACATTATAAAACGGAGTTGATTAATTATGAGTAATATTTTAACAAAAGAAGACATTATCGGTGGAATTACAAAAGAACAATTATGTAGAATAGAAAGTCTTGATGGTTCTATTTATTTAAGACCTTTAAGTGAATCAGAAATTTCCAAATTAAGAGAAGAAGAAGCTGATGCTTATGGTAATTTTGAAACATTAGAAAAATCTCAAACTAAAGGGAGAAGACAAATAAAAGGTGAAACTGAAAATAAAGCTAAAATTAATGTTCAAAAAACCATGAAATCTACTAATGAAGTTAGAAGGAAAAAAATCTTAATGTCTTTAGATAATGAGTCTAATAAAAAGGATAAATGGACTCTTCAAGATATTGGAAATATTTTCAATGAAAAACAAGTTTTAGAGTTAGCTGAAAAAGTTGATGAGATCAGTGGAGTAAATGTCACTGATGAAGATGTTGAAGACTTTCCTGAAAACAAATGAAGCTGATGAAATAATATGGTTGGATTACTGTGGATATAATTTAACAAAACTCCAAAGTGATTTAACAATGCCTCAAAGATTAGTCTTAGTGAAAGGAAGAAGCAAGCTATATGAGGAAATGAATAAAGTTAAAAAATAATTTTTTTTAATTTTAAGAGGAGATATTTTTAGGATCTTTTTCTTCACTCCACAAACAAAAAAGAAAAAAAAGATCATTATTTTTATATTTATTTTTTTTTATTAAAAATTTTAAAGGAGGAGAGTAATGTCTTCACAACAACAAATATTAGATATTATAATCCGTGCAAAAGATGAAGCAACACAGACAGCTAAAAAAGTCGATGATGCAATGAAAGGAGCAGGAAATTCTGGTAAAAAAGCATTTGATGATATGAACAATTCAAGTTCAAAATTCAATCAAATGCTTAACACTATTAAATCAACTACATCAGGTTTCATAACAACTTTGAATAATGTTAAAACTGCTGCTTTTGATAGACTTAAAAATGCTATTAGTGGGGCTGAAGGGAAGATTAAAGGAATGATTAGTTCTTCTCATACTTTATCTACTGCAATGGAAAAATTAAAAGGGGTTTCTGATAGTGTTAAGGGTGCTTTGGATAAGTGGGGAATTCCTACAACAGTAACCAATTCAATTGATACAATTAAAACAAAATTTGACAGTATCAAAACTACTGTCAGTGGTGTAGCAAGTGATGTTGCATCAAAACTTGGTTCTGGTTTTGATACTGTCAAATCCAAAGTAACAACTTTAGCATCAGATATAAAAACAAAACTTTCAGATGCAATGAGTAGTGCAAAAGGAAGTTTAGATGAATTTGCAAGTGCTTTTTCAGGAATGAATGGTGCAGTAGCAGGTTTAGTTGGTGCTTTAGGAATGGGGGGAATAGGTCAATTAACTATTGGTCTTGCAATGACAAGAGAACAAATGACTAATCTCATGCAAGCAACAATGGGGAGCAGAAAAGAAGCAGAGTTATTTGTTTCAACTTTAGATGACATGACCAATAGTAGTTTAATGAACTTAAATGATTTAGGTCAAGCAATGAGCCAAATTAAAATGGCTACTGGGATGACAAATGCTCAAATGCAAAGAATGGCTCCTGTTGTAAATGACATAGGGCAAAGAGCTATACTCATGGGGAGAGATGGAAGTGAAGCTTTAACATTAATGAAAGCAGCAGGACAAGGATTAAACGGACAATTTGTAATGCTTCAAAGGTCTTTTGGAATTAACAAAGAATCTTTAGAAGCAGTTGGATGGTCTGGCCATGCAGAAGATGTTGAAGGATATGCTGATGCTCTTGAAATTTGCCTTGCAGCTGGTGGAGATATGAATGGAATGATGCAAACCACCACAGGGCAAATTGCAATGGTTAAAAAAGGATTCACATCAGCAGGAAGACAAATTGGTGAAATAGTATTGCCATTTATCCAATTATTTATTGGTGGATTGCTTCAAATAAAAAATCATGCTCCTATTATCTTTAAGCTTTTGATTTTAGTTGCAGCTGGTATAAGTGCAATTTCTGTTGCATTACCAATTTATGCAATGTGGATGGAATTTTCAAGTAAAGTTACAGCAAAATATGGTAAATCTTTATGGGGTGTAGTTAGGGCACAAATTGCAGCTTTAGGTCCTTTTTTAGCAGTAGTTGCAGTCATTGGACTTATTACTTATGCTATTTATGAGTTAGGTAAATCTTTTGGTTGGTGGTCTGATGTTTCTACTATGATGGAAGCAATTTCAGAAGGTATTAAAAGATTATGGAATGCTTTTGTAAATAGTCCTGAAGTAATTGGTACTATAAAACAAATAAAAGACATTTTCAAGGAATTAGGAACTGCATTAGGTCCTATTGGTAAAGATGTATCTGATTTCTTTGCTCAATTCATGGTGAAAGATGCTAATGGTACTGTTGATTTTGTTTCAAGTTTAATTAGGTTGATAACTGATTTAAAACCAGTTCTTGTACCTATAATTCAATTGTTTATTGGTTGGAAACTTGCCCTACTTGGAATTAGAATTGCAAGTGGAATATTCAATGGAGTAAAAACAGCTATTGATGGAGTAAAAACAGCAGCAGGTCTTGCAAAACAAGGTTTTGATGCACTAAAGAATTTTAGTATTTATAATTTGAAACAAGCTTTCTGGAATCTTAGAGCTGATATACTTAATGCTAAAAATGCAGCAGGTGAATTATTAGGAAAAATTAAAGATTTTGCTACTGGGAAAATTGATGCTTTGAAAAATGCTTTCAGTGGATTAGCTGAAAAAATCAATCTTGCAAGGTTAAAAGAAGTTGCTTATAATATTGTTCAAGGTATAAGAAATGGTTTAACAGCAGTTTATAATGCTTTAATGGCAATGAATCCAATAGGATTAGTAATTATTGCAATTGTTGCCCTTATAGCTATATTAGTTTATCTTTATCAAAACTGTGAGCCAGTTAGAAATGCTATTGACTGGTTATGGGAACAATTAAAAGGATTAGCATCATGGATATATGGAGGATTAATAAGTGCATGGGAAGCATTAATAGGTGTTCTTCAACCAGTAGCTGATTTTATTGGAGGAGTATTAACAAGTGCTTGGGAAACTTTAATGCAATTACTTTCAGGTGAAGGAGAAGGAATATTTGAATCTATTGGAAGTACAATTGAAGATTTATTAGATAATCTTGGTCCATTAGGTGAATTTTTAACTGCAATATTTGTTCCTGCATGGGAATTGTTAAGTGGAATTTTATTAATTATATGGGATTATATTTCTCAATTAATTGACATATTTACTCAATTTTTAGATGGGCAAATTAGTTTGCCTGAAATGTTAGGTATGATATGGCAACTCATATTAACTACATATCAGTCCATATTCAGTTTAATTATTAATACTGTTATTCAATGGGTTACTGATTTTGTGATGTGGGCTTATAATGGTGCAATGGGATTCTACAATACTATAGCAACATGGATTGGAAGCTTACCTGGAAGAATTTATAATTGGTTACTTGGTGTTATCACTTCTGTTATAAATTGGGCAAGTAGTTTTGTACAGAAAGCAAAAGAAGCAGGTACAAATTTTGTTAATGGAGTAATTGATAAAGTTAAAGAATTACCTGGAAAAGTTGCAACGGAATTCACGAATATTGGAAACCGTATTAGTGAAGTAGCTGCTTCAGTTGTACAGAAAGCTAAAGACTTTGGGGATAGTGTTAAGAATGCTGTTCTTAATGCATTAGGTATTCACAGTCCTGGATTTATTCAAACTTTAACTATTGGTGATTTTGAAGCTTTAACTGAAAGAATTAAAAAAGAAGCTTATAATGCTGGTAAATCTGCTTTCTTGTTTGGTAAAGAAATTGTTGATAATTTCAGTGAAACTGGTGCAATGGAAGTTGGAGATGGTGTTTTAGATACTGAATTGACTCCTAATGTTACTGGTGATGCTGAAACCATGAGTGGATTTGGTACTATGGGAATGGATATTACTTCTGTTTTCGGTAGTATGGGGTCTGAAGTTGGTGGAACATTAGCAAGTATGGAAGCAAGTAATAGTTTGGCTTATCAGAATATGTTGATGGCTGAACAGTCTAGTATGAATGGAATGCAACTTCATATGAGTACAACTATGGCTAATATGTTGTTAAACATGAATACTGCAATGAATACTGCATCTAATGTTAATCAGCAGAATTTAAACAAGATGTTGAGTAGTACAACAAGTGTTACTGCAAGAATGGTTAGTGCTTGGGATAGTATGAAAACCAGTATTGTTCAAGCAGCTACTAATATTCAAACACAAGCAACAGCAAGATTCACTACATTAGAATCCAGTATTAAAAATTTCTATGGTAAATTACAAAATCCAAGTAGATGGGCTGGTGGTGGAAATGGAAAACCTTCCAGTAACAGACAAGTAGGTCGTACAGCTGGAGGAATGAGTGGAATTTTATCCAAAGCATTTGGTAAAAAATCCATGAAAGAAGATAATCTTAAATCATTTATCACAACCAGTTCAGCAAGAAAATCATTAGGCAACACTACAACAGATTACCTTTCACCTAAAGGAGGAAACATTAATGTTCTTGACCTTGTCAGAAGTGGATTAATCACTAACATAGACCAATTCAAAGCTGGTGGATGGGATTTTGACCCTAAACATCTTGAACATATTAAAAATGTTAGTAGAGGTTGGGATGCTAAAGGACCAAATATTAATTTTGGATCAATAAGTGTTCCTAGTGGATTGAGTTTTAAGGTTAAGGATTTTGAAGATGGTGGTGCAAGTTATGGTGGAATGGATAGTTTCACTAAGGTTGCTGAAGCTATTTTTAGTAAAATTGGTTATGATTTGTATTTCAATAGTGATAAAACTGGTGATTGGTTAAGTGCTATGGCTACTGGTAGTGTGAATTGTTATAATGGTGCTGAAGCATTAGTTGCATTATCTAATGTGTTTGGTTTATCTGGACATTTAGAGAATGGTTTGTGGGGTAAAACTGCTCATACTTGGGCTGTGATTAATGGTAAGAAATTTGATACTACTGGATACAGTACAGGTAAAGGTTGGAATCCTTCTCAAAGTAGGAGTGCTGGTGGAAATGCTGACCCTCTTGATGAACAAACATCAATATTAGAGCGTATATTAAAATCTAATAAGAATCCAACTGATTCAGAAACTACTAAATTTGTAGAAACTGGTGAATTGGAACTCAAAGGAGGATACACAGTAACTATTGATTTCAAT
>JGI994J12354_10001905_pt1 | contig 20871 bp, 25 predicted proteins | sample IntmicLarv3ML3BL_FD_12354 | JGI IMG/M metagenome (IMG submission 12354) | reverse complement strand
CCTACCTTTTCCCCAGTTTAAGTGGATCCATAGCTTAGCTTGGCTTGAGCACCCGGCTGATAACCGGGAGGTCACCGGTTCGAATCCGGTTGGATCCACCACTTCCAGTCTGGCTTGCTGATTTTTGGAGCGTTTGAAAATGCGATCCTTTATTCCATCTTGAATTGTGACCTGTATTCTTGAACGTGCAGTTTTATTGCAGCACCATTAATTTCTTATGTGTTGTCCTCACTGATGTGATCATGCGTTTCATGATCGTTTCCGTTCAAGGCAGTTCCGTTTCTCCCAACGGCGGTGCAGGCGGTAACATGCAGATCCTGGACATGATCGAAGCCCCAAGCGCAGAGGAAGCGATCGAAGTGTTCAAAGAGGATAACGGACACCTCAGGGAATCCGGTTTCACTGATCTCATATGCGTTCAGATGTCCGATGAGAAGTTCATTGACTTCACGTTCTGATCATTTCATAAGTATCTGTTTCTGTTTCAGTTTCATTTGCATCGAATGTTCGGCTTTGATGTCCTTCGTGTTTTCCTGGTCCCTGCGGGTGTAGTACATCATGGTCGACACAGTGGATGGAGTGGGAGTGAATATCTGCACCTGTTCCGGATTGGTCTTCAAACGTGAATGAATGAATTTGTCAAGGTCTTCCATGTGCCGTTCGTAACATCCCGGGTGTGCGGCCATGAAATAATACGTCAAATACTGATCCTTTCCGAATTTTTTGTTTGAATCTTCGAACTCTTCCTTGAATTTCAAAAGGACATTGCGTCCGGGTTTGCCCATTAAGTGCAAGACCTCTTCGGAAACGTGTTCGGGAGCGATCTTCAGCTGTCCCGAGACGTTGTCTTTGACAATCTTGTCGATGTATTCCTTTCCGTTATCATCCGCAAGCACCAGATCATATCGTATCCCTGAGGACACGAATACCTTTTTCACGCCGTCGATGTTCTCGATACGGTTCAATAATCTTATCTGCGGCGAATGGTCCACGGGCATACTGTCGCAGATCTTAGGGAACATGCATCTCTTGTTCTTGCATTCGCCGGATTCCATCTTCTTGGGGCATTCGATACCGTACATGTTCGCGGTCGGTCCTCCCACATCATAAATGATGCCGTTGAATCCCTTCGCCGAAGCCATTCTTTCAGCTTCCCTTACGACGGAGTCCTCGCTTCTGCTGATGACCGTTCTTCCCTGATGAACCGCAATAGCACAGAAATTACATTCACCATAACATCCGCGGTGTGTCGTTATCGACTGTTTTATCGTATCCGTCGCACGTACCTTTCCGTATTTGGAATGCATAGGATGGACACGGTTCTCGAAATCCATTCCGTATATCCTGTCCAACGTTTCCGGATCGATACGCTGAGGCGGATTCTGCACCAAGAACCGTTCGCCGTGCTTCTGAACGATACCGTTCGATCTTCGGTCGTTGCTCCTGTAGAAGATGTTGAACGCTTTGATGAATTCGTCACGGTCCTCTTTGCATTTCTCGTAGCTCGGAATGTCAGTATAACCGCTTCTCTTGATCGAAGACGCATAACATATTCCGGGAATATCGATCCATTCCTTCTTGTCTCTGAGGCACTGTGCCAGCGTTAGATTTGAAAGTTCAGCCATACCGTATGTTATGACATCGGCCTTAGCATCGAAGAGTATCGATCTCCTTACGGAATCGGACCAAAGATCGTAATGTGCTACACGTCTCAGGCTTGCTTCTATTCCCCCGAGTGCGATGAAGCTGTTCTTGAAATGTTTCCTTATCAGGTTCGTATATGCGATACACGCACGGTCGGGTCTTCTGTCGTTCACACCTCCGGGTGTGAAATCATCTTCTTTTCTGAATTTCTTCGTTGCAGTGTAGTTGGCGACCATGGAGTCGACACACCCTCCGGAAACACCCCAGAACAGTTCGGGCCGGCCGAGATGTTCTATGTCGTCATTGTCCAGGGAAGGCTGCGGTATCACCCCGACCCTGAAACCGTTATCGATAAGCCAATGTCCGATCACCGCAGTTCCGTTGTAAGACGAGTCGATGTAAGCATCACCGGACACCAGGATGATGTCAAGGGAATCCCACCCTCTTTCCTTCATTTCCTTCTCGGTCGCGGGGATGAACATGTTACCTCTGATATTCCATGATATGATCGTCCATTACAAATCCGTTGCCTATATCCTTCACTTGGTCGTACGCTTTGACGAAACCTGCCTTTCCGTAGAATGATATTGCCTTCAGATTATTGCGGTTGACGGTCAGATAGATCTTCCTGCCGTCGCAAAGTATCTTGATGAATTCGAATGCTGATGTTGCTATGCCCTTTCGCTGAAATTCTTTCAGAACATACAGTTTGCTGAGGAACACTTTATCGTTCTCGTACGCAAGACAGAAGTAACCGCAATGTGTCCTTTCGAAAGATATCAGATAGTATCTTTGTCCTTGTTCTATTGCGTCCAGCATAACATCGTATGATTGGAACTTCTCGATCATGTATTCAGTCTGTTCCCGTCCTATTATCGGAACGTAAGTCTCAGTCCAGGAGATATTTGCGATCCTTGCGGTTTCCCTAAGGTCCTCGGCATCGAAGACTTCCGTTATGCTCACGCTCATAGTATCTGTATGTCCTTCCGGTTATTTGCGTATCGCTCTACGAACACCTTTAATTATCCTTTCTGTTTCGGGTTCTTCATGGAATATCAGAAACGTGTCTTGGCGATACATGATATATCGTGTTTCGGACGATGCTCGCTTACGGTCGCATTGCCGATAATATCCTCAGCAGGTATTGAAACGACCGTGATGCCTACTGCAGTGCTTTCAACGCATACAGGCGGTTTCGAAGGATTCACGTATCGTGATCTCACCGATGATATTGTTCCGATAGTGAACCACTGGAAAACATTGGATCTCAGTTTCGATGCGATATATACCGGATTCTTAGGTTCTTTCGAACAGATCGACATCGTCAAGAACGTATTCAATGACCTGAAGATGGACGGAACGATGATCGCTGTGGATCCTGTGATGGCAGACAACGGTGTGCTGTATTCGATATTTCCGAAGAACTTCCCCGAAGGGATGAGAAAACTATGTTCGAAAGCAGACATCATCATGCCGAACATTACGGAAGCAGTGCTGATGCTCGGGAAAGAATACAAAGAAGGTCCGTACACTAAAGAATACATAGAGACGCTTCTCAGGGAATTGGGAAGGATAGGTTCTAAGAGGGTCGTTCTCACCGGTGTGTATTTCAACGAAAAGGAGTTGGGTGCTGCATGCTATGATTCCGAGACGGATGAGATAGGATATGCATTTGCAGACAGGATCGAAGGATATTACCACGGAACGGGAGATGTGTTCGGAAGTGTTCTCGTATCCTCATTGGTCAACGGAAAGGCACTGAAAAGATCGATAGAGATAGCAGTGGACTTCACAGCAAGGAGTATCCAAAGGACAAAGGATGCCGCTACCGACATACGTTTCGGGGTGAATTTCGAAGCAGGAATACCGAAATTGATCAAAGACCTAGATCTTTGATGTCTTTCTCTTCTTCAATTCCTCTTTCATCCTGTCCCTGACCAACTTAAGGGATGAGATGATCTCGTCATCATGCTGACCTCTCAGGATGGTGGTACACAGGTGCTTCACTTCAGAATGGTTGCAGCTGAGGTATGCGATCGTCAGTTCGCGCTCATAGTCGGAAAGAAGTTCTTCAGCCTCACCCAAGAGCATCCAGATCTTGTCGACAGGCATGCTGGGAATGAGCGCTTCAGGATTGACTATATTGTCGATCGTAGCTCTGTGACGGTCGTCCATACCTTCCCGATGTTGGATGCAATAGATAACCGTTACTACTTATTCAGTGCCGTCTCGGATAATCGTTATAAACATTACCGTATTCGGTAGATGCATGGGATTCTGCACTCGCTGTAAAAGTCTTATGCCGCCTAACGCGATAATCTGCAGGAACTGCGGTAATATCGAAACAGGCGACGGCGGGAGCAGGCAATCATCATTGGCTGATATGCATGATGATACGGTCAACGAAGTGAGGATACAGAATCCCGCGGTGAAGAAAGAGATCAAAAGCAATCCCGATGCACCTTATCTTCCATATGAACCGAGAGGACAGCAGCTTGAGACCATCAAGGACATAGTCAGAACATTGAATGCTGCAGGTCACATCGTCATAGAATCCGGAACAGGAACGGGAAAAACGATATGTTCGCTGGCATCAGGATTACAACATGCCAAAGCCGAAGGGAAGAAGATACTCTATCTCACGAGGACAATATCACAAAGCGATCAGGTGATGAACGAACTCCGTTCGATATCGCAGATCCAGCCTGTTACCGGCATAACACTCACAGGACGCAAACGTTCTTGTCCGCTGCTGAGAACAATGAAAGGTTATGACGAGATATCCCCTAAGGCATTGTCGACGATATGTGAGGAACGCAAATCGAAGACGTTAAGGGGATTGCACGGATGCAAATACTATGAAAGGACGAAACAGGAGATAATATCCATCGAATCATACTGTAAGCGCCAGATACCCACTTCAGAGGAACTGGACAATTACTGTGAATCCATCGGTGTTTGTCCGTATGAAGCTAAAAAATCGATAATGTCGCAGATGGATGTCGTTGTTGCACCGTATGTCCACATGCTTTCGGAAGACATAAGATCGAATCTTCTGGTGAGTATGAAATGCAGCTATGAGACCGTTCTTCTGATCGTAGATGAAGCACACAATCTGATAGACGCCGCAAGGGACCAGGAAAGTTTTGTCATCCGTAAACGTACGATAGATCAAGCTCTTGAAGAATGCGATCAGATGAAGAATCCGTGGGTGTTCCAGGAACTGCCAATGAAGGACTTCCTGACGCAGGTCAAGAACGCGGTCAGGTCGATAGCGGTTGAACGTATCTCCATAGTGAAAAGAGAAGCTAAACTTGAACCCCACATACTTGAGAATTACCTTATGGGCAAGTTCGAGGTGACGCTGTTCGATCTCTCAGAGATAATAGATAAGATGATAGAGCTCGGGGAATCGCAGACGGAAAGGATGCTGGATAAAGGGATACACAAGATATCCGAAGTGTATGCGTTGGGTACAGCACTGAAGGATTGGGTACTCTCTCCGGACGATCAGTACATAAAGACGATCAAAGCGGATGATGAAGGAGAATTCCTTTCGGCAGCGTGTATCGATCCAAAGGACATAACAGGGTTCATGCGCGGGCTTAAGGGTGCAATTCACATGTCTGGCACATTGCAGCCGCTGGATCAGTACATACGTACGATCGGGCTTCCTCATTCCACGGTCTCAAGGATATACGACTCGCCGTTCCCGCCTGAGAACAAGTCAGTCCTTTACGTGAATGACCTGACAACGAAGTACGATGAGATGAAACGTGACCCGGGAATGATGCACAGGATCGAAAGGATGACCGTGAAGCTTTGCAATGCAGTGGAAAAGAACACGCTGGTGTTCTTCCCGTCCTACGGGATGATGACCAAGATGCGGCCGTACTTGGAAGAGAATATAAAACGAACGCTCTATTGGGAAGAATCCCGTCAGCAGAAGAGGACCATGGCCTCGCTGGACCAGTTCAGAAGAGGCCGGAACGGTGTGTTCTTCACAGTGATGGGAGGATCTATCGCAGAAGGTATTGATTTTCCCGGGGATGAGTTATGTTTTGCGGTGATGATCGGCATCCCCTATCCACCGCCTACGCTGGAATCGAAAGCAATGGCGGACATGTTCGATCAGAAATACGGGTTCGGAGTAGGCTGGAAATACACTTCGGAGGTTCCCGCCCTGAGGAAGATCAAACAGGCCATCGGGAGACTGATAAGGACTCCTACGGACAGAGGAATGGCTGTGATACTTGACTCAAGGATATCAAAATATCAGAAACAGCTCGGCGCAAAACAGTCGATCGATCCGGTGAAAGATGCAATGAATTTCTTCAGGTGACGATATGGCGCTGATGAACGTTCTGACCAACATACGTTATTGGGTCGCTGCAGCACTCGTATTAGGTCTGCTGCTTGGAGAGATGGATCACAACACAGGGCAATTTCTGATAATGTTCTCGCTCATCGCAATGATGAGCCTATCGCTTACGGGGTTGAGATTCACTAAAGAGGATGTGACCGAAAGGAAAAAGGACATAGTGCTGACCGTATGCTGTTGTTATATCCTGTCCTTTGCAGCGATACTGCTGTTAGGATTACCGTTCGGAAGCGACATGTGGCAGGGATGGGCGATAATGGCTTCTGTTCCATGTGCAATATCCGTCATACCGTCAACGCTGATAATGAAAGGTGACACAAAACTGTCTGTAGTATCGGTTGCAGTGATGTACATATTGGCAATAGCACTGACACCGCTGATGACCCAACTGCTCATAGGGGATGCAGTGGATCCGTTGGAGATACTGAAATATGTGATGTTATTCGTTCTCCTTCCGTTCATCATATCCGTTCCGCTGAAGAAGGTCCCGCTGTCACCGAACAGTAAAGGGATATCTCTGAACATTTTGTATTTCATGCTCATTTTCGTTGCATNCGGCAACAACCGCGATTTCATCTTCAACGAGCCTGTGCTTGTGCTGGAAGTGGTATTTGCGATCATGGCGAGACTTATCATAGTATGGGCGGCNGTNGAATTCATTCTCCTGAAATTGGGGATGAACAAGGAAAGACGTGTTGTGATGACCCTTTCATCGATATGGAAGAACAGCGCCTTAGCGATGACATTGGCAATGATATTGTTCGCGGGACAGCCTCATGCAGCACTTCCCGGGGCTGTTGCAGTACCTTTGGAAATGATATGGTTCATGTTCCTGATGTGGTATTATGACAAGAAATGTTCCCGTTTCGAAGGAACAAAAGAATGTCTGACGGACGTTTAGGTTAAATATCTCTTAACGATAAAGGGGAAACAGGCGGAGGTAGCTAAGCCAGGCCCACGGCGCCGGATTTGAAATCCGGTGGTGTCTCACCCCGGGAGTTCGAATCTCCCTCTCCGCGCTTTTTTCCTTCATTGATTCCGTAATTATACATGTTTTCTGAAAAATCAATATATTAGATTCTGAAAATGTTAAAGTCGACTTCAAAACTATTCAAAAAATGACAAATGTTAAAGTCGGCTGAAACATTTTAACGAAGAGTGAATGTGATAGAGGATCGGGAGACATCACGCTGAACGCACAGAATTGTTCAAAGAACAGACCTGTATGGTTTTGGAGAGCATTTTGTCAAAATAAAGAAATAGTCCCGATATGATGTTGCAGACGGGATGCAATGGCGAAAGCTTCGAATGTTCTGAGTTCATTGGTGGTGGTCCTTCTGATCGCGGGAGCAGGTTACTACCTGTTCGTGATGGACGACGGTATCCACAGCCCTTTGAGAGAAACTGTTGAATTGAACATTCGTATCGAATCTCCCGGCATAGCGTCAAATACCGAATTCATTTTGTGCATTGACGGCGAAGAGATCGAAACGGGAACAATAGCTAAGGATTCGCACGTTGATCTGAAATTCACTTGTGAAAGAACTAAAGGAAAAAAGATACTGGTAGAAGTGCGGGCGGTATCGACAATTCCCGTCCTGGGGGATAGGGCGTGGTCGGACAGTGAGACCGTGACCGTAGGAGTATCGAGTTACAATATAACGCTGAACTACCTGCCGATATGGTAAAATGTGCTAACTTTAACATATCTGTATGGGTTTGAGGTGTTGTGGCATCCGAAGAATTCCTTTCAGTCCTGAAATGCGGTACTGCTGATCACATACCGATATTCTTACGTGATCTGACGTTAGCAATGGATGCCGTCAACGTAAGAACGACCGAGGTCTTCACAAAGGAATACAACGCAGAGCTGTCTGCCCATGCTATCGCTGCTTTTCAGAGGATGACCGGACAGGACGCTGTTGTCGGCTGTATCCAATCGGCTGCATTCAATGTCGAATCCTTCGGAGGTTCGATGAAATACCCCGAATACGGGATACCTGTTCCGTTGACACACCCGCTTCAGGGTGTTGTTGAACTACCGGAAGTTCCGGAGATATCCGGAAGAACAGCAGGTGCGGTGAGATCGTATTCCGTCGTAAGGGAGATGCTGCCGGATATTGCAGTTGTCGGTAACGTAGAAGGTCCCTTTACAAAGACCGGAGTATTGACAGGAATGGACGATCTGGCACTTATGCTGATTTCTGAAAAGGATCATGTCAGCGAGATCATCGAACTGACCACAGAACACACTATGAGGTTCATTGAGGAATTGGACAGGAACAGATCTATGGATTGCGTTTTCTTGGCATCTGCATCTGACAATCCCGATCTTTTCGGATGCGAGATATATCGTGACGTGATAGTTCCGAACGTCAGGGACATAACGTCAAGAGTGCATAGGATCGGATACCCTGTGATATTCCATCCGCATGGTGTGTTCACCCGAGACTGTATGCTCGGTCCGTTCGAAGATACTATACGAACGGGGATAGACGGTCTTCAGTTCTCTGAGGGAAACGATCCTGAGAGGATAACATCAATGATAGGCGGAAGATGTTCCGTTCTCGGAGGAACCGATATCGTTCCTACGCTGATATCAGGAACAGACGACGAGATAAGAGAAAGAACAGAATATTACGTCAGAGGATGTTCATCCGGAAGCCACATCTTCATGCCGTCATGTTCGTTACACCGCGGAACGAGCATTGAAAGGATCATGAAGATGATCGATACTGTGCGAACAATGTAAAAGTTTAAAATCAAATATTATATCCCGGGTCTATGGAACTCTCTGTCGGCGACATTGCCCCGGACTTCACGATACCTTCAGTATGGAACGGTTCCTTTTCCCTCAGCAGTGAGGTGAAGGATGCGGACGTTCTGTTGTATTTCTACGTAGTGAATTACGGACACACATGTACAGAGTACATCGAAGCGATGAACGAACGCAAGAGCGAATTCGATGAACTCGGTGTTAAAATGGTCCATGTGAATCCTGCCGATGTTGAAGAACATCAGAAATGGATGGAAAGGACGGAATCGCTGTATGATCACCTTTCAGACAAGGAACAGAAAGTAAGCAAGGAATACGGCGCAATAGTGGAAAGAGGAGAATCACCTAAGATAATTGGCTTCACGAACCGTGAGTTCTTCCTTGTCGGTAAGGACATGAGGATAAAATACATCTGGCGTGCATACTGGCCGAAGGATACTATCCCGATACCGGAACTTCTGAACAAGATAAGAGAACTAAAACAATGATCCTTTCAGTGTTCCAAGATACTGAGGAACCAAAATGGAATACAAGAACACAGTCATTGGAACCTTCATTTCAAGACCGAATCGATTCATTGCTTATGTTGATATCAACGGCAGCACTGAAAAAGTGCATGTGAAGAACACCGGAAGATGTAAAGAATTGCTGATCGAAGGGGTCAAGACCGTACTTGAGATATCAGACAACCCGGAAAGGAAAACTAAGTACGATCTTATTGCAGTATGGAAGAACGGGATGCTGGTGAACATCGACAGTCAGGCTCCGAACAAAGCAGTTTATGAATTCCTGAAAGAACATTCCGATCCCGATGTTGAAATAACTGCAGAGCACACATTAGGGAATTCCAGATTTGACATACTCCTTCGAAAAGGTGAGATAAGAACACTGACCGAGGTCAAAGGCGTAACGTTGGAAAAGGACGGTCTGGCACTGTTCCCTGATGCTCCTACGGAAAGGGGATTGAAACATGTTAATGAATTGATCGAGAACGTAAAGAAAGGATATGAATGCAGTATCTTCTTCGTTATACAGATGAAAGGTCCCCACTCCTTCACGCCAAACTCCGAAATGCATCCGAAGTTTGCGGAAGCCGTTCGTAAAGCATCAGAGAACGGGGTCAAAGTTCAGGCGTTCGACTGTATGGTGACAGAGAATTCAATGACAATAGACAAAGAAGTGAAGGTCATCCTTTGACTATTTTACGGATGTGTTCCTGAGTTTCCTGCGGACTCAGGATGGTATTGACCATGTATACGCATGAATTCGAAAAATATTCTTTGAAGAACCTCTTGCGCATCTTCATCTTCCTTGCGTCACGTACCATCTGGTGAGGGTTGCAGAAATCATTCTTCACCATGTAATCGACAGCTTCTGAAGATGTCAGCGTTCTTACGACGTTCTTGTCTTCATGGTCCCTTTTCATCAGAATGATATGGCGCATCGTTGTCATCGGAATTACGGAACTGTTCCCTGTTATCCACCTGATGTTCGCAATACCTCTTCCCTTGTTGTCAAAAAGGACATTCTGAACAAGAGGCTTGAACTCTTCCCAGACATCTCCTATGTCTGCGTCAACGTAGCAATTCTTCTCAGAACCGACGGCGATGGGATTCCCTCCTCCGAGCCTTACAAAATACCAGTCATCGGTTATCAGACGCCCTCCCTTTTCCCGCAGGAGTCCCCATGACTGTGTTGTCTTTCCTGTTTTCGAAGGAGCGATCAGTGTCACGCCTGTTCCGTTGATGTCCAGCGCCGCACCATGTACTGAAAAGATCCCGTGAGAGTCTTCAAGCATATCTGCTGTGATCGCTAAAGCAATGCTTTTGATCCATCCGTAGTAGTCGAAGTTGAACAGGAACGCAGTGTTCGTCGTTCTGTCGTAGAGAACATCCATCCCGTAACGCTCATCGTTCACGGAAATGATACGTGCGTGCGAACGCACGTTACTGGACATTGAGTAGAAGTTGTCTTCCCACATGTCCATGATGCCACGGTCCTCTGTGTACAATTTCATACATAATCCGAAGATCTCTGCTTTGGCGGAATGGAAATTCCTTACTTTGTATTCATCATACAGCCTATCTTTCTCAGATGCGGAGATCAACCTGACAGAGTATCCCATTGTATCATCACACGTACGCAAATGCAGATATTTTAAACTCGGGTAGATTCTGTTGCGCGGGACGGCACTCCGCAGTCGATCGCGACCATTGTCGGCATCATGTTACGGATACCCCACTGCGCCATTGCCGTCAGGATCGGACCCAATCCTTTTCCGCGAGGTGTTATCGTGTATTCCACACGAGGCGGTACTTCCGGGAACACTTCCCTTACCACGAGACCGTCACGTTCCATTTCTCTCAGCTGTTTTGTCAATATCCTGGGAGATACACCGCTCATTTCCTTCATGAGCTGATTGAAACGTAATGTCCCTTTCATTATCAATTTGCAGAGGATCGTTGCTTTCCACCTGCCTTCTATAACAGACATAGTGGCATCGACCGCACAATCCAACCGTGGTTTGTTGCCTATATCAGACATAATACTAACATAACAATACTAGATATAATAAAGTAATGTACAAAACATTCTTATACTGCATACTAACATTATGTTACTGAGGTATACGATGTCAGTAATAGGAATAGTAGGAAGCCCCAGGGTGAACGGTAATTCGGAAACGATCGTGGATTCGGTGCTCGCAGGCGCCAAGGCCAACGGAAAAGAAGTGAAGAAATACAACCTGAACAAGATGAACATCAAAGGATGTCAGGCGTGCATGGGATGTAAGAAGAACGGAACATGTGTTCAGAAGGATGACCTAAGGGAATTGCTTGAAGATGTGAAGAAAGCTGATGCATTGGTACTCAGTACGCCGCTTTACTTCTCGCAGCCGTCGGCACAGTTCAGACTTTTCTGGGATCGTTGCTACTCATTCATGGGAATGGATTTCTCACCGTTCATTGCAGGCGGAAAGAAACTCGTTACGATAGTGACATGCGGTTCGCAGGGAGATGTTGCAGGCAAGGTCGCAGACAACATAGAAGGAATGTTCGCAGCCATGTTCAAAATGATCCCTTCGGGAAAGATCGTCATGGCGAACGGAGGACCTACCACTGCGGCCAAAGAGAACAAGGATATCATGAACAAAGCAGAACTGATCGGTAAGGCGTTATAATGGCATCCATTGTCATCTATGCGTCAAAGACCGGTAACACAAAAGCAGTGGCTACATACATAGCATCGAAACTGTCATGCGATATCGCTGAACTCGGCAAGGACGACATCAATATTGCAGGATATGATCGCATAGTGATCGGATCCGGCGTATACGCAGGGAAACTCTCCAAGGCAGTAAGAAACTTCCTTGCCGAGAAGGACTTCGAAGGAAAGAATGTAAGCTTTTTCCTGACATGTATGTTCAAGGATGCGAAAGGAGAGGAACAGCTGAAGAAACTTGTTGAACCGTATCCGTTCATTACGTCAAAAACGTTCTTTGCCGGTAAAAAGAAAGGCTCTGAGATCAACGATACAGCAGATGCGTTCATTCAGGACCTTTAAACCTCTTACCCATTTTATATTCGAAAGATGTTGTCGGAACAATGGAACCAATACTCATTGTGATCTGTGTTTTCGTTCTTCTGAATCTCATATCGTTCATGATGTATCTGTCGGATAAGAAGAAAGCAGTGCAGGGAAAAAGAAGAACGCCTGAGAAGACGCTGCTTATTGTTTCATTTATCGGGCCCTTCGGTGCCGCCGCAGGTATGAGTTACGCCAGACACAAGACGAAGAAAGCGAAGTTCAAACTCGTCTATGTTTTCATGCTCATCCACATAGCTGCGATCGCGCTGTTGTTGTGGTATTACGCATAGATCTTCCAGACGTTCGTTTCAATTCCCGGGACACCGAGAAGAGTGACCTTACTGTCTGCTTTTTCCTTAAGCACCTGCATACCTACCCTTTCCCCCAGATCCCTTGAGAAATCGAGGATCTCCTGATGGGACGGCATGTTGCTCATGGAAAGTCTCTGCCTCGAACCTCCCACGAAAACATAACCTTTCGGTTCTATCAGATCGGGGTCTGCCATTTTATCCAATTTTGAATACTCCTCGACCCATCCGAAGTTAAGGTCTTTTACCAATGTGTGCCTGACAACGGTCCGTGTATCCAGTGAAGGGAACAACTCTAACGTATTCATCAGTCTTTCCCATCCGTCACTGATCTTCGGTCTGCATACTGTTTTGTACACAGTTTCGTTAGGAGCTGCGACCGTAACGTACAATTGACGCGGAAGGACGTCAAGGTTCTCCAATTCCTTCGGATATGTGCCGTTGGTGACCATGAACGTCATCATCTTCCGGGAATGACATTCCTTCAGGAAGTCTGAAAGATACGGATACGTGATCGGCTCTCCGGCTAACGAAATGGCGACCATGTTCGGTTCGCGCGATTCATTGTATCTTTCCTTGGAACATCTGTCGTCGCCGTTGAATCCTGTTATGAGTTTCCGTTGATGTTCTATCATCTTGTCCAACAGTTCCTTCGGTTCCGTCCATTCGCTGACCTCGAAGTCGTGGCCCTGCACTCTCCAGCAGAACTGGCACATATGATCGCACTCGTTTATTGCCGGCGTCATTTGCAAACATCGGTGGCTTGATATTCCGTAAAAATCCTGCTTGTAACATGAACGTCCGTATATCAGACTCTGCCGCATCCAATGACACAGTTTCACGGCAGCATGATCATTATGCAGACGGTATTGTTGTTTTATCAGCAGTTCTTTGTAGATCGGATCCATATAAACCTCAGAATTCGAAGAGACTTTTCTGTGACTTCGGTTTGTCGTTCACGACCTTTTCTTTCACTATGGTCTCGATCACATCCGGAACCGGTGCAGGAGTTCCCAAAAGTGTGTCCTTCACGATCTTCGAGTCAACTTTCGCATTGAGCAGGAACGCAAGTTCCTCCGCATCGAGATCAAGGGAATCGCACATCCTCATCCTCAATTCCGGGTCATTCAGCATCATTATCTTGAAGAACGGAAGAACATCATGAGAGACCCTTCCCGTTGAGGTGTGCAGGAATACTGCAAGTTTGTAGCATATCGCCTTCTTCATCGCAGCAACACCCTTTCCGCGTGACATCTTCATCAGATATGACGGGAACCTGAAACGTTCATTGTTATTTATGCCGCTCATCTTTGACACCGCGAGACCGGATGTCATCATGTCCCCTGCGTAAGACCAGAACCTGTAATATTGACGTCTGTGGACCCTTCCCAGGAACACGTCAGCGCGTGAAAGTTTTTCGTAACCGCGTACAAGATCGCCGCGGTCCTTGAATTCGTGAGGAAGATTCTCATCCAGCCAAAGCATCACATGGTCTGGGGTCTCATCAACATCCATCATCAGTTTTCTTGATCCCTGTGCGTCCCCTTTTCTGAAAACAGCATCCATGAGATCATACATTCCCTTCTTCACGATACGGTCGGAAAGGGCTGCGGCGTCATTTACAGTAACAGAATTTCTGCCGAGTGCCAGCGACTCAAGGTTCCTGACCGCTGCTCTCATATCTCCGTGTGAATTCTCTGCAACGATCGCCAAAGCGTCATCACTAATGGTCACGTATTCTTTGGCAGCTATGTTCTTCAGTGCCTTCACGATCTCCGTGCTTCGAGGTCTCATGAAGCTTATCTGTAACGTATCCGTTTTAGCAGCCGAACTCTTTCTGCTCAAAGCATAGAAATCGTTGACGATAAGGATAACAGGCTGTTTCGTCTTCTTGATCAGTTCCGATATAACAGGCATCGCACCGCGGTCCGCATTGCCGAAGAGACTGTCCGCTTCATCTAAAATTATGAGTTTCATTCCGCCGTCCTTGGAATCCAGATATGTTCCGGAATCAGTGAATGTGTTGCCGTAAGCGCCCTTCAATGCGACCGCCGCAATGGCATCGCCGGTACGCTGATCGGAAGAGTTCATCTCAACCAGGCCCCAGCCCATGTCGCTTGCCAGTGCAACTGCCGCAGATGTTTTTCCGATGCCCGGTGTGCCCATTAACACGACAGCCTTCTTAGACGGAATTCCTGAGGACCATTCCTTCGCCCAGGCTCTCAGTTCACTGACAGCTTTCGGGTTCCCGATGACCATGTCCAACGACGACGGCCGGTACTTTTCGGTCCAATCCAGAGACATCGGAACATCATGTGCGGACATAGCTTAAACCTTTGCCGTTATTCCGAGATCATGTGATATGATCCTGAATTCTCGGTCACACGTATCTTCATGCCGTAAAGTTCGCTGACGGTCTCGGATACAAGTATCTTTTCCTTGGGGCCGTCCGCGAATATCCTTCCGTTCTTGATCATTATCACTCTTGTAACATCTTTAGGGATATCTTCCAGTTCGTGTGTTATCATGACCATGCTTACGCCGTGTGCGATAAGTTCGTCGAACATCGTCCTGAACTTCGTGCGTATGCTTACGTCCAGTCCGGTCATGGGTTCATCAAGGACAAGCATTTCAGGATCGTTCACCAACGCTCTTGCGATGAGCGTCCGTCTCATCTCTCCCAATGATATCTTTTCCGATATGCGTTCGCTTTTATCAGAGATGTCCAAGAGTTCCATCATCTCTTCTGCTTTTGTATTCATTTTCTTTGTGATATTATGATTACGATAAACATCCATGCTGCTGAAGAATCCCGACATCACGATATCCTTTATCTTAGATGATCCGTCGAATTTCGATTGGAGGTCCATGGAAACGATACCTATCCTGCTTCTGAGTTCGAACAGGTCCCACCGATCCATTCCGAACAGACGGAATGTTGTTCTTGTGTTTTCGTCATAATACGGAAATATCTCCCCGCGTAACAGTTTCATCAGGGTCGTTTTACCTGAACCGTTCGGACCGATGACCGCAACGTTCTCTTTCCTTCCGATGGTAACATCGATGTTATCCAATATCCTCGAACCGTCGCGCACGACCGATACGTTCTTCAGTTCTATCGCATTCATGTTATCTCAAAATAGTGAAAGAAAGAAGTTTATCAGCGCATGCTGATGTTATTCGTTATATCCGCCGTTTCAGCGATCTCGTCGTTGACGATCTTGTCGACCTTGGCAAGCCTTGCACGGATCTCCTCTTCTTTGGGGATCTTGCCGAGCACGTCATCGGCTGTTCCGACCGCTTTGTTGAGGTCTCTCACATCAGAGACGGAACGGTCCGGTATGTTGGACGATGTTCCCATGTACTGGGAGATGCCGTCAACAAGCTTCGTCACTTCCATGGGGAAGAATATCTTTGACGACTGACCTTCTCCCACACTTCTGATCGTTTCCATTGACAGAACCGACAATGCCTTAGAATCAAGTACAGCAGCACCGACGGCCATTATCCTCAGCCTCTGGGCTTCTCCCTGTCCTTCAAGTATCGTTGCCAGCTTCTTACCTTCGGCCTCCAGGACCATGGACTGCTGTAATCCTTCCGCTTCAAGTATCCTTGATTTCTTCATTCCTTCGGCCTGCATGATCGCAGCCCTTTTCAGTCCGTCTGCTTCAAGGATGGCAGCACGCCTCTTCCTTTCCGCGGATGTCTGTTCTTCCATTGAGTCCTTGACCTTCTTGGCCGGGTCCACTTCCTTGATCTCAACGCTTTCGACCTTGACACCCCATTTGTCAGTGTTTTCATCGAGTATATCGCGAAGCTGGATGTTGATCTTCTCCCTGTTGGAAAGTATCTCGTCCAATTCCATCTCACCGACAATTGATCTTAAGGTCGTCTGAGCAAGGTTCACTGTTGCGAACCTGTAATCAACGATCTCGAAGAAAGCGTTCTTCGGATCTGTTACTTTAATGTATATCACCGCATCAACGACCACAGGTGAGTTGTCCTTCGTGATGACCTCCTGTCTCGGAACGTCAAGCACCTGTGTACGTAAGTCGACCTTAACGACAACGTTGATCAGCGGGCATACGACATTCAGACCTTGGTTCAGAACGCGTATGAACTTTCCCAGTCTCATGTACACGCCTTGTTCGTACGGCTGTATGATCTTTACACCGCTTACCATTACTACAACGACCATTACACCGATCACCAATGCAACGGCTATCCACCAAGCTTCCATATCTTGTCCCTCCTTATACTTCTCTGATCCTCACTTTGACGTGAACGCCTTCCGCTTCATAGACCACTATCTCGGTTCCTTCAGCGATCACATCATCAGAGGTTGCGCTCCAGATGTCGAACCCGATCCTTACTTTTCCTCTTATGGTCCCGGGTTCTGTCGCTACCGTCACTTTCCCTGTCTTTCCGATCATCGTCTCCGCGACCAGTGTCTCCGGCGGCACGGGCTTAGCGAGCACCTGATACAGTTTGATCGTCAGTACAGTTGATATGAACGTAACAACGACCATGGTCACCAAAAGATACCATGATGTGAAGAAATCATCTACAAAGTATCCGAAGACCCCCAGGATCATGAACACCATTCCAGGTATGAGCATGAAGAATCCCGGGCTCAATGCCTCTACGATCAGACAGAGCGCACCGATGGTTATGCATATCAGTGCTATCGTGACAGGTTCCATGAGAATACGTATATGGTGACAGTATTTCAAATGCATGTTTTCACGTGTGTATACGTAACTCAAACCGGTTTCAGAGAACGAAAAAGAGGGGCTGTTGAGGTATATAATGTATAATAATGTACATTAATGAACAAAAAGTATGTATATAGAAGCATCTTTCACGAGAATATGCAAGATGTGCATAGTGAACCGGACAACAGGAAAAGATATGTGTATTTGGCCACGGGAATGGTAATGTTATTGTTCTTAGGTCTGATATACGCATGGAGCATATTCAGAGCACCTTTGGGCGCCGAATACGGCTGGTCCGTTTCACAGCTGTCATTGACGTTCACGATCTCGATAATCGCGTTCTGTATGGGAATATACAGCGCCGGAAGGTTGCTCAGAAAAGCAAGACCCAGCAGTATGTTCATATTGTCTGCGGTACTGGTCTTCATAGGGTTCGTGGGAACATCGAGGATGGACCCGAGCAATGACATGAGCCTGGTAATGCTGTATATCTTCTACGGCGCGTTCGTAGGAACCGGAGTAGGATTCGGATACAACACGGTGATCAGTACAGTGAACAGGTGGTTCCGCGATAAATTGGGGTTCGCATCCGGTTCGATGATGATGGCATTCGGTCTCGGAGGCATCGTTCTGGGAACGACTGTCAGCGAAATGATATCACGGTTCGGATTACATGATACGTTCATCGTGCTCGCAATAACAACGACCGCGGCAATGCTTGCAGGTGCAGTTCTGCTGAAAGCCCCTGTGATAACCGACACGAAAGCTGTCGTGGCAGAGGGTGCAGGGTATTCCCCGAAAGAAATGATGAAGACGCCGTTCTTCTGGTATTTCTTCATCTGGGGTGCCGTGGTGACGTCGGCAGGTCTGATGGTCATAAACAGTGCTGTTCCCATTGCGTTAGCATTCGGAGGATTCGCAGTGCTCGGTCTGCTTGAATCGATATTCAACGGTACCGGAAGAGTGGTATTCGGATCGCTGTTCGATAAGATCAAGGAAAGATCGCTGACGATACATGCGGTCGCCCTTGTGATAGGAGGCGCTTCGTTGGTCCTCGCGACATACACCGACAGCCTGGTGATAGTTATATTCGGAATGCTGGTGGTCGGTCTGGTATACGGAGGAACGCCCGCGTTCACTTCAACGATCGCACATGACTATTTCGGTAAGAAGTATCATCCTGAGAACTTCAGCATAATGTCGTTCATCCTGATCCCAGGCGCTCTCATCGGACCAATGGTGTCGGGATATCTGGTGGATCAGTCCGGTGGCTATACGTCAACGTTCATCGTGGTCTTCGTGCTGGCGATCGTGGCTGCACTGCTGAACACAGCGTTCCGTATAATCGGAAAGAAAATGCCGCCTGTGGATGAAGGGCAATGAACTGAAAAAGAACAAGAAAGAAGGAAGAAGATCGTAAATGGTTTGAAAAGGGATCAGATCTTCCCTTCTTTCTTCAGTTCTTCCAACAGCTCTTTGACCTCTCCTTCGCCGTCTGCGAAAAGTTCATACTCTCTCTTGTCCAGGTGTCTCATCAACGTTATGAGTTCGCCCATGTGTGTCTTTTCCTCATCACGTATGTCCTGAAGAACTGCTTTGGCGACAGGGTTGTCAGTTGCGTTGGCGTGCGCATCATAAAGGAATATCGCTTCAAGTTCTCCTGCAATATCGATCCTGATGGCCTGTGCAAGTTCCTGGTCGGTCATTTTTCTGTTGATGTTCCCGATGAACGGGTCTGCAAATGTCGGCATTTTTGATCACCTGTATAGAAATCGTCGATAATGTAGAAATAACATCCGTTAACTGCTCCTGCAGATGGATACGGCCGTGCGGGTCACTTCTTTCCTTTTTCAGAGAGAGTGAACCATTTTGCGGCTTCATCCTCGCTTTTCTTCACGCCGCGTCCTGCGGCGTACATCCAGCCGAGGTCGTACTGAGCAGACGAATTCCCTTGGTCAGCTGAAAGTCTGTATAACCTTACAGCTTCCTTGTCATTCTGTTTTACACCTTTTCCGTCGGCATACATCTTTCCCAGGTCATATTGAGCAAGATCATTTCCCTGATCTGCCGCAAGCTTGAACCATTTTGCTGCATTCTCTTCATTCTTACCCGACCATTCCTCTTTCGAAAATATCCTTCCCAATTCATATTGAGACCAGACGTTCCCCGATTCAGCGACAGGAGTAAGCAACTTACAGGCTTTGTTCAGATCCTTTTTGACACCGTTCCCGCGGGCGTACATCATTCCCAGTTCGTATTTTGCTGGAAGTACGCCCTGATCGGCCGCAAGCCCGAAGAGTTCTGCAGCTTTTCCCGGATCTTTGGAAACACCTTTTCCGCCGGCGCACATCCTTCCCAGGCAGTATTGACCCCACATGTCCTTTGCGGCCGCTGCCTTCTCATAACATCCTGCGGCCTTCTTGTCATCCTTCGGCGTACCCTTTCCGGATTCATACATCCTGCCGAGGTCGCATTGTGCCCACACGTTACCTTGTTCAGCGGAAAGGGAATACCATTTCACCGCCTCGGTATCGCTTTTGACGACACCTTTTCCTTTCTCGTACATCTGACCAAGGCCGTATTGTGCGTCTGCGTTACCGGACTTGGCAAGTTCTTTCATAGCATTTGCGTCGGCCCGGTCCTTGTCGGATGTCATGCGCCTGAATAGGAATCTTGATTCAAATACTCTTCCCGACACTCTTTATCCAAAGTGATAATTCGTTTTGTGTAATGTTAAAAATATACGACATAATGTTAAATATAGATTACATAATGTCTAACTAAAGAGACATGAGGTGGAAACATATCATATAAAAGCGGAGTAAAACTCATAAATGTGATCGTTGCGGTGGTATTGCTGTTCGCATATGTGATATACGCATCCGGATCGGGCGCACCGGATCAGAACGATCTGAGCGAATGGGCTGTGACCATACTGAAATTCATATTGGCTGCGGTCATTGCCATGATAGTTGCGCAGATCGCATACACCATAGTGCAGTCAGCGAAGCTCTCAGTCAAAGAAGGAAAGGATGACAAAGGAGTAGAAAGGGAAATAGCATCATTGGCGAAAGAGGACGAAATGGATAAACAGATCGGCATGAGATCCGAAAGAGCAGGTTACACATGCGTTGGAATAGGGTTCATGGTGACACTGCTGGCACTTGTGTTTGATACATCTGCTGTAACCGCATTGAACATTATGTTCGGAGCTTTTGTGATCGGAGCGATAATTGAAGGTTCGATAAGCGTATACCTTTACGAAAGAGGCGTGAGGAATGGCTAAGAGAATGGTCAACAACATACGGAAACTGCGTTTCCTTGCAGGAGAGATGACTCAGCTCGAGCTCGCAGAGAAAGCGGAAGCTTCACGTCAGACCATAGTCGCATTGGAATCAGGAAAATATACGCCGTCACTGGAATTGGCGTTCAGGATAGCCGATGCATTAGGCGTGCAGA
>JGI994J12354_10001904_pt1 | contig 20874 bp, 23 predicted proteins | sample IntmicLarv3ML3BL_FD_12354 | JGI IMG/M metagenome (IMG submission 12354) | reverse complement strand
GTAAATAAAGTCTTGGTTATTACAGGCGGGCCTGGCACAGGAAAAACCACTACAATTAATTCGATTTTATATGCGTATAAAAAAGTGCATAAAAATCCTAAAATAATTATGCTCGCTCCTACCGGGAGAGCCGCCAGAAAGATGACGGAGGCAACGGGTTATGAAGAATCTTACACGATACATTCTGCTTTAGGATTAAAAGGCGAGGAAAGTTTCCCCGAATGTTTGGAAATAGAAGAAGACTTAGTTATTGTAGATGAAAGTTCGATGCTTGATATGAGAATTTCGGAACTTTTATTTACCTATATTTCTAAAGATGCAAACTTGATTTTAGTGGGCGATGCCGACCAGTTACCATCTGTCGGCGCAGGCAATGTATTTCGCGAAATAATAAATTCCGGAATAATTCCTGTTGTACGCTTGAAGATGGTTTTCAGGCATTCCGATAAAGGAACAATCGCATTAAACGCGCATTCAATCAACAACGGAGAAACACATCTCAACTACGGAGATGATTTTCTTTTTATTGAAACCGAATCCGATGCGGAAACTTTGAAAAAAATAATACAAATAACGAAGGCTGAATTATCGGATAAAAGTATTGATGAAGTGCAGATTTTGTCGCCTTTCAGAAAAAAAGGATTATGCTCTGTGAATAACATTAACAATATTATTCAAGAACTTTTGAATCCGCCGTCTAACGGAAAACCTGAACTCAAAGTCGGTAAAAAAATTTTGAGAATATGCGATAAAGTTATGCAGACAAAAAATATTGAAAATGCATCTAATGGAGATATTGGCTATATTACGGGCATCTCGAAAGACGAAGATGGCAAAGTTATTCTCACCGTAAAATTCGGTGAAAAACGATTTGTAAGTTACACATCGGATAAGATAAGCCAACTCAACCTTTCTTATGCAAGTACGATTCATAAAAGTCAAGGTGATGAGTATCAAACGGTTATAATTCCAATGCTTTCCTCTTTTTATATCATGCTTAAAAGAAATTTAATTTATACGGCAGTAACGAGAGCAAAGTGCAAGATTATACTGGTTGGACAGAAAAAAGCTTTGTATACTGCAATCAGCAGAAATGACGTTGACAAGAGAAATACTTTATATGGTTACAGACTTAAACGAAGCCATTTAAAGCATTTGAATAAAAATAAGATTGTGTAATCGAGCGCAGATTTAATTTCTGTGTTTTTTTGTGCGCACAATCCAGACGAGGCCGGTCGTAAAACTTCGTTTTACTGCTCACCCAAGCAACCAGGGAGGTGATTTTATTGTATTTTTCCGAAAATCAAAATTACAAACTGATAATTGATTATTCTATCGTTACAGATGAAATGAATCCGCGAACTCATGAAAATTTGGGGAAGTTGATTTGTTTTCACAAAAAATATTCGCTCGGTGATAAACATAATTACAATTCCGCTTTGAATTTATTTTCAAGTTTGATAAGAAGTATTTATCCGACTGAAACAGGTTTTAAAAGAGCATTTTCAAAATGCAATTCCGAACCGGAGTTTATTAACCTAATCAAGCGAAAATATTTAATTCTTCCTGTTTATATGTTAGACCATTCGGGCATTTGGTTACAAACGTATCCTTTTGCCGGTCATTCATGGGATTCTGGATTAGTGGGTTATATATTTGCAAATCACAGAGATATAAAAGAGTTATACGACATAAGAAAATTATCTCAAAAATATTTGGAAATGGCTGAAGACAGGTTAATCGGTGAGGTTTATGAATACGCAAATTTTATTGTGGGGAATGTTTTTTATTTCAAGCTTATCAATAAAAGCGATAACTCAATAATTGATTTGTGTGACGGAATTATCGCCGAAGAACTTTCAGAAATTAAAAGGATTTTAAAATGTTTTATCAGTGATGATTTTAGTGTGCTGATAGACAATTTAGAATATATAACCGGAGAGGAGAAAATTTATGATGCCGTTTATCGTTAGAGGAAATAAAAAAATATTTCTGACTCATGATGAAATATTTAAAATTTACAGTTGGAAAAATGAAAAACATCTATCCGAAGATATTGAGAGTATTTTGGATGAGCATTGCAGAAAACGAGGTTTGTTTTTAAAGAAAAAACTTAGACGTAAACTTGTAGAGCGTGCGACTTCCATATATGAAGATTCAAACTCAAACGACGAAGATTGGATATTTAATTGTGAATTTCATATTAAAGAGGCTTTTGACATGCTCGATGACAACGAGATTGACAAGAAAAAATTTAAGTTTCTTGGAATGTAAAATATTGGAGAACACGAGCGGAGAGGAGAAAATTTATGATGCACTTTATCATTAGAAACCGGAAGAAAATATTTCTGACCAATGATGAAATATTTACAATTTATAGATTTGAACATAAGAAATATTTATCTGAAGATGTTGCAACTCTTTTGGACGAACGTTGTAAACAACATGGTTTATTTCTAAAGAAAAAGATTAGGCGTGAATTCATAGAACATGCAGTTTCCGCATATGAAGATTCAATTCTAAACAGCGATGACCGGATAACAAGTTGCGAATTCGGTATTAATGAAGCTTACGATATGTTTGATGATACTGAATTTGATAAGAAAAAGTTCGAATTTCTTAGTTTATAAAAATATAAAAATTTAAATCGGAGGATTTCACAATGAAAAATGAAGTTAGAGAAAGTATTAAAACCTTGATGTTATTAAATAAAGTGGATAATTTTGATGTGGCTGAGTTATGCAGGAAATTACCTGCGGACTTAAACGGCGAAGAAAGATTGTATCTTGATGTTGTTTACAGAAAAGCTTGGTTCAGATTGAAATACCCATCGGGCAGATTATCAAAAAAAATAATCCGTCTTGATGAGAGAGTTGCGGTTGTTGAAGCGAGAGTATATCCGGATTATAAAGATGATTCCGAAAACTATATTTCAAATGCTTTTGGTCAAAGGAATTATGATGAAAATGACCAATATGCTCAAAAATATTTAGAACTTGCGGAAACCGCAGCCATCGGCAGAGCTTTACTCGATGCCGGTTTCGGAATGGTTTTCGATGATTCGGGAATTACTTTTGATGATATGCCTGTGGATTCGGGCGTTGCTAATTTGGTAGGAAACAAAAAAGACAATTCTAAAAATAAATCTGGGAAAAAAGATAAGGATAATGAGCAATCCAAAGAGGGTGTGAACGATATTAAATCCGAAGATTCGGTTGAAAGTGAAGCAGATTCTACTGAAAGTAAAAATGTTGAAACTTCTTCAAATGTAACAACATTGGAAATCAATAATAGTTCCGAAGATGTTCCAATTGAAAAATCTACTGAAACATCAATAGAAGGTGATTCTTCAAAATTAGTTTTAAATGAAGCTGATGAGGTTGAAGAACTTTTGAAGAAGATGACTTATGAGTATGCTGCAAATTATGTTATTCCCGTTGGTTATCAAAAAGGGAAAACTTTTAAGCAGATTGCGATTGAAAGACCGAGTTCATTGGAATGGTATGTTCATGAATACAGCGGCCCTAATAATATTTTAAAAGCCGCCGCTAAGTTTCTCATTGACAAAGCCTTTAGTGAAAAGGAAAAAGTTTCATAAATTTCATGCAAGGGAAGTGGTTTTATGAATGATTTTAAATTCGGCATTTTGGACGTTGTTAATCTGCTCAGTTTGAAAATCAGAAGTTCTTCTCACAACGGATTTTATGTTGACTGTCCCTTTTGCGGAGGCAGAAAAAAAGGAAAAATGCGCATTCATACCACAATGAATTACTTCACCTGTTACAGATGCGGTGAATCGGACGGTATGCTCGGATTATATGCAAAACTTCATGGGATAAGCACAAGTGAAGCGTTTAAAAAAATAAACAACGCTCTCTTCCACGGCGAAAAAACTTCTTTGCATCGAACAGGATTTAAAGAGGTTTCCAATTTCCAAGAAGTTAAATTGATACCGACGGCAGCAATGGATAAATGCCATATTGCCTACACTTACTTGCTTTCTTTTTTAACATTAAGTGATTTTCATAAAGATAAATTGCTTAATCGAGGCTTGAGTGAATTTGAAATCAGAAAAAATGGTTACAAATCCATTCCCGTATTCGGAATTGAAAAATTAATTAATGCTTTAACAGAAACCGGGATATGTCTTTATGGCATACCCGGATTTTATTTTACAAAGGACGGAAAGTGTAAAACTTCGTTAAATCCGAAACTATCCGGCATAATGATTCCGGTAAAAAGCATAGAGGGTTATGTAACAGGAATCCAGATAAGACTTGATAATCCTATAGACGGAATGAAGTATATGTGGTTTTCAAGCTCCAAATATGAAAACGGTGCATCTGCCTCGGTATCTCCGCACTTTGTGGGTACGACCGAAACAGATGCAATTTATTTAATCGAAGGAGCACTCAAAGCTGACATCGCTCACTATTTTACTAAAAAAACTTTTCTGGCTGTTGCGGGAGTAACGCAATCAAACAGTTTAGTTGCGCCATTAAAAACTCTTAAAATATTGGGTTTTAATAAAATCGTTGAAAGCTTTGATATGGATAAAAAAACTAATGCGAATGTTGAAAAAGCTTTGTTAAAAACAACTGCATTAGTCCAAAGTATGGGATTTGAAATGCTCAGTTTAACTTGGGATTCAAAATATAACGGTCTTGATGATTATTTCTATAACAAAATTATTTCAAAACAATAAATATATGAGCAAAGATTGTGAGGGACAAAATGGGAAGTTTCAAAGTGGAATTTAAAAAGGAATTATATGATTGGGCAATAAGCGAATCCGGAAAATCAATTGATGAAATAAGATTGAAATTCAACAAAATAGATAAATGGATTACAGGTGAGGATTCGCCAACATTTGAGCAATCTAAACAATTGGCTGAATTTCTGGGTGTAACACACGGCTTAATGTTTTTAAATAAGCCGCCGCAAACAAAAGTAATAGATATTGTTAATAAATATTGCGAATTAATGGAGGACATTGATACTTTAATGAAGGAATATTTATTCGAAAAGGACAAAACAGAGAAAGAAAATTTATGTGTGCAATTGGAAAGCAAATGTATTGAATATAGCGCTTTTATGGATACTGATGTGAATTTTGGAGGTAGCAATGGAAGCTTATAAAGAATTGCTTAATTTAATCAAACAGTTATCTCATTCGCGTGATTGCCGAGAAGTCTTTACGGATTTCATGGAAATAACCGCTATCACCATAAGCAATAGTGTAGATAAATTAAATTTTACGGAAAGAGAAAATCAATATTTAAATACAATGAAGAAATACACTCCCGAACATCAAAAATTATTTCCTGAAATGCTTAGTCGGTTAGTTATAGCATTGGGAAATGCACCTTTTGATGTTTTGGGAAAACTTTTTTATGAGTTAGGCTTACCTGATAAAAATAAGAGTCAAATTTTCACGCCACAGCATATTGCTGACATGATGGGAGCGTTAGTGTTATCAAACGACAACAAAACCATTTCCGAACAGGGCTTTATCAGTTTTCATGATTCCTGTTGCGGTTCGGGAGTACTATCGCTGGGATTTGCAAATGCCATGGGAACAAATGGTTATAACTATTGCAATCAAATGTTAGCGACAGCAGTAGATATAGATTTAAGATGTGTTTATATGAGCTATATTCAGTTGTCGCTATATGGCATACCGGCTATCGTTATTCATGGTTCTGCGTTAACGATGGAAGAGTATTCTCGTTGGTTCACACCCACTTATATACTTGGTAATTGGCAACGTAAAGTAGCTAAAGTGTGAAATTGAAATGTTTTGTGATTCTCTGAGTACGCTTACAGACGAGGGCATAAGTGCGTATATGTTTGAATATGAGTGCTAATCTGTTAAACAAACAACTTTATAACCAATGGTTTAAGGAGGATTTTAAAATGGCTAATATGTGTAGTTCGAGTGTTACTTTTAAATCAGAAAACGAAACGGATTTAAAATTTTTACACGAATTATTTTTAAAGGCGAAAAACACGGAGAATTATTACACAGAAGAAATATGCAATGATTTAAAAATAGAGATAAAGAATGATTATGATTTGGGGTTCATTTATGATGTAAGTGAAGAGGTTTCATCTCATTTTCAAATTGAAAGAGAAACAAAGTGGTCACCTCGAATGGACTTATTCGATGCAATAACAGAGAAATTTGAAGGTATGGAATATGTTTATTGTGCGGAAGAATGCGGAAGTAAAATTTATATAAATACGGGTGCGAAACGTTTTCGTACAATCACTATCCCTAAATTCTTTAGGGCGTTTAGTCCATATAGTGTTAAAAACGGAGGACTTTCAGAAATTTGAAAGTCACAACTGACAAGTTAAGAAGTGGAATGATGGAGTAACGTCCTGAAACGCTTCCCCTAATCTGCGACATGCATTGAATATTGCTAACATTTCGATGTATGAAGCTCGCTAAAGTCGACTGAGAGTACACCCTAAGTAGCAAAACACCGCTACAGGAAAAGCAAGCTAGAGGTGGCTGAGTGTATGATAGGTCGGGGGTCTATAAAATATCTATGGTGAGAATAGTGTCATTGCGGTGATACTGACGAACTTGCGAAGGTACAGGTCTAAATGATAAATACGTAGAAATGCGTATGCCACCAAAGAGTGGAGTGTGTGGGGTAAAGTAAAACTCCGTATTATGAAATTCCCTATTGTGTTACAGGCACATTCAAGCATACAGGCTTATAGCAAGCACCTAAGGACATTTATGCAAAGATAAATTTGTCGGAACGTTGGAAGCTATGAACACAAATGTTAAGGTTGTAGCAAACCGATGGTGTGTTGGCAAGGAAAGATGAAAGTCAGCAGAAAATGCTGACATGATAAATCATTCCATTATCATTATAACTTGCCTTAATCATAGTGAAAGTGGTGGCACGAGCGATGAAGCCCCTGTAATGGGGGTGGAGCAACAGCCACCAGACAGGTTTAGATTGCTAATTATTTCTAAATTCTTCAAGGTTCTTTTGTGACTAACAGAAACCAAACTCAGTAAGGGGGCGGTTGACTTGACTGTCGATACGAACTTAAAGAAGAAACAAAAGCTACGCAACAACGAGTATTACGATATGCAAAGCATATTTGACAAACTGCACGAGGAGGCGTGCGACAATAAGGCATTTCATCACTTAATGCCTATAATCTCTTGCGAAGATAATATTTTGTTGGCTTATCGAAACATCAAAAATAATAAAGGGTCAAAAACAAAAGGTACTGATGGACGGACAATAGAGTATTACAAGGGTTGGTCGGAAGAAAAGTTTGTTAATTATTTTCAAAATAAACTATCAAACTACTTCCCTAAAAGTATTCGTAGGATGGAAATTCCTAAAGAATATCAACCCGGAAAAACACGTCCTTTAGGCATTCCCTGCATGGACGATAGGATTATACAGCAATGTATTCTCCAAGTATTAGAACCGATTTGCGAATCCAAGTTTCACAAACACAGTTATGGATTTCGCCCAAACAGAGCAGCAAGCCACGCAATAGCCCGAACAAAGTATTTAATGTGGAAAGGCAACTTTCATTATGTGGTAGACATTGACATTAAAGGATTCTTTGACAATGTTAATCACGGAAAGTTACTCAAACAAATGTGGTCGTTGGGAATACAGGATAAAAGCCTGTTAAGTGTAATCGGTAAAATACTAAAATCTGAAATTAAGGGAATCGGCAAACCTAATAAGGGTACAGCCCAAGGCGGTATTATAAGCCCATTACTATCAAATGTTGTGCTTAATGAGCTTGACTGGTGGTTAAGTAATCAATGGGAAACTATTAAGACAGAATACCCCTATGCTACCCTTTGTGCCAGACTTAGGGCATTGAAGAAAAGTGACCTGAAAGAGTTCTATTTTGTAAGATATGCTGATGATTTTAAAATTCTTTGCAAAGATTATAAAACAGCCCAAAAGATTTTCGTCGCCACAAAAAGTTGGTTAAAAGAGCGGTTAGGACTTGATGTAAGTCCTGAAAAATCAAAGATAACTAACGTAAGAAAAGGCAAAACAGAATTTCTAGGGTTTGCCCTATACGTTGAAAAACAAAAGGGCGGAAAGTTTGTTACACGTAGTAATATCTCGGAAAAAGCGAAAAAGACAATGAAAGAAAAACTCAAAGGGCAGATTAAAAAAATCGGACACAAACCTAATCCGTACGAAGTGCGCAAGCTTAATGCTATGATTTTAGGTATGCACGGGTACTACAAAACAGCTACCATGTGCAGCCATGATTTTGCCGAAATAAACTACATTGTCCGAAAGAGCCTGCGTGTTAGGCTTAGAAGATATACCAAAAAGGTTAAGGGGAGAAAAAAGAAACCCGAAGCCGAGTCTATGTATTCAAAAACATATCAGAAATTCTATGGGAACTATAATGGAAAACCCATTATTGTTGCAGGAATAGCAGTCTTTCCGATTTACGGCTGTAAATTCCATGCCCCAAAGTTTTTCACACAAGAAATCAATAAATATACAGAACACGGTCGACAGCTTATTCATAATAGGTTGTCTGGCACGGAATACCTTGTTAAATACTTGCTTAGAAGCAAAGAATATGACAAGTCCGTGGAGTATAACGATAATAGGATATCACTTATTGCTGGTCAAAATGGTAAATGTTTTATTACTGGTGAAACTCTGGAAATTGGTAATATGGAGTGCCATCATAAAACGCCAAAAGAACTGGGCGGTACTGATGAATATCGTAATCTTGTGTGGTTGAGAAAAGATGTGCATAAACTTATTCACGCTACTCAAACTGATATAATCGAGAAATATTTATTGAAACTTAATTTAGATACAAAGGCATTGAAAAAGGTTAACTCTTTAAGACTATCAGCAGAAAATTTAGAAATAATGTTTGAAACAATCTAATTCTTGTTGGAACGCCGTATGCGGGGAAACTCGCACGTACGGTGTGAGGCAGGGGAAAAGCCGGAAACATCAGAAACGGTAGGCTTACCTATTGCCATATGCGGACGGAGAATTTTATGATGATAACTTTAAGTTAGATATTTGGGGATTTGATAATATTCCATTATCAGTATTAAAACTTCTTGATTTAAATAAGGGCATTTGCTTTAGTGGTGGAGAGTATTTCTCAAATTTTGTTTCCTTGATGAATGAATGTTATAGGTTGTTGAACAGAGAATTTACTTCTTTTGAAGAACTCGAAACATTTTGCAAAGTCCTAAGTAAAGTTACCGGCGAGGGGATAAGTTCGTATATGTTTCAAGATTCAGAATACTAATTTTGAAAGAATGAGCAAATTTAAGGAGGATTTTTAAATGGCGAAAATATACAGTTCAACTGTTACTTTTAAGTCGGAAAACGAAAAAGACATAAAATTTTTGCATAAATTGTTTTCAAAGGCTGAAAGTGATGAAAATTATTCTACAAAAGAAATATGTAATGACTTAAAAATGGAGTTAGAGGATGATTATGATTTAGGTTTCATTTATGATATCAGTAGGGAGGCTTCATTTCACTTTAGTCTTGACAGAGAAACAGAAGGAGCACCTAAGATAGAGTTATTTGATGCTATAGCTAAAAATTTTACAGATTTAGAATATTTTCATTTTGTAAACGAAAAAGGAGACTTCTGTGAGGACGTATTTCAGTTGAATATTTTTGGTTTTGATGATATCCCTTTATCTGTATTGAAGTTTCTAAATGTAGATAAAATCTTTTTCGGTTCAGAGGACTTCTCAAATGAAAATTCTTTACTGGAGGAATGCAATAATTTACTTCTCAGAGAATTCACCTCTTTTGAAGAACTCAAAACATTTTGCAGAGTGATGAGTAAGGTCACCGGTGAGTGTATGAAAGTGCATAAATTTCAATATTCACAATATTAATTTAAATATTATTTGAGGAGGGTTTTAACAATGCTATATATAGTAAATATAGAACGATTTGAAAGGCTTTGTCTCGCAGATGAATCAGATATAAAGTCGAGAACTTCGTTTGTAAAACAATTTTTATATTTAATACAATGGAAAAATTATTGGAGTGATAATAGATTTTTCATATATTCGGACACAAGTTCGACATGTGATGAACTGAAAACAATTAAAAGTTTTCTTCCTAAAGTTTTAACCGATAATACTTTTATTGCTGATGATACGATAACAGCATTAGACTTGTGTATTCTGGCAAAAGATATTGAGTATGGACTTAAATCAAAGCAAATGCAAGTGTTTAATCATACGAAAAAACTATATCTTAATTTAAGAAAAGAGCCTCATCTAATTTTGGAATTGCTGCGGATCGACAATTCTATGGGAACGAACTCTTGGATTGGAGATAGTTTAAGCACTTCTATGAATCCAAGGATATCTTACAGCACACTATCAGAAGAGCTATTTGATAAGATTTAGTCATTGTACTAAAATATAACTTGAATTTTGTTAATAATTATTAAAGCTATAGAACAGCGAAGAACTCAAGGTTTTTCGTTGTTCTTTTTTTATTCAAAAAGTAAATAAACTTAGACATTTTAAATTAGCAAACAATTGTAGTATAATTTGAATTAGTTTTCGTAAGAGGGTATTGAACATTGAAATTAATTTGTTGGTGCAAACGTTTGTAAATAAAAGACACTAACTATTTTACAAGGAGTGATTTTATGTTAATACCTGTTGACCACGGAAATCGAAATATTAAAACAGAAAACTTCATTTTCACAAGTGGTTTAGCCATCTCTAAGATGAAACCATCTATGGGTAATCACCTGCTTTATGAGGGTAATTACTATTCACTTTCAAGCACTCGAACTGAGTACAAAAAGGACAAATCCGTTGATAACACATTTTTTATTCTAACATTATTTGCGATAGCAGATGAAATGTTAAAAGAAAACAACGGCTTTTCAAAAAACATTATTCTTCCGGTCGGTCTTCCGCCAAAATTTTTCGGACTATATTATAAAAAATTTGAAAACTATTTTCTAAACAGAGGAAAATTAGAGTTTGAATATAAAAAGCAAGTTTTCAATATTGAAATAGTTCTTGTTCCAGTATATCCGCAGGCTTTCGCCGCATTATTTACCAAGCCTGAAATTATCAATGAACACGATAAATTAGTTGCGATAGATATCGGAGGTATGACTTGCGATATAGTTGTTTACGAAGACGGACAGGTTAGATATGACCTATCAAAATCAATCGAATCCGGAATAATAAAAGAATATCATCACATTAATTCTATTATCAATTCGGAATTCGGAATAGACCTTTGTGAAAATGATATAGATAAAATTTTTAAAAATACGAGTGAGCTAAAAAATGCTGATTTAACAAATAGGGTAGATTCTTTATTTAAAACCTATACGAAAGAATTGGTCGGTAAAATCAGTGAAAGTATTCCGCTTGTAACTTATAAAACGGCTTTAATCGGCGGAACCTCAAGACTTTTAGAAAAATATTTAGCTATGTATGTACCTAACGAACCTTATTTTATAGGAGATATTCACGCAAATGCAAAAGGCTACAGGATTTTATTTGAATTAGAAGACAGTTTGGGGAAGTATTGATATGAAAAAGTGTTTAAACAAATTCACGATCAGCTTCGATTCGGAAAATCCTGAGCATTTATTAGCTATGAATATACTCAATTCTATGGAAAGGAGCAAAGCAGATTACATCGCAAAAGCAATTGGCTTTTATCAAAAAAATATAGAATCTAACCCCAATTCAATTCCTGAAAATGACGTTAATGAATTAAACCATACAAATGACTCAACAAATGTAAATCAATTGTTTAATAGTTTGAAAGGTTTCAGAGATTAAATATCGGGAGTGATTGGTATGTATAAGGTATGTAACGGCGTGTTAATAACATGCAATGGTGCAGAATCAAAAAAATTTAAAAATTATATTTATAAGGCACTTGAATACTCGGATAAATTATATAAAAAAAATAAATAGAATTAATCAGTACGAAACTTCAATTGAGGATTCATTTTTTGAATCATATGTTGAAACCGCGATTTACAATGAAGAATCTTATTTTTATTATGAAAATAATTTAAACTCTCTGACAAATATTTAACGTTATCAGAAAAACAGCGATAATTAAATTCAGAATTTTAGGTTATACAAATAAGAAAATAACCCTGCTTCTAGGTGTTTCCGAAAGACAATTAATCAACACTTAAAACATATAAGAAACGTTTTTGAAGAAAACAATAAATAAAATTAAGTTGATATGCGAGGTCTGAAGATGATAAGGAAATGTCATTAGAACTGTTATACTTGTTTTTAAAGGACAAATTATTAAAGGCTCTATGCTTTACGATTCGTTTGATTCGGATATGTTTGTGCATCTTACGGTTGTTTTTATTAAGGCGTGTACGCTTTATAAAGCATAAGGTCAATTCATATTTGTTTTTCAATATACAACTTCAGAAAATGGCTTTTTAAATTTTATCTAACTTTAAGAAGTCATTTTCTTGATACTATAATTTTTTATTTAAATGGGGCGACTTTAAATGAGAGAAATGTTTGAAAGTATCGATAAAAACGGTAACCGATTTAAAGCATTAGCCCGTAAAGAGGTGTGATAATTGAAACATTTGGAAAAACTTTTGCTATTTAATTCGTACATGTTACTTAATAGACGGGAAATTATTGAATCATTTGATGATTTTGTAATTCACCATAAAAATGAAAATAATAAGGATGCTTATAGCACCACTAAACGTAAGGTACTCTTATCGTTGTGTGGTAAATTTTATCAACTATTGATTCAAAAATATATTCCGAATCTAACAGAAGATTGGCTTTACTACAAATATAGTGTTATCGAAGATAGCATTAAACTGACTTTGTACAAATGTGAAGAAATTGAATTCAATGAAAATAATGAGGTTGAGTCTTTAGTAAGTGACGAAGAATATACACTTATCGAAGTTAAGTGTGATTATCTTACAGTTGAACAATATGCAATTTTACACGAAGTTACTGATACAACTGTGCGTCAATGGATTCGGCGAGGAAAACTCAGAACGGCAAAAAAAGAAGGGAATAGCTGGTTAATTCCGACTTTGGCAGATAAACCCACTCGTGGATTTGAAAGTGCAACATATTGTTAGGAATCACTACCATTTGAAATTATTAAAAAGTTTCCCTATTTGCAAGGCTCTCATAAAATTCACATTTATCAGGATGAAGATAGTAAAAGAATTTTTCACTGTATCATAAACGAAAAACATATCAAGTTAGATATAAAGGAAAGAGAAAGCTTGGAATTAGCATTAATCAGTACACCAAATGTAATTGTTGAGGATGCATTCTTCACCATGACCACTAAATGCAAAGCTCATCAATATACTTCAAAGTAAATAGTTATTTTAAATCTATAAAAAAAATGCATCCTTGTTATAACGATGTAGTTAACTTGCAAATCTGTTTAATAAACATAAATAAGAATATTTCAACAAATACTGCAACAGTTTCTTTTGTAAAAGAAACTGTTTGTTTTTTAAAGGCATTGTGCTAAAATAAGAGAAACAAAAATAGGCAGGTGAGTATATGATTACGAGAGAACGATATATGCAACAAATCCGCGACTTCATAGACAAGCCGGTTGTCAAGGTAATAACCGGAATGCGGCGTACAGGTAAAAGTGCTCTTCTTGAAATGACAATGAATGAGCTGATGCTGCGCGGTGTCCGCAAAGAGAATACCTTTTATGCCAACTTTGAATCTTTACGCTACGAAAAACTAAAGGATTATCGTGCACTGTATGAAGCGGTTTCACTAGCGGCTGAAGCTGCCAATGGTAGGTTATATATCCTGCTGGACGAAATACAGGAAGTATCGGAATGGGAAAAAGCTGTAAACTCTTTCCGTGTGGACTTTGACTGCGATATTTTCATCACGGGTTCAAATGCCAAACTACTTGCAGGGGAACTTGCAACACTCCTTGCCGGTCGATATATTGAGATACGCGTCTATCCGCTGTCCTTCGCCGAGTATTTAGATTTTGCCAATGCAGACGAAGCAAGGACAACGCAGTCACCGCAAGAACATTTTGCGGATTATTTACGGTTCGGTGGTTTGCCCGGCATTCACCAGATGAAATGGGAGGAACCGCTCATCATGCAATATCTTACGGATATATATCGCTCGGTACTGCTCAAGGATGTAATCCAACGTAGCAGTATCCGTGATACAGCATTGTTGGAAAGCATCGCCCTGTATCTTATGGATAACATAGGAAATATTTTTTCTGCAAAGACAATCTCAGACTTTCTGAAAAATCAAGGACGAAAACTCAGCACCGAAACCGTATACACCTATATCAAAGCACTAGAAAGCGCATTTTTAATCCACAAGGTTTCCCGTTTTGATATTAAGGGGAAGCGGATGCTTGAAACACAGGAAAAATACTATCTATCCGACCTCGGATTGCGTCACGCTATTCTCGGCTACCGCGACAACGATATTGGTGGTGTGTTGGAAAATGTGGTGTACCTTGAACTGCTTCGGCACGGATATGCCGTGAGTATTGGAAAGCAAGGGGTAGCTGAAGTGGATTTTGTGGCAAACAAGACGGATGACCGCCTGTATGTTCAAGTATGCTATGTACTGACCGAGGACAACACCGAGCGAGAGTTCTCCTCTCTAGAAGCCATTCCTGACAATTATGAAAAAGTGGTCTTGTCTACCGACTCTCTGTTGAGCTTCAATCGAAATGGTGTGCGGCAGAAAAATATAATAGAGTATTTATTGAAAGAATAAGTAGTGATATTATTAAGTAAAAAAAAGAAGGTTCCATTTTTATGTTTTAAGAGAACTGTTTTAAATAATAGTTCTCTTTTTAGTCGTCATCGATAAAAGGAGCAACATCGTTTTGGCGTGATGTACCATTTTTCTTGTAAGCAACATTATCAATTTTAATTAATATCATCAGAAACAAGAACACTATGATGCTTTATTGTTCTGAGTCTTCGCTTTTATAATTTGCAAAATCATTAGTAATTCCATAAACGCATTTAATTTTATCAAAGGATAGCAAAAGTTTGCGAATAAGTTGACTTACTACAATATTATCATCTTCATGGTCACTTGTAGAAAGACACACTTGTACATTTATAAGTAATGCATTTAATATTTTAATTAAATTTTCGGCACTCGGATTTTTCGTGCCTGCTTCAATATTTGTTAAATACGGATAATCAATTTCCGCAAGGTCAGAAAGTTCTCTGACTGATAATTTTCTCAACTCTCTATGCTTAAATCCCTTTTGCTAATTTCTGAAAATCGAAATCTTCCACAGAATCCACCTTATTTACTCTCGTTTTCTAAATCCTAGTAACAAAGTCAATTCTTTTATAATGAAGTTTGCTATCGATAATTTTCTAATAACGATTGATTTGAATTAAAAAAAACACTATACTTATTTTATTTAGCACCTTATATAGGAAATCTTTCATGTTAGGAGATGTTTTTCTTGGAATTTTTCAAGAACTTTTTTCAGATTTGGAATTCTAAAATCAAATCAACAAATGCAAATTTAGGAGAGCCGATGGAGGAGGAACGAACGGATTATGAATATCTGTTTTATTTCTATGAGAACAGGCATGGCGATAATATTAAAAATGCTAATATTAACGGCATATTCTATATTATCGATGGAGAAGTATTTCCAGACCATTTCTCTGAAGTTAGTTTTATCGACGCTGCATCGTCGGGTATACATAAAGAATGCATGTTTCATAATGTATTTTTTGAAAAATACATACGCTTTAGATTTCCGGAAGCAAGTAACCACGAATTTTTTCCACGAGGTCGTGTTGAAGTCATTTCCGAAAAAGTCGCATATATATGGATAGATTACTGTTATAAAGATAATATTGAGTTAATTGAAAAAATAAAAAAGCTATATAAAATCAGAACCACGGAATGCAAAGTTCGAGGTGGTACATATATTTGCAAAGATTGCAGAGAAAATTATTTTCTAAAAAAGGGATTGTTAAAATAAATGACTTTTAAAGCTATTGAAACTTCTTTATATGAAACTCTCAGTAAAGAAGAAATTACTACAACCGAATCATCATAAAACAATTGAAAGGGCATTCTATATTTGATAATATAAAAAAGTAATATTGATTTTTGTTTAGCACCATGAGTGTTACTCTTTGTACCTTGTTGCATAGATTCTATATGCTATGCTTCTCAATTTAACCAATCTTATACGTATTATACGTATGCATAAAGCAGGATTTAATTCTTTTAAACGGCACATGTTTAACTGAGTAATCCTGTTTTTTTTGTGCTTTTCAGCCTACGGGTTTTAAAGATAAATATATAAAAAATAGGAGGGTTTTTATGCAAAACATTTGTATTTCAGGCGGTGTAACAAAAGATTTAGAGCTTAAAGATGGCAAAAACGATGCTTTCGTTAACTTTTCTTTAGCTGTAAATCAAGGTTTCGGCGATAATCAGACAGTCAATTATTATCAATGTGTTCTGTATGGTTACGATGCCAAAAGAATTGTAAATGCCGGAGTGAAAAAGGGAAGTCGCCTTATACTCAACGGTAAATTTACAATCGAACCTTATACAACCGATGACGGAACTTCAAGAACCGCATTTAAAGTTAATGTGTCAGATTGGGAATTTAGTAATTCAAGTTCGAATCACAAAAATGATACTCAATCAGCGCAGCAAGATTTTGATGTTGTTCCTATTCCTGTGGATGAAGTTTGTTTAGACAGCGATGAATTACCTTGGTAAGGTAAAAAGAAAATTTGGGATTGCATACGCAGTTCCTTTTTTTGTACTAATTCCAAACGAAGAGTGTTGATAAATATTTTCATACCCCTTGCGGTACGTGTAAACACTATGAAAATATTTATCTATTATTTAAATTGGAATGAGTATTATTGGGAGGTTAATAATTCATGAAAAAATCATTTTTAAGCAGTTGCATCAGTACTATGTCGGGTATTTATTTAGCCTTGTTTGCTGTTTTAGGCAACAAAGCATATTCGATTTTACACATTCCATTTTTAATAGGAATAATTGCAATTGCCGTTTTTTACAGAAAGAGAATAATATTTTTATTTTCTAAATTAAAAAACTATGTGATTGAAAAATTTAAGAAATGCTCTAAACTCTTTAAATTAAGACGTTCCAAAAAATCAGATTATGAAAGAGAAAAAAATATTCAAAAAAACAAAAGGATATTTCAATTATTCAGTTTATTGATTACAGAAAAATTAGTGGCTGTTTATCCGAAAGTAACATGGACATTCGTAAGTAAGAACTCATTAGAAGTTGCTTTATACGGAGGCTGTTGCAGGATTTCTCTCACTCATGCCGAAGAAAATAATTTTGCGGAAGTGAATTGTGATGCCGAGGGACGAATTAATATCAATTTAATTAAAGTTAATGAACTTCCGAATAAAGATATTACGTTTAAATTTCCTCAAGAAAATACTAATCACTCTAAATTCAATTTAGACGAGTGGTTTTCTTCGGTCGGAAATGAAGAACTGACGAATATCGTTATTGAAATGAACTCTGACGGATTTAATAAATTATTTATTAATGCTGACGGAGAGGTTTTTACAAACATTTCAAACATTCAATCAAAGGATTCATTGATTAAAAAAATTGAGAACTTTCCTATTAAAATGTATTGGGGAAGTTTAATCGGTAAATTTGATGATATTGGATTAAAAGTTAAAGAAGAAAATGAAAACCTGGTGGTTACATGGTAAAGAGAGGAGAAAATTTTTATGGCAAAATGCAAGTTATTTGATGGGTGGACGTTTGCTCGTGCTTTACCCGAACCTTTTAATTATGGTTCGGTTTCTAAAACAAGTACAACGGTATTTTCAAAGTTTAGTGTAGGAGCTTCTCCGAAATCAACACTTCACGCAGCAACACTCAGAGCGATTATTGCTTATGCTGACGTTGAATTAGGCAGATGCGAGGGCGCAGTCGGTTATCAAATCGATTTATACGGTATATCTGAGTACCGCTCACAAAAAGGCGGTCAAACTCATGTTATTATATACAATAAAATTTCCGGAGGTTTTAAAGGTGGTATTTTTGAAGACGGTAATTCGATTCCGAAAGCTTACGTTTTAAAAGATTCTAAGGAAACAGGCACGGCTCTTTTATTTAATCTTATTTCAATTGCGATGGAAGAAGAGGAATTTGCTAAAAACTACAGTGAATTTTTAAGACTTCGTGATGTCGGTCTTCATACGGATTTAGAAAAGGCAACTGATTTGGCATATATTCTTTGCGATAATATTTTCAGAAGAATAGAAAATCAAAGCTTAGATGAGAGAATTCCCATGTCTATTTTGTCAACGGGTAATATTCCTACACTTACAAATGTAAATCTGAAAAATGGCGCATATAACCCGACGAGTGTGATTATAGGTAAGTTCCAAATATTGAATACCGGAGTTACGCCAAAAGCAGCATCAGTTGTTGTATCTCATTCAGATTTTGTTGATAAATATAAAACTTCTGAAAGAAAGTTCAACGAAGATGAGAAAAAACTTATACCGGAATTGCCGGAGTGGTATGTAATACCTAACCAAGTTATCAGCATTTGCAAGCACATCAAGGAAACTTCAACCGCAAAACAACCGATGCAAAATTTTATGCTCAGGGGAATAAGCGGAACAGGGAAAACCGAATCCGCAAAAGCTATCGCGGCAGGTCTCGGTTTACCATACTTTTTTTATACCTGCTCGGCTAATTCAGAAATTTTTGATTTGCTCGGACAATATTTACCCGAGTGTTCGGAAGAATCGAACGCTTTTAAAAGTTTTGATTATCCGACTTATCCAACACTCGAAGATATACAAATGGACCCGTCAACCGCTTATAAAAAGCTGACTGGAACATATATTGAAAACATCTCCGAAAGTGAGGTTTACAACAAATTAATTGAAGTTATTAAAATAGATTCCAAAACTGAAACTAAAGCAGATAGTCATAACGGAAGTCAAAAATTTATTTATACGGATACGCCTCTTGTAAAAGCAATCAGAAACGGATACCTCATAGAGTTGCAAGAACCGTCGGTTATAAGTAATCCCGGCGTTCTTGTCGGACTCAATTCGCTTCTTGACAGATGCAGTTCTGTTACACTTCCTACCGGAGAAATCGTTAAACGTCATCCGGATACAATCTTTGTGGTTACAACAAATAGTGATTATTCGGGGTGTCGAAACATGAATCAGTCGGTGATTTCACGTATGGATTTAATTTTTGATATAAATGAATTATCCGTTGAAACAATGGTTGAAAGGGCGCATGGGATAACCGGTTTTACCGATATTTCGGCACTTAAAAACATGGCGGAAACCATGAAGAATATAGAAAAGAGATGTCAAGAAACTATGATAACGGATGGGGCTTACGGTTTTAGAGAATTTTTGGCTTGGGTTCAATCTTATTCTGTTATGAATGATTTTTTGGAATCTGCGGAATGTACCGTTTTATCTTCGGTATCGGCAGATGAAGAGAACAGAGCGGAAATATTTAATACATGCTTAGAACCGCGTTTCGGTTTATAAAAATTACTGCGTTTAAATACGTAGTTTTTATTTTTTTATTGAGAGGGATGGAATAATTGAGAACATCGCATTTAGCAATTCAAAGAAAAATTGATGATGAAAAATCCAAATTAACGGATGAACAGATTTTTGGCTCAAGAACTTTTGAGGCATATCTTGAAGACATTGCAGAAGCAGTTTCCAAAAGATACAAAAGGAAATTGAGAGTTAAAGTGAAGTGGGATACGTCGCAGGGTGCGGTAACAGCCTATACCGATAATTCTAAAATAGTTATTAATTCGGGAAATCGTATACCAATGAGTTATCCCTCAAGAAAATTAAAATATTTCAGTATTATGGGATTTTTAGGACACGAACTCAGTCATGTATTGTTTACCGATTTTGTTTTATCCAAAACACATATTTTATCTCTGGTAAATAAAAATAAGTTTTATCCTAAAGAACCATCCGAACTTTCCGCATTTGAAAAATTAAACCTTGAAACAATAAATGAATATTTAAAAGGTGCGAAACCGGAAGTCGGTAAGCTGATAATTATTAGAATCATCGCAGATATTTTAAATATTTTAGAAGACGTTTATGTGGAAAGCTGCATGTGCAACGCCTTTAAAGGAAAACTCAAAAAAGGAATAAGGCTTAATAATTCTCGTATTTCGGATATTGCAGAATCTATAACTGTTCAAATTGATAAAGGCTATGAAGATATATCAATTATGGAAAATATATTTCTTCAATATTGCAGAACCGGTGATTACAATAACCGCGACAACTACACCGGCGAATATATTGATGTATTTAACGAATGCATTTCGTTAATTGATGAATCAATATATGTTGACGACATCAAAATTAGGTTAGACGCGGCAAATACGCTTTTAGTTAAACTGTGGCGATTCGTCAAAAAGCTAATTGATAAAGCTGAAAAAATGCAAGACAAAGATTCATCTTTATCGGCTCAAGATATTGTTGACAGTCTTTTTGGTGATTTATCGGATGAAGTTATGACCTCGGAAATAAGTCCGGCACCCGCCGGGAGAACAAAAGGAAGTGCATCCGGCAGTCCTTATAATTTTACCGGCGAAGATGAAGATTCTTCAGATGATTCCGATGACGAAGTTAATGAAGTTTCCGAAACAGAAACGGGCCGAATTAAGTTAGAGAAAACAGATGAAATATTTGAAGATGATTCCGACGGAACAACGACCTATGACAATAGCTATTCAGGTACCGGTAATGATTATTCCGGTGATATGCTGAGAATATTGCAACAAGTAG
>JGI994J12354_10001903_pt1 | contig 20893 bp, 18 predicted proteins | sample IntmicLarv3ML3BL_FD_12354 | JGI IMG/M metagenome (IMG submission 12354) | reverse complement strand
GATAAGACGAACGCAGCTATCGACACGACCGTCATCAAAGGGAAGATAAACGAAGAGAACGGCAACATCGAACGCAGGAAGATCGAGATCGGCGAACTGTATTGGAAAGCGCATTCTGAAAAGAAGGATGTCAATGAAGAAAAAATCAACAAACTCTTCAAATCCATCGAGAACAGTTTGGAGAAGATCGCCGAATACGAAAAGGAAATAGCTGACTTAAAAGAATAGTTGCGGCCAAAACCTTTTAGGCCTTCCTATCTTTTTATAAACAAGCAGTCCATATCCTGACTGATGACCACCACGGGAAACCGAGAGGACTACCTTATCAACATACTCAGGCTCACTGAGAAACGCCCTGTGGCGAAGACCACCGAACTTGCGGCAATGATGGATGTATCCGCTGCAAGCGTGAGCGAAATGCTCAAAACGTTGTCGGGAGAAGGGATGGTGAACTACCAGAAATACAAAGGAGTGTCACTTACCGATAAAGGCCGGGAGTATGCTATGCAGCTCAGAAGGAAACACCACATAATGGAACGTTTCCTGATCAATGTGCTGGATTCGGACATGGATTTCGCTCATGAGGAAGCCCACAAAATGGAACACGTCCTTTCTGACGAATCCGCAGATAAGATGTGCAGGATGCTCGGCCCTACCGATGAATGCGACGATTGTAAGGAAACATGCGGCATCAAAAGCGAGAGATCGATGACAACGATAACGATGATGGGGGCTCAGACCTCAGGTAAGGTCTCCCATGTTATGTGTGACAATCCCGATCATCTGAGAAAACTGATCTCAATGGGTTTCGTCCCCGGACGTTCCGTAAGAATGGACAAAACATCAAGATCCGGCCCNGTGATCGTAAGGATAGGCGACAGCAATGTTGCAATGGACCGTTCGCTGACGGATATGATATTCGTGGACCTTGACGGTCAGCGGTGAGAGAATACCGCTCTTATCTTCTTCCCTTTCTCTTCCAGTCTCACGAAACCGAATCTTTCGAACTGCACCATATCGTTCTTTTCATCGACCGCGGCATTTTCGGATATTCCCTTCAGGATCGTTCCGTCGGGCATCGCTATCTCTGTTTCCACACCATCGGATACCCACTGGACCGCTTTCACGCCCTGCTTCAGCACAGAAAGGTCGGTACCTGCGTATTTCGCAGGTTTTCCGAATTCCAGATTGCATAGATCCTTCAGCCTTATCATCCCTCTTGATTCGAAAGCTTCCATGTCCTGTTTCGTTATCATCAGTTCATTTTTCGATATTTCGTAATCGCGGGTACCCTTCTCCGGGTGGTCCGGATGTTTCGGAGCGGATCCTTTGAGTCCTATGATCCCGTCAGCAGTGAACTTCACAGGATCTTCGACGAAGAAGTATCTGTTCGCCTTGTCGTCGATCACGTCGCGGTTCATTGCGTACAGCGTATCCCATGAGAATTGTATGTCGATCTGTTTCATTCCCGCTTCCACCCAATATCTTCTGATCGCATCTGCAGATATACCGCGTTTCTTCAACGCTCTCAGTGTTCCTGTGCGTACGTCGTCCCATCCTTTGTACTCCCCTGATCTGATGCTCGCTCCTATCAGCGATGTTTTCAGCACAGTGTCGGGAATGTTCACTAACCCGTAGTGATAGTATTCGGGCGCAGACCACCCCATATGCCGGAATATGTACTCCTGGCGGAATGTGTTGTTCAGATGGTCCTTTCCTCTGATGACATGTGTCATTCCCAAAAGATGATCGTCAATGGCAACAGACAGGTTCATCATCGGGTATACGTTGTACTTCGTCCCCGTTCTGGGATGGGGGTGGTTGACAATCCTCAAGGCAACGAAATCCCTTATTGCAGGGTTCGGGTGTCTTATGTCTGTTTTGATGACCGCAACTGCTTCTCCCTCTCCGTATCCGTTGCTCAGTAATCTGTCGAACCTTTCCAGATTCTCTTCCTTGGAAAGATCATGGCAGGGGCACGGCGTCTTCTGCTCCTTGAGCTTACGTGCAACCTCTTCGTCACATGTACATACATACCCGTTCCCGGCCTCGATCATCTTCCTTGTCAGATCGTAGTATATCGGGAAACGATCGCTCTGGTAGATCGTCTCATGGATCTTGACCCCTAACCATTCCAGGTCCTCGGGTATCATGTCATAAGCATTCGGATCTATCTTCTCCGGATTCGTATCCTCGAACCGGTTTATCAGCTTCCCGCCGTATCTTTTGACATATTCGTCATTGAGTATCGAAACACGCGAGTGACCGATATGCAACGGCCCCGAAGGACCGGGAGCGATGCGCATGATCACCTCTTTTCCGACATTATCCAACTCGGGAAGGTCGTGTCTCTTTTCCTTCTTTTCTTTGATAAGGAGCGATCCGTCTATCTCCGCTAACGCCGCCGTTTGTGCTTCCAGGCCCATTTTGTTAACGTCCGCTGTTATTGACTCTGCCGCTTCCGTCACTTCTTTCGATCTGGACCTGAATTCCGGGCATTCACCCAGTACTTTCCCTACTATTGCTTTGGGATTTGCTGTACCTTTGAAGAATACGGCATTCTGAAGTGCATATTTCCTTATCAGTTCGTCTAACGAGACAACCATATTCCACCTAATCCGTTCGCGATATATTAACGTTTGATTCTCTCGGCCGAATGAGGATATGAGCGAAACGAGTGTAGATTTCAAATACACCCAATCCTATGATGGAACATGTCCATAGGCCGATTCATACCTGAGGATGCGTTCAAGGTAAAAGACAGCATGAAAGCGGATACCTGCGGTGTTACCAAGGTACTTCAGGAAGATCAAGACAGAACTGTCGTTTTCGAGAACCTGAACGGCGGGAAAGCTGTGGGTAACCTGTTCTCGACCCGCACTAAGATCGCAACGGCCATGGGGATCAAAGCGAACGGTATCGTTGAACATGTCCTGAACGCGGTGACATCCCCTAAGGACACGAGGATCGTTGACAAGCCCGCTTTCAAAGCGGTCTCGTTAAAAAAGGGGCTGATGTCATTACCTATACCGAAATACTTCCCCAAGGATGGCGGCCGCTATATCACTTCAGGATTGATCGTATCAGAGTTCGAAGGATCACGTAACATATCGTTCCACAGGATGATGATCATGTCCGATGATCGGATCGCAGTGCGTCTGGTCCCCCGACATTTGTATACTATGCTCCAGAGGTCCAAAACGAAGGGGAAGGAATTACCGATAGCGATATGCATCGGATCGAGACCGGAAACGATGTTGGCTGCAGCTACATCACTGGACTACGGAGTGGATGAACTGACAGTAGCATCTGCAATGTGCCAGACATCATTCGGAAAACCTCTTGATGTCGGAAAGACCGATAACGGATTGTACGTTCCTGCTGACACTGATTACGTGATAGAAGGGCGCATAACATTGGAGGAAACGAAAGAAGGTCCATTTGTTGATATTACGGGGACTTACGATCACATAAGATCACAACCGATCATCAAAGTTGATAAAATATGGACATCCGAGGATCCGACGTTCCAGTTACTCCTCCCGGGGGGAAATGAACATTACCTGTTCATGGGACTCCCCAGGGAACCGATGATGCTCAAGACCGTAAGGCAGGCAGTTCCCAGAACTCACGCAGTACGTTTGACGGAAGGCGGATGCTGCTGGCTGCATGGTGTGGTCTCGATAACAAAGAACAAGGAAGGCGACGGTATGAACGCGATCATGGCAGCGTTCACGGGACACCCGTCCATGAAACAGGTCATCATTGTTGACGATGACATCGACATATTCAATGACCGTGAAGTGGAATGGGCGGTCGCGACACGCTTCCAAGGCAACAGGATGCTGCGGATACCTGATGCAGCCGGTTCCTCACTTGATCCGAGCTCCAAGGGAACGACATGGAAAGTAGGTATCGATGCGACCCGTCAGTTGGACATGGACATCGGCCTTTTCAAACGCGCCGAACTTTGATCCTGATATTTGCGATGCGAAGCCCGCAGGATATCGAAAAAGGAGTTTGATCAGTTCCACCAGTCTTTCCTGCGGTCGATGGTCTCGGATCTCTTTGGCCCGATGCTTATGATGCCGGCAGGTACTTTCAGGTAGGTCTCTATGAATTTGATATAATCCTTCATCGTCTCCGGTAGTTTATCATAACCTTTAGCTGCCGCTTTTTCCCCGTCGCCCAGGTCTTCCCAGCCTTTCATTATCTTGTATACCGGTTTTGCGCGTTGTACCTTCGCAAGTGATGCGGGGAAGTGTTTCAATATCTCACCGTCAACATCGTATCCGGTACATACTTTGATCTCGTCATATCCGCTTAACACGTCGAGCTTGGTTATCGCCAGGGACGTGAAACCGCATAATCTTACGGAATGTTCGGCCACAACAAGGTCGAGCCATCCGCATCTTCTTCCCCTGCCGGTAGTGACACCGTATTCGCCGCCTTTCACCATCAGCTCTTTGCCGGCATCGCCCAGAAGCTCGGTCACGAGGGGGCCTTCTCCTACTCTTGTGGTGTATGCTTTCAGACATCCCACCACTTTGTTGATCCTGTTGGGCGCAACACCTGTTCCCGAACATATTCCGCCGGCTGCGGTGTTGGATGATGTGACGAACGGATACGTACCGTGATCGATGTCCAACATGACCCCTTGGGCACCTTCGAATAATATCTTTTTGTTGTTGTCGATCATCTCGTTCAAAAGAACAGAAGTATCGCAAACATATTTTCCGAACACTGACCGCCAGTTCTTCAGTCTCTTTTCAAGATCGTCCGTTGTGCATGCGCACGACTCGGCCTTCATCATCTTCAGAAGGTCTTTCTTGAACGGAAGATTAACGGCAGATTTTTCTTTTATTATGTCGTCTTCGAAGAGATCTGCGACACGGAAACCGGACCTTGCGATCTTGTCCTGATATGCCGGTCCGATCCCTCTCTTTGTGGTTCCGACGGTCTTGTTCCCTCTGTAAGATTCCTCAGCACCGTCGAGTTTCTTATGATATCCGATTATGAGATGAGCACGGTCTGATATCCTTAACCCGTCGATATCCAATCCTGCATCGGTGACTTGTTTGACCTCGTCCATCATGTCGTCCATGTTGACCACGGTACCGTTCCCGATCACTGCCAATTTACCCTTTCTTAATATCCCTGAAGGAAGTAAATGCAGCTTGAACACCTCTTTTCCGATGGTGATCGTGTGGCCCGCATTGTTCCCTCCCTGGAACCTCGCGACCGCATCGGCGTTCTCTGCAAGATAGTCAGTTATCTTCCCTTTACCTTCATCTCCCCATTGGGCACCTATGATCGCAAGTGTCGGCAATATTCCACCTTATTATTCCGCATGGGCTACGCGTATTTATTGTTTGACAACTGTCAGCGAAGAAGCTTCAGAGAATGCATTCAGCATATCCTTCAGATCGAGATCGGTACGGAATGCTGTAGGTGACGTATGGGATCGGGATGCTTTTCCGTATCTGTTCATTACCTCCAACAGATTTTCAATACGCGGTGACGTTACCTTCAGGAACGATGATATTTCACTGACATCATAGGATATCGGAATGTGATCCAGTTCTTCCTTCCAAAGGTTCAGCATCTTCGTGCACCGTTTCTCCTTTTCCGTTCCGGCCGCATTCATTTTTTTCAGAATGTCCTTGTTATGCAGGGATCCTCCCCAGAACGGACCGTACCTGAACTCGTCGTTACGTTCTTTGGCGCAGGATCGCTCCAGTGTCTTCGGATCATAGCTCATGTGGACCAATCTGTCTAAAGAATCATCAGCGGCATCGGCGCCTTCGATCACTTCCGCATAGGTTCTGAAGTAATGGTCTGAATAGAATGAAAGAATTGGCCTCATGCCTCTGTCGAACTTTGCCAATTCCCTTGCAACGGAGGCCATCAGTATTCTCAATCCTGATTCGTGGCACATTGGTCCGCGCATAGGTCTCGATTGGTATCTGCGTTCACATTTTCCTCTGTATGCACCGGCCAACGGTGCCGTATCGGTTGCGGTTATCGCCATTATCCCTTTGCGTCTGCATCCGCGTATTGCAGAATGTAAGAACGGCATTGGTGATCCGAAAGGATCGATGTCGACATAATCAAATGTATTTTCCGAGAACAGTATGTGAAGGTCCTTGTTGGATGCTTCGCAATTCACCAACCCATTGAAGTCAATGTTCTTCTTTATCAGTTCATAAGCTTCTGAACTTCTGTCATTTGCCGTTACAGTGATGTCAGGACATTCCTTTGCGATACGGATCGCCCGTGAACCCGTAGCGGACATTGCATCTGCCGCACTCATTTTCCGATCCAGAGAACGTAATAACATGACACTGATGTCACGGTTGAACGCCATCTGTTCATTGAAGAAGACAGAATCGGTTATCTTTCCCGGACCTCCTGCAGAATGTTCGTCGGGAACGAAGAACTCCGCGGAGCCTTCTTTTATCAGGATCATTAAACGTTTTCTCCGTTCATCAGCCTTAGGATCTTATGCGGAAGAAGGTTGCGATTCGTCGGCGTTACTTCCAGGATCCTGACGTCATCGCGTCTCCTGATGTCCTGAAGCAAAGGATTCCTTGACTTTTTGTGTAATGTTATGATCATCGGTTTATCGACGTCCAAAGCGAATTTGACGGCGTCGATGAACGCTTGGCTTTCGACTTCCATTTTCCCGACCTCATCGATAACGATGATGTCACAATCGGTGCAGGCGTCCATTATCGCTTTCACGCCCACTTCTTCTAACTTGGAAATGTCAACACCGATCTTTCCGACCATGATCTTACTTTCGATGCCGGTGTGTGCAAATGTTAGACTCTCTCCGGTCATGATGTTACGGACGGTAAAGCCGATGCGTTTCCTTCCGTCAACGATGGGTTCGTCGATCATCCCTCCGATCTTGATCTCGTCAGAACTAAGCATTTCGATGACCCGTAGCAGAGCGTTTGTCTTTCCCGCTCCCGGAAGTCCTGTTATGCCTATTTTTATGCTCATGACCATATACCAACACCGACCAGAGGTCTACCTTACCCTGAATAAGACTACTGATATATTTACATGCGCAAAACTCAACAGCTTATCACGATATATTCTGCAAAGAAAGGAACAGTTTATGTCGGATCGATCCGATTTTCAACCGTTTGTTTGTTTTTCAACCGTTCATGAAGAGTCGGATATATACATCAAAGGATAATTCAGGTCCTTCATATACCTCATCTCCGCTGTTACGGAAACATCGTCGATCTTTATTGTCAGTTTAACGTCGAGCATGTTCCCCGTCAGGGACATGTATCCGTATTCGTCGGTCTTTTCGCGGAAGTGTGAACGGTCGATCCTGACAGTGACGGAATCCACGTACGGTTGGACCAGTACGCCTTGTTCTATGGATCTTTCCAATATCTCCACGCTGGAAAGGTCCACGGGGACACCGACGAACTGATGATATATCGTTCCCATCTTTATCCCGGCCTCGAACATCGCTCTTTCTCTGACGGAACATGCGAACATGTCCGCAGCATTCTTCTCCCGGCCCTTCATCGCTCCTGATTATCGTTGTACGTAAATAAAGCTGACCGTCTGTCGGATGGTGTTGGGAGCAAGATATTTATTGTATTCTTCGCTGACCCGTGTAATGGATGCCGCAGAGCGGATACGTTTATTGAAGAGGGAGAAGAATGCGCTGATCCTCGCGCATAATTACTGTTACCCTGCTGTGCAGGATGTTGCAGACCACGTAGGCGATTCGCTGGGGTTATCGATCATCGCGTCCAATGCGAAGGAAGACGTAATAGTGTTCTGCGGAGTATCTTTCATGGCGGAAAGCGCCAAGATCCTGAACCCTTCCAAAAAAGTATTGATCCCCGAGCCTGAAGCTCATTGCCCTATGGCGTCCATGTGTGCCGCGGATCAGCTTGAGACGTACAAAAAAAAGAATCCCGGTGTGAGTATTGCCGGTTATGTTAACAGCACCGCATCATCGAAAGCTGAAATGGACATCTGCTGCACTTCATCGAACGCTGTCAAAGCGGTAGCTTCACTGAAAGAGAAAAAGGTACTTTTCGTCCCTGACAGGAATCTCGGTGCATATGCGGCATCAAAGCTTCCGGACAAAGATATCGAACTGTGGGGCGGCTACTGCCCGATACACCACGGGATTACCGAAGAGAACATCCTCTCAATGAAGGAAAAACATCCTAAAGCTGTGGTGCTGGCACATCCTGAGTGCAGACCGCCTGTATTGAAACTTGCGGACCACATCGGGTCAACAGAAAGGATACTGAACATCATCGGCGAACTTGACGCGAACGAGTTCATCATCGCCACAGAATCGGGGATGAGACACCGTCTCGAGAAGATGTGGCCAGGAAGGAGATTCTATTTCGTGGATAATGCTGTGTGCATCACAATGAAGATGACCACACTGAACTCGGTATTGAGGTGTCTTGAGACCGAGGGGACAGAGATCGTTCTCGAGAAAAAGGTCATTGATGCAGCCTATGTTCCGCTGAAAAGGATGATAGAGATAAAATAACATCCTGCTATAGAGTAACGAGACGGCCGGATGACGATATACATCGGTCTGATCTGTGATGAGCCCTATGAGTGCTGACGTCCGTCTCACTTTTCTCATCCTCCTGCTGCAGACAATTCTGCCAAGAACCTAAGAGTGTAATGTGAATATTTTCGTTCATGGATCACTGTAAAACACAAAGTCCCCTAGAATAGTGTAAGATTATATCGAAAAGTCCCCTAGAATAGTGTAAGATTATATCGAAAAGTCCCCTAGAATAGTGTAAGATTATATCGAAAAGTCCCCTAGAATAGTGTAAGTTCAAATATTCAGTCGTTGATATCCAGATGATGCTCAGGCGAAAGATTACAGATCAGCTAATAAAATGGAAAAATAATTCAAAGAAAAAAGCATTGCTTGTACGCGGTGCGAGACAAGTAGGGAAAACACATTCCATTAATGATTTCGGGAAGAATAACTATCGTTCATACGTATATATCAACTTCGAAGAGAATCCATCCTATGCAGATATCTTCTCAGGCGACAGGGATGTAGATACCATCATAAGAAAAATGTCCGCATACTTCCCTCGCATCAAGTTCATCCCGGGAGACACGTTGATCTTCCTTGACGAGATACAGAATTGCCCGAATGCTCGGACATCCTTTAAATTCTTCACTATAGACGGAAGATATGACGTTATCGGTTCTGGCTCTCTCATGGGCGTGAGATACAAAGAGGTCTCCTCTTATCCTGTAGGTTATGAGGACACAATGGACATGTCCTCACTTGATTTTGAGGAATTCCTGTGGGCGATGGATGTCAAAGAGGACATTATAGACATTGTCAGAAAGGACCTTATCGAAAAAAGACCGATGGATAAAATGTACTTCGACATGTTCAACGAATATTTCAGATGGCATATTATCGTTGGAGGAATGCCGGAAACTGTAGTGACATTCAAAGAAACGAATCATTTTGGGAATGTATTGAACGTGCAGAAAGACATAATCAAACTCTATCTTGATGATATTGCAAAATACGCACCCATGAATGAAAAGAACAGGATCGTGGCATCATTCTATTCTATACCAAGTCACCTTGCGAGAAGCAGTAAAAGATTCATGTTTGCTGAAGTGGAAGGGGAGGAGGGCAGCAGATATGACACATACGGCAACAGTCTTTTGTGGCTGAAGGAGGCAGGAATGATAAGATTATGCTACAATCTTCATGAACCGGCACTTCCTCTGATGTCTAACAGAAAGAACAATTCATTCAAGGTCTTCATGCAAGACACCGGACTGCTGACTGCAATGATGGAAGAGGGAACGGCCACCGCCATTTTGAACAAGAACCTGGAGATCAATGAAGGAGCAGTGATGGAGAACATTGTGGCAGATATGCTCACAAAGGAAGGATACGATCTGTTCTATTTTGAGAAGAACGGAACGCTGGAGATAGACTTTATTCTCAATTTGAACGGAGTTGCCACAGCAATAGAGGTCAAATCGGGGAACGACAAACAATCCAAGTCACTTAGATCCATGATGTCCGAGAAATATAAAGTGAAAAGAGGGATCAAGCTGCAGAACAACAATGTCTTCGTTGACGATAGGAACGTTGAACATTATCCTATATTCGCAGCGGCATTCATGCGTTCCATGAACAAGCAGCATGAGATGTGAATGTCTCACTCACATTGCATCGACATGTAATCGATGAACTTGCTCAGTTTCATGCCGTCGCTCCATCTCATGATGAGGTTGTTGTTGCCGTTGACCTCTATCTTCGGAACACGTCTCTGAAGTAATCCCATCCTGCCTTTCAATTCAAGGTCAATAGGTAAAATGAATATCCTCCACGGATCTCCTTTTCCTCCTTTACGACGGAACGCATATATCGGTGCGACCGAGGAACGTTTGCATTCGTCCATCATTCTGTCAGCTTGTTCTGTCAGTCTGGCACTTCTGCTGAAATGCAATACGTCATCAGCAGAACTCTTCACTTCGATGGGAAAACAATAATCCCATCTTAACGCAACAAGATCGACCCCTAAGGAGCCTGCCGCACGAATAACTATGAACGGATGTTCTTTCATGGAGGAAAACGCACTTCTTTCCTGATCATCGCAGGTCTTGATCATCTTTTCAATGACCTTTTCGTTCCCGCAAAGCAGATGTTTCAGTTCCCGTTCGTAGATATCGCCGGCCTGGGCCATATGTTTATCACTGTGAATAGAGTATATAAGCGAAAGCGGGAGAGGTGTCCGAAAGTATGAAAGTGGGTTGTGATCTGGCCACGCCCGGTCTAAATGCATGTTTTCGGTTGTGCTTCGTGTATGCGGAAAACGATTATCGAGGAGAATTACTTATATTCCCCGTACTATAGCACGTACAGTGATTGAGATGGACCGCATAACTAAAAGGGTTTGAGATCAAAATTGGGCTATGATCGCGACAACGATCGTGATAAGACCGAACATAGCGAAGTGTAACCCCACTTCGAAACGATTTACTTTTTTACGGTAGACTTCATCGAGTGTTTCTATAGAGATAACAAGATCGTTGAGTATTCTGCTTCGTATAGCCTTTTCATCTTTTCTGGAACGGCAATAATCAGTTTCGTGGCTCAAGTAGGATATCTGTTGTCGACGAGATGGGCGCATAGACCAGAACATGAAAAAAGCAGACAATAAGAAAGACAACACTGACGTAATTATAAAGAATTTGACCAACGATGAAGCGATAATACCGTGATCGGTAAAAGAAACAATGAGTGCTAGTATGATGCCATTGAGGGCTAAGAGGGAACCGGACCTCACGTGGATCTCATTTTCATTGTCCCTTATGAAACGCAATTCTTCTTTGATCACGGACATATATTCATCCACACACTCAGGTTTCCATCCAGAAAAATCCCTATCCTTATGTTCATCTTCGACGGTTTTGAGAAGGTAAAAATCCTTTTCGAAATATTTTTCAGACCCTTCTTTTGGGTCGCGACCCTGCTTGTTACCCTGGGACTTTCTAAACAACCCGTTTCATCATCAGTGTGGTATTTCTGATCAAACTCTTCAGTGCTCTCTTTCTTTAAATCCTGCAACACATTACCCCTTTTTCACCTCACTGCAGAGTGCATTTTAGGGGATGCTGCAGATCCGGTCGTTGCCTACTGTGAAATGGAACATATAAACAAAAGCGGGAGAGGTGTCCGAAAGTGCGAAACTGACCTCGGACCCTGAAAGAAGGATTCTGAAGATGTTTATGGCGAAAGCCTGCTCAGATCCCTCGGGAACAATATCGCTTCGCGGATGTTCGGGAGGTCCAGCATCTTCACCAGCAACCGTTCCAGACCTATGCCCCATCCGCCATGCGGGGGCATTCCGTACTTGAACGCATCCAAATAGAAGCCAAAACTTTCAGGATCGAGACCTTTCTTGATCATACGTTCTTTCAGGACTTCGTATCTGTGTTCGCGCTGTCCGCCTGACGATATCTCCTGACCTTTGTAGTCGAGGTCGAACGAGAACGAGAATTCTGTTCCCTCTTTCTCCATGATGTAGAACGGTTTCTCTGCTTCCGGATATTCTGCTATCCAATACATATCGAAACCTTTCTCTGCCATTATGTCGCCGATGAGTTTCTCGCCTTCGGTCCCGAGGTCGTCCCCGTTCTTTATGTCCATCTTCCCATCCAGCATCTCTATGCATTCCGAGTACGTTAAGATCGGATATGGTGTCTTCGGTATCGCTATCTCTTTTCCTAAGGTCTTCAATTGATACTTTCCTTTTTCCTTCAGTCCTTTCAGGATGTGGTCCACTATTCTTTCGATCATCGCCATTACGTCCGACTGGTCGTTGATCCATGACATCTCTCCGTCGAAGGATATGAATTCCGTAACGTGACGGTTGGTGTTCGAGTGTTCCGCACGGAACGCAGGACCTACTTCGTAGATACGGTCGAGTCCTGTTGACATGAGCATCTGCTTGTACAACTGCGGAGACTGTGCCAGATATGCCTGTTTCCCGAAATATTCTACCTTGAACAATGATGCTCCGCCTTCCGCTCCCGATGCCACCAGTTTCGGTGTGAACACCTGCTGGAAGAAGTTCGCACGCATCGCTTCCGAAAGGAGATCGAGCATTATCGATTTCAGTTCGAAAACAGCACGTATCTCCGGCTTCCTGAGGTCGATGAACCTGTTGTTGAGGCGTGTGTCCATCTCTGCGTTCACCTTATCGATAACGCCCATCGGCAGCGGAACACCTGCTTCCGAATATACGATCGCGGACGTCGGGATTATCTCCAATCCCAATTCGGTCTGATCGCTGGGTTTCACATCCCCTGTTACCGCGACCACCGATTCGCGCGGGAGCGTGGTCAACATTTCGAAAAGAGCCGGTTCTATCTTCTTTTTCGGGAGTGTCAGCTGAACTGTTCCGTATCTGTCTCTCAGCACTATGAACGATATGCCTCCGAGGTTCCTTGTATCCTGTATCCAACCTTTCACGGTAACGGTGCCGTCATCTTTGGTAAGACATCCGGAGTACTTACATTGTGTCTGCATGACCGTTCATCGGTGACGTGGATAAATAATTTGTCGGCTCTACTTCAGGCTTCGGAGTGGTAAGCTTATATATACGCGCCCAATATTAGGTAAAAACCTAAATCAGTGGGGAAATACAAAATGTCAGAAAAGATCACAGTTTCAGTCATAAAGGCAGATGTAGGGTCTGTCGTAGGACACTCGAGACCGCACCCGTCCATGATGGACAAATGCCACGAAATACTTGCGGACGGTATGAAACAGGGCCTCCTTGAGGATTTCTACGTAACACGTGTAGGAGACGACATCAATCTCCTCATGAGTCACTACAAAGGCGAGAACTCCAAAGATATCCACGGATTGGCATGGAACGCATTCATGGAAGCTACCAAGATCGCCAAGAAGATGAAACTGTACGCTGCAGGACAGGACCTTCTGACAGATGCGTTCAGCGGCAACATCAAAGGCGCAGGCCCGGGATCCGCAGAGATGACGTTCGAGGAAAGAGGATCAGAACCTATGCTCTTCTTCATGGCCGATAAGACTGAACCGTCGGCATACTCCCTTCCTTTGTCAAGGATCTTCCTTGACCCGTTCACAACGACCGGTCTCGTAATTGACGAGAGGGCGAAAGCAGGTTTCGATGTTGAGATACATGATGTTCTCGACTCTAAGAAAGTTACAATGTCCTCACCGGAAGAGACGCTCAGCATCCTGAGCCTCTTGGGAGACACCACCAGATACGCCATCAAACGTGTCAGCAGCAGAATGGGTATCGGCCCGGCTGCGGTCGTAAGCACTGACAAACTGAATCTGACAGCAGGTAAATATGTAGGAAAGGACGACCCCGTGTGCATTTGCAGGACGCAGAGCGGTCTGCCGTCAATGGGTGAATACTTACAGCCGTACATGAACACCATGTTTGTTGCAGGATGGATGCGCGGATCCCACTATGGTGCATTCTACCCCTGTGGTGTTGAGAAATCAGACCCCACATACTTCGATGGGCCTCCGAGAATATGCTGCATAGGATTCCAGCTGAACGACGGAAAGTTCCAGGGACTTGAACCTTTGAACTCCAAGCCCGGCATGCACACGCCTGTGGACTTCTTTGACAACTCCGAGTGGGATTACGTGCGCATGAACGCAGTGAAGGCAAGCAAGATGATGCGCGGGCACGGTCCGTTCATGCCTGCTATCCTCGCTCCGGACGAAATGGAATATACCTCCAGACCCGCAGTCCTCAAGCAGCTGACCAAAAGGTTTGAGAAACTTGACTAAACTCCTTTCTAAACCTGTTATCGCCGTAAACTTCAAAGTTTACAGAGAAGTTGAAGGCGAGAATGCCCTTAAGATCTCGAGGATCTGTGAGGAAGTATCGAAGGAATCGGGCATCAGGATCATTGCGTGCCCCCCCATGACGGAATTGGGCGTTGTTGCCCGTAACGTTAACATTCCCATCTTCTCGCAGAACGCCGATGCGAGAGCGCCTGGGTCATCCACAGGTTGGGTCACTCCCACTATGATAAAGACCGCAGGTGCTGTGGGCACACTGATCAATCATTCCGAACACAAGCAGAGCCTGCAGAATATCGGTGAGACAGTAGAACTTTGTAAAGGCGCCGATCTTCTGACGATGGTCTGCGCCGACACGACGAAAACAGCAGTGAGCATCGCAGCTTTTCATCCTGACTGCATTGCAGTGGAGCCGCCTGAACTCATAGGCGGTGACATCTCTGTGACCTCAGCAAATCCTGCTATTGTGGAAAAGACCGTTGAATCCGTGAAGAACATAAGCAAGAACATATCTGTGTTCTGCGGAGCGGGCGTGAAGACCGGAGATGATGTATGGAGTGCTTTGGACCTGGGTGCCGACGGCGTGCTGTTAGCATCCGGCGTAGTGAAATCCAAGGACCCTAAAGCTTCACTTCTCGATCTGATAAAACGCCTCTAGGGAATCATAAATATACTTATTGTGATACACGAAGCGGATGCGCTCGATAGTAGTAACGATAACTGCAGTCATACTGCTCATTTGTATTATTCCGATAACTGATGTTTCGGCCGCAGATGATGACCCTCTCATACTCTATGAGGTCATGCCCCTTGGTGCACATGAAGGATTCACACTGTACAACAGCGGATCGTCCGGCGTCAACCTTTCCCAGTACACCGTAACGGATCTGGAAACGAACGGAACGGTGACATTCTCGCCAATATCTTTAGCATCCAAAGCAACGATAACAGTTCTCTCAGGAACTCCCCCTGCATGGATAGATGCGGGCAGGGATGTGCACCTCAGCGGTGACGGCGTCACCATCGGAAGCGGTTTCGCACTTGCTGATGCGGGTGACGACATCTACTTGAAGAAAGGCAGCAAAACAGTGGATACTTTCGTATACGGCAACAGAACAACAACGGACGGATGGAGCGGAGATGTTCCCAAAAGATTGCCCAGTGGCAGCGACAAGATCTATCAGCGCATATCTTTCACCGATACCGATACCGCAAAGGACTGGGTGGACATCATTCCCGGTGCAGACCTGTTCGCACCTTTCGAATATACCGGGAACATAATACCGTTCCTGTTGCCGGAATCGAACGGGGCACCTGTGTTCAAAGCGCTGCAGGAAGCGAAGAATGAGATCCTGATCTCTGTGTATATGCTGGACCACCCCGGGATCGTGAACATTCTTTTGGAATTGATAGAAAGACCGGTCAACCCCGTTACGGTGAAGATATTCCTTGAAGGTTATCCTACTGGAGATACCGTACCTGATAACGAGATAGCATTCATGAACATCCTGGAGGACGCCGATCCGAGTGAGGACAATGTGTTCTTCATCTACAACAATAACAACACGGACAAGTACAGACGCTATGACTATGTTCACAACAAGTATGCCGTGATCGATTCCGAGGTTGTTATACTCACGACAGAGAATTGGAGAACTTCGTCATTCACAAGCAACCGCGGATGGGGTGTCGTTGTTCGATCTCCCGACTATGCGGAATACATGAGGAACATCTTCTTTGAAGATATCGACGACGGTCACGGTGACATCTTCACATTCGATGAACGATATCCCGAACCGATCATCAAGGCTGTTCCGTTATACACGATACCGACAGGTACATACACAGAATACAACAACATCACATTCAAAACTGCAATAACACCGTATTACGGATATGACCTTCTGAACGAAATGCTGGAAGGTGCGGAAGACAGGATCTACGCTGAATTACTGTCTTTATCGTCATCGTGGGTGACCGGCAACACCCCGCTTACCAGACTGTTCGATGCTTCTGCGAATGGTCTTGATGTCAGGATGATACTTGACGACACGTACGATTCGGCAAAGGATCCGGCCGTCAAGAATTTCATCAAGAACAGTCTGAACGGAAAGATACTTGCGAAAGCGGGGAGCGAAGGAACATTCACGTCACAGATACACAACAAAGGAGTGATCATCGACGATTCCGTTTGGATCGGTTCGATGAACTGGAATGACAATTCAATGAAAGACAACCGTGAAACAGGATTGATAATATTTTCCGAGGAGATAACGGCTGTGTACGCTAACGCTTTCTTCAAGGACTGGGGTGCCGAAGATGTATTCGAAGGAACGATCGACATACAGGTCGACGTTCCTTCCGAGATCAAGGCGAACGGTGCGTTCGTACTGGATGCCTCCGGGACCTATGCTCCTGCCGGCGCGATATACAGATGGGACGTTGACGGCGACGGCGATATCGACTTCACGGGAAAGAAGATCGTTGCGGAATTGCCTGCGGGCGAATATGAATGCAAACTGTACATAACAGATACAGCAACAGGGGTCAATGAGGTACATATCATTACTCTCAAAGTGGATGATGGGGCAGGAATACCCGCTTGGATGTACATCTCCGCCGGTGCTCTTGTTCTATTACTTATAGTGATCAAGATGATACTCGGGAGCAAGAGCAAACCCTCTAAGAAGAGTTCCGGAAAGAGTTCGGGCAAGAGTAAAGGGAAGAAGAAATGATCCTGAGGACGTCCAGGCAAGGAGATTTCGGAGAGCTGTACCGAATTACGTTGGATTCATTAGATGAAATATTCCAACCGGACATCTTCCATTATTTCCAGATGCAATGGCCTTCCGGCCAGCTCTGTGCATGTACATTGGACGACCGTCCCGTCGGTTACTTATCGGCGATACGTTCCGAACCGGCCGTTGCAAGGATAATGATGTTCGCAGTACGGCCGAACGCACGTTCTAAAGGGGTAGGGAATATGCTGTTGTCTGCGTTCAAACAGAAGGCAATGCTTGATGGCATTCGTACGATCATGCTTGAAGTAAGACCAACGAATTCGCGTGCGATATCGTTCTACGCCAGAAACGGATTCTCACAAGCTGGCACTATAGATCGCTTCTATAACGACGGCGGTTCCGCGGTCAAGATGATCCTTTCAATTTAATTGAACATCTGATCGCCGATGTGGTCATTCTGCAAGTAATACGGAGACTTCTCCTTCTGTGATTCCGAAACGTCTTTGGAAAGACCTTTCATGTATGATCCGTATTTTTCCTTGATCTGTTCCTCTGCGGGTCTGGAACGTTTCAGTGCTCTCTTGATATGCGTTTTGGTTATCAGACCGGCACCTTCCATTATCGCAAGGTCTCCGGCCGCACGTATCAGTCCGCCCAGTTCTCTGAGCCGTAATGTAAGCGAGTTGTTCTGGTTGTCGAGCTTTGCTCTTACCCTTCCCTCGGCAATGATCAGTTCAACGGCATCCATCTTTGCATGAGGGATACGTCCGTCCATTGTGATCTCCTGAGCCACGAATTGCGCATATTTCGCTCTGTTTTCTGAGGTGTCCGGCATTGCCGTATCGATCAATACTTCATATCCGCCGCCGATGATCCTTGACCTTATCGGCGAGAGTATGTTCTCCAGATCCTGAATGTTGCATGCTGCAACGAGAATGAAATCACAAGGTACATGATCGACCTTGACACTGGCACCTGCACTTTGCGGATTTCGCCCCACTATGGGGAATTCATGCTCCTGCATAGCGGTCAGGATGAACCTTTGCAGATTTCCTAAATGTGAGATCTCATCAACGAAGAGAACGCCTTCATGTGCTTCATGGATAGAACCGGCAACAACGCGTTCGTAAGCAGGAACACCAAGATTCGGATGCCCGCCGTAAGGGTCGTGACGTACATCTCCCAACAACTCGGTCTCAGACGCACCGGTAGCAAGAACGAAAGGATCACGGTCCAGCTTTACCAGTACTTTTTGATTTGACGTCTTCTCGAGTTCACGTCTTTTCTCCAAGGCTTTCTGGTCAAGCATGCGGATCTTGTCACCGGCGCGTTCAAAGACGACCGTTTCCTCGGTGCCGTTGCTTTTCCTTCTTGTTGTGGTGACCTTTTCCTTTCCCAGCGCGATCTGCGGCATCGTTGCTTCCAGCATTCCGCCGATAAGATCGCCGAACGGATTGGATCCGCCGGCTATCTCGATCTTCGATTTCTGACAGTGCGGGCATGTCTTTTCAGACGCGGAAGAATATTTCTGACAGCTCTTGCATAAATAACCCAAGCGCTCAGCGACATTCATCGGAACCGATTCCGGATCGACTATTTCTCCCAGGGCTCCTGCTTTGGATGTTGATTCCTTTGAAACGTATTCCTCTTCCACAACTTCCAGGAACGGCCTTTCCGGATTTTCCGGGTTGTTCACAACACGTATCTCATGCTTCGGTTTGGGAAGGTGCATGGACAAGGCGCGGGCGATCATGGATTTCCCTGTTCCGGGAGGGCCTACAAGAAGGAGATGTCTGCGTTGTTTCGCAGCTATCTTCGCTAATTCAATAGCCTCTTCCTGCCCGAGAACACGTTCCAGCGGATCTGCGGGAATGATTATCTCGGATGTGTCCTTTATTCCTTTCAGATCTTCCCACGTTGTCGCTTTCATCAGCACAGATCTTCCTTTGTCCATATTGAGATGCCTGCCGGCATCTTGGAGATGTTCCCTTTCCTTGTTCCTACAACGGTCGCGATGTTGTTCTCTGACGAAACGTCAAGTATCCTCTGTGAGATGACGCCGTCGAATATTATCACGTTAGCGCCGGCGGAGTCCTCTTTCAGTGAATCCACTAAGGATTTGACCGCTACCTCACGAACGACATCTCCGTCCGAGTTCAGAACTTTGGCGTTGTGTGTGGATGCCATTCCCAGCAACAGTTCCTTGTATTTCTCCTGTTCCGGGGAAAGGATCTTCGGTGCTTTTACGACCTCTTTCTTCGCACGTCCTTTGGGCTTGTCGTCATCCCTCTTTCTGAGTTCACGTTCTTCCTTAGGCTCGCTGCGTTCTTCCTTCACTTCAGAGTCCTCTTTCTCTCCTTCGTCCTCATCACGGGACCTCTTCTTGAATCTCTCTGCTGCATCGGCATCGAACCTGGGCTTGCGGTCCTCACGGCGGTCGTCGCGTTTTCCGTTCCTGTCCTCGCGGTTGTTGCGGTCCTCACGGCGGTCTTCACGCCTTCCGTTCCTGTCCTCGCGGTTGTTGCGGTCCTCACGGCGGTCTTCCCTTCCGTTGCGGTCCTCACGGCGTTCTTCGCGGCGTTCCTTGCGGGGTTCGTCGTCGCTGTTGCCGCCTTCGGAGAGACCGTTCATTTCCATGTACTGGTCTCCCGGAACTTTGTTCCTGAGGCATTTGATGATCTGTTTTGTTGTTAATTCTTCAACTTCGTGGGCGCGGGGTGCACGTGCAACGAAATCGATATCGGCGGTCTGGAAGAGTTCCCTGAGTATGAGCTCCCCTCCTCTGTCACCGTCCGTGAACGCTGTTGTCACCTTCTCTTTGGAAAGGTCCTGAACTGTTTTCGGAATGTTCGTTCCTTCGACTGCGATGGCGTTCTTTATTCCTGACCTCAGGAGATTGAGAACGTCTGAACGTCCTTCGACGATGATGATCGCTTCGCTGTCCTTTACGTTCGGGCCTGCAGGGCACTTGTCGGGTCCGAATGTGGTTATCTCTTCGACCTGTATGCTCTGCCTTACGTTCTCGGTGATGTCAACACTTGTGCCTTTCGACTGTTTGATCAGGTCGTTCAGCAACTCTTTGGCGCGGTCGATGACCTTCTCTCTCTTGGAGATGCGGACATCTTCTATACCGAGGACCTTGATCCCTGCTTTACAGGGACCGACGCGGTCGATCGTTTCCAATGCGGATGCAAGTATTGCCGTTTCGACCTGGTCGAGTGATGACGAGATGTAAACCAAACCGTCAGACTTTCCGGATTTTGATGTTACATCGACCTCTATGCGTCCGATCCTTCCGGATTTCTGGAGATCGCGAAGATCCAATTCTTCGCCCAGGAGTCCTTCGGTCTGTCCGAATATCGCTCCGACGACATCAGGTTTCTCTACGATACCATCCGCCGTGAGTCTTGCTTTTATCAGGTACTTTGTTGTATTAGGATCTATGTTCATGTGAATTCCCTCTTTGATGTGATCGAAAAGATACTAGCTTATGCCGTGGTGTCCTTCCGGGGACACTTTACACCATCCCTGTGAATCTTAAGGCATCCTTGTTTTACTCCGGCCTTTAACCGGAAAGGGTCTTTCAGACATCTGTCCCTCGGGACAGGTCAGTTGTGATTGTGATATGTGAATAAGGAGTTGTATCTTTCCTTGCACCCCTCTATACTAAATGTATTAATAAACTTTGTTAGGGAACCTTGAAATTTCTTTCACGGTTACGAACGCAATACGATCGCTCATTTCCATTACTGCCCTATTCTTTTGCACCCGGCTCCCCATCTGAGAT
>JGI994J12354_10001902_pt1 | contig 20896 bp, 21 predicted proteins | sample IntmicLarv3ML3BL_FD_12354 | JGI IMG/M metagenome (IMG submission 12354) | reverse complement strand
CGCATAAAGAACCGCAGAAAAAACAATTGATAAAATGTTTGGGACAAATAAAATCGGATTGTTTTTGATATTTTTCCACCCGCCGGAAAAAACCGAATTCATACTAACTGACATATGTAAACTCCTTATTTTTTAATTTTGAATCAAATATAAATGAAAAAACGAATTATAAATAAGTGTCTGTAATAACAAAAATAAATAAAAACAAAAAAAACAAAATCAAGAAAATCAGTTAAAATAGAAATATGTGAATTTCATGAATGAAAAAAGAATAAACGTCATCGCTCATTGTTATTTAAATCCGGAAACGCGGGTTAAAGGAATAAAAAGCATTGACGGTAAAAGAATTCTAAATCAAATCACTTCAACCGGCAGTCAAAATGAACCAATCATTCAGCTTCCGTGTCCCGAAATGATTTATTTCGGTGCGAATCGGCGGGAAAATACAAAAGACCAATTCGATTTCCCGAATTACAGACGATTTTGCAGCGATTTGTTTCTGCCGTACGCCGATATGATTGAAATGTTTGAAAAAGACGGATATCAAATTTTAATAACGGGCGTTTCAAAAAGTCCGTCCTGCGGCGCGTTGACGACAAGTGTCGGCGGAAAAGCGGGAAAATGCGATGCTTTTGAAAATAAAACCGAAACCGGAAAAGGTATTTTTTTTGAGGAAATTGAAAACGAACTCAAAAGACGCAATATACCGTTTGAAATGAGCGAATAATGAATGAATCATTTCGAATTTTCTCTTTTTTTATCGTTTTTTATCGTTTTTTATAGTTTTTGTTTTTGAAAATTTAAAAGCCGTTATATCTGCAGGAATTCAAAGCAGAAGTTATGTTAAAAACAGAAATCAAAATTAAAGATATCCCGCCAACGGAAAGGCCGAGAGAAAGACTTTTGAAATTCGGTCCGGAAGCGCTTTCGGACTCCGAACTTTTAGCGATTGTTCTTCGAACCGGAACCTGCGGAATGAACAGCATAACAATGTGTCAATACATTTTTTCTGAAAAAAATTTAAAACAGCTCAGCCGATGTGACATTTTTGAGCTGATAAAGATAAAAGGAATCGGACGGACAAAAGCCTGCCAGATTATTTCAGTTTTTGAGTTGTCCCGGCGATTGGAAACATACACAGAGGAAACAAAAAGAAAAATTAAGTGTCCGGAAGATATTTATCAATACATTTATCCGAGAATTCGAGAGGAGAAGCAAGAAAAATTTATTGTATTATGTTTGGATACAAAAAACAGAATTATTTCGGATGAAACCGTTTTTGTAGGCGGCTTAGATATCAGCATCGCACAGCCGCGGGAAATTTTTAAAACAGCTCTGTTGAAATCTGCCGCATCTTTGATATTAATTCATAACCATCCGTCGGGAGATCCGACACCGAGCCGCGAAGATATTGAAACGACAAATCGAATGATTGAAAGCGGTAAGCTTCTCGGAATTGTTGTGTGGGACCATATCATAATTGGAGACGGATGTTATATCAGTTTGAAACAAGAAGAACTCATCTGATTTGCTTTTTAAAAAAATGATTTAAAAAAAACAGGGAAAACATCACAAAAAGGAAAAATTTCGTGAAAAATAAAGATGAAAAGGGGGAAAATTGCCGAATTGTAGAAAATAAAATCAAAAAAAGACACTTGTCACCACATCATTTATAATAGCTGATTTCTTTTAAAAAAAGAAAACTGTTCGGAGGAATGTTATTGAAAGACGATCCATATTCGATACCTTACCGAGGCATTTATGCAATTTGTGACGACCGGAATGAAAACGCCGAGATCATTGAGCATTCAAATTGTTTCAGCGGCGCATGCTGGTCCTTGCACCATTATGCAAAATCTCCGGCAGTTCAAAGCGTTCATACTTATGGCGAATATATGCGCTATTCCGTTAAGGTCGGAAAATCATCTCTTCAATTAAAATCATCCGTTGCCGCTGCCGGCATTGAATCGGTTCTGCTGAATGCTGACGGAAATGAAGTGCAGATTACATATATGGGCATCGGCGGCGGCGGTGTCGGCGCAACGAAATGCCGCGCTTTTGCGCAGGGCGTCAGCCGGTATGAGATAACAGACTCGGGCGGCGGCAAAACTGCTGTCGGTAAAATATACGTCCCCCGACGCAGTCGTGTTTTAGTGGCCATCGATGATACGGATTCATGTGAAGAAGGCGCAACTTGGACATTGGCCCACAATATTGCCGAAACTGTCAGCAATTCAAATGCCATCTATCTTTCTCAGGCTTTGGTTCAATTATTTCCGGTTCCCGAAAAAACGCAAAATTGTATGTCGACCATATTGGAATTCGGATGTACCGATAAAAAATCCGAAGAAAAACTAATCAACGATATCAAGCTTCTTCTTTTGGAATACAGTGTCAGCGAAAATACGGGAATGCTGGTTTATTCTAATTTTTCGATACCGGATGAATTAAAGGAATATAGCCGAAAAGGAAGAACGGAAAGAGTTTCAAAAGCCGAAGCCATTAAGACGGCAAAAAGAAATAATGTGGACATTATTTTAGACGGAAACGGAATAATCGGCGCATTAGCGGCTTTTGCCTGGTTTGCTCGGCCTCTTGAATCCGTTAAACCCGAATTTGATATTCATTCCGTTTAAACGGGTCAAACGCTCATTTTTGAATTATAAATGACCATACGCCGCCGCATTTTTGCATCGGCACTCTTTGAAAGAATTGGAATCGGCAGGCTCATTCTTTTTGGGATGAATTTCATACAAAAGATCAGCCAATTCGGAAATAATTGAAAAAACTTCTTGCTGAGCCCGAGAAACCCCTGTTTTAATTTCATCAGCGGTCAGCGCATTTTGGCTTAATCCGGCTGCCGGATTTGTAATAACACAAAGAGAAGCATAGCATAAGCCGGCCTCTTTGGCCAACACGACTTCAGGAACCCCCGTCATGCCGACAACATCCGCAAAGTTTGAAAACATTTGAATTTCCGCTTTTGTTTCAAATCGGGGGCCTTCGGTGCAAAGATAAATACCTTCTGAAAAAGAAAGATTTCTTCGAAGAAGCGCATTTTTTAAAATATTCCGGAGAGACAAACAATATGGGTCGGACATATCCGTATGAACGGTTCGCCGACTGTAAAATGTATTCGCTCTGTTTTTTGTGAAATCAATGAAATCGTTTGGAATGAAGAACGGTCGAGTCGGGAAATTTTCAAAATTGACAAAATCGGAGTTTTCGAACCTTGCCGAATGTTCCGGATTCTTTGAAGCGTTTGGACTATCGGAACAAACGGTTAATAAAACAGGTCGCATCAAGCCGACAGAATTCATAGAAAGAACCGGCGCGCCGATTTTTTGAGCCGCCCGAATCAAAGCTCGAAAATTAATTTCATGCGGCGGAACATGTTTTTGTCCCTGATGACGGGAAATGAAAACAATTTCAGATTTTTTTGTTTGAAAAACAGAATATGAAACGGTACCGTAATCCGTTTTAATTTTTTGAAGCTTTCCGAAATCGGAATTATCGTAGCCGACCCCGCCGATAACTGTTAAAATAACTTTTTTAAATCCCACAGAATCACCAATGTATTTTAAAAATATATAAAAATGAAAGGTTAAATAGAAATCGGAAAAAGAGAGTTGCTGAAATTCAATTCAAATTGATTTGCAGATACGGGTTTTCAATTTTTCCGTAAAATTGAAGCTTTTCCAATTACTGTTTTTCCGGTTACAGTTTTTCCGGTTACAGTTTTCTGTGAATATAATTCCACATGAAAAGACCTGACATCAAAGCAACAAGTACGGAAAATAAGGACATATGTCCTTTTATTTTTTTAACCAAATTCGGAATAACTTGGCTTGGTAGACCAATTTCATTTTTCGAATTTGACGGATCAGATTCATTCGGCTGCAAAGTGCCGGTGGAATTCAAGAATCTGAGAGAAGAATTTTCAGAATAAACGGGAGGAGCAAAAATGTCCTCTACCGAACCCTGAGAAACAACCGCGAACGGAGAAAAACCGGAGGTTTCTACGGAAATAACATAATACCAAACGTTGGATCCGGCAGGCTCTTCTATTTCGGATATTTGAACAATATTTAATTCTTCCAGCTTATTTTTGCCGTCAACCTCAACAATGTGATAAATTTTTAAATGATTTTGATTGATGGCAGCATTGTTGACAATTTTCGGAATTTTGAAAGTCAAAATTGCTTTTTGATTTGTCGAACTTAAATATTCATTTAACACGGATTTGTTTTGAGAAAAATCAATATCAATCACAGTAAAAATTTCAACATCTGAAGGTATTTCAGAAATGCTTGAAAATTCATTTTCACTTAACGTCTTAACAATAACCGAGGAGCCGCTCAATATTTCACTGATCTTGTCCCCTGCCGTACCGGAGAACGAAAGAGAAGATAAAGATGGTTTCTCCGGGTCCAAAGTTGTTATGGAAATGCCGGAACCTTCAAAAGGAATTGTTATAATTTTTTCAAAGATATCGGGTTTAATTTTAAATGAAAACGGCAACGCCGAAGATTCAAAATTAACAGACTGAGATAAAATCGGATAAATTTTTAATTCAAGCTCTTGTGAATCCGGAAAACTGTCTCCCCGAAGAGACCGTCCGTTGAAAAAAGCAAAGTGACGAGACACTGCTTCGCCGGAGGTTTCTAAAAATAAAGAAGCATCTTTTTCTTCGCCGTTCATTGAAACTTTCCACTGAATTGCAGAATCGCAGTCTTCTAAAGAAGTGGAAGGGCTTAAGGAAACGGGAATATAGAAATCATGAATGGGACAATAAAAGATATGATTTAAAGACAAATCTAATTCCTTGAACGGATTAACATAAAACACAGGCTTGTAAGGAGTTACAGGCGGCTCGGTCGAGCCGGATTGACCGCTTTCGGAAGAAAATTGAATAACATCCGAATCATTGGAACCGTACCAATAAATAGACCGAATATTCGCACCGTCAAAGAAATAAATGAAATTTTTCCCGACAAGTTCGTTCAAAAGATTCGGGTTTAACGAGTTGCTTGAAAAATACTGATAATCATAACTAAAAAGATAAAGAATACTATTGCTTAAACTGAGAGACGAACCCGACAAATAAATTAATAACGGGTCATCGGGATTGATGCCGACATCGGAATCCTGAATGAAAGGCTCTGTCGTAATGATTATGTTTTGAGCAACAGATGATAAATACACCAAAGAAACATTATAAGACCCCGGATTATCGGGAGAAATATCAAATTGAATAATGCTTGAATTAAGCTGTCGAATCGGAATCATCTGCACTACGTTGTTTCCGCCCAGAGAATCGGAAAGGGAAACAAAAGTCACTGACCATGTCGGACTTAAAGCGAAATTTGTTAAATTTGCTTCTATTGTGACGGTTGTATCTGAAATATAAATTTTTTCAATGTATCCGATTAAAATCAACGTATCAATCATTGAAGGATCGGTTAATATATCCGCACCCGCGGGTTTAATGACAACGACAGGTTCATCATCCTGATTTTGAGAATTAAAATCAAAATCGGAAGCAAGCCCATGAGGCGTGTCCGGAGAATCAGAGTCCGCTGCCAGAACCACTCCCGAACATAAAAGGAGGAAAAAAGTGCAGAATATTCCTGTTTTAAGGAGAAAAAGACAGGCGGCAGAGACATTCGACATTGAATCACATTAGCGTAAATTACACGCCATTCATGGTTTAATTAAATAATATAAAATTTTTATGTACTAAACAAAACGGATTAAGCTCATAGAGAAGATATTGTTATAGATATATAAAGTTTATTGATAATATATCATAATAAATAAAAAATTTATTAGAAGAAAAATAAGTATTTTTGTAAATAAAAAAAATTATTAATAAAAGAATAGAAAAACTTTTAAAAAAAATTTAAAAATCGCTTAAAAAATTAAAAGTGATTTAAAAAAATTAAAAATAATTTAAAAAAAGGATTTAAAAACAATAAGAATTGCAATTAATACAAGGTGAAGAGCAATAAACAACGGAACAGCCCATACGAAGGGTTTTTTCTGTGTTTTGTGCCGGCAAATAAGCATTCCGGCATAGCCGCCGAAAGGACCAAAGAAAGCAAGAATTAAAAGTGTTTTTTCGGAAATGCGCCATTTGTTGGCCGAAGCTTTCATTTTGTCAAGACCGTATGCCATAAAGGCAAGAATATTCAAAGCCACATAAACCGCTATGATTAAAGCGATATTTTCAATAAATTCAACCATGGTATCAAACACCGTCAGCAAATATAAATATTTAATGTAATGCGCGACATTTTTTTCAATAATCTAAAAAATAAAATGTAAAATAAAATGTAAAAAAAATGAAAAATAAAAAGTAAAAAATGAAAAAGTAAAAAAATAAAAAATAAAGAATAAAAAGAATATATTCAATTTAAAGCTGAATATATTCGCCGGCATCGCCCAATTCTTCTTCGATTCTCAGAAGCCGGTTGTATTTTGCCGTCCGCTCACCGCGCGCGGGCGCGCCTGTTTTAATCATGTCGGCACCCAATGCGACGGATAAATCCGCAATTGTCGTGTCTTCCGTTTCGGCCGACCTGTGGCTGACAAATAAAGATAAGCCGTTTCGGGTGGCCAACGTTGCAGCGTCAATGGCTTCGGAAAGTGTTCCGATTTGATTGACTTTTAAAAGAAGACCACTTGCCGCATTTTCGGCGATTCCTCTTGCAATGCGCTCAGGGTTGGTGACAAATAAATCATCGCCAACGATGATGGTTTCCCACAATTCTCCGGTTAAATTTTCAAAGTCGTCAAAAGAATCCTCATAGAACGGGTCTTCAATGGATAAAATCGGATAGCTGTTCACCAAATCGACATAAAAAGCCGTCAACTCTTCCGGCGTCATGATTTCGCCGTCGATTTTGTAGTTTTCGCCGTCAAAGAATTCGGAAGCGGCGGCATCTAACCCGATTTTCACTTCTTCATCCGTATAGCCGGCTTTTTCAATTGCAATCATCAAAGCATCCAACGCTTCCGTCGTCTTTTCCATTTTAGGCGCAAAACCGCCTTCATAGCCGACATTTGTGGAAGAAGCCCCGTAAGATTCGTTCAAATATTTTCCGAGCGCATGATACGTTTCAGAACCCATTTGAACGGCTTCGGCAAATGTATCGGCGCCGATCGGCTGAATCATAAATTCCTGAATCGCCAAATCATTGCCGGCATGCTTACCGCCGTTTAAAACATTCATGGTCGGAACAGGAAGCGTAAATGTGTTGGCGCCGCCTAAGTATCTGTAAAGCGGGAATTTGGATTCGATTGCGGCCGCTTTTGCAATGGCCATTGAAACGCCTAAAATCGCATTGGCGCCTAAAACGGCTTTGTTATCTGTGCCGTCCGCTTCAATCATCATCATGTCAATTTCACGCTGCATGCGGGAATCATAGCCAATAACCATTTGGGCGATGCGGGAAACATTGTCTACTGCTTTTAAAACGCCTTTGCCGTTGTAACGATTCGAGTCGCCGTCGCGGAGTTCTAAGGCTTCATGCGTGCCTGTCGAAGCGCCGGAAGGAACAGAGGCGCGGCCAAAGCTGTTTGCTGTAATAACATCAACTTCGATTGTCGGATTTCCGCGGGAATCTAAAATTTCGCGTGCTTTAATATTTTGAATAACAAAACGGTCCGAATCATTGTATCCTAAAATTCTCATAAGTATCACACATAATTTTTATTCGTTTGTTTGTAAGTAATCAATGTAAAATTTGTCATTGAAGATGAATAAACCATAAGAGTTCAATCATTAAAACCTATTTGTTCAATTAAAAGGTCGATTAAAAATTTGAAAATAAATTATTTTGGAACAAGAGAAACGTCCAAAATATCATAAAATCCTCTGTTTCGAAGCCATCTCGTATTTGTTTTAACCGGAACAATCCGCTGCTTAAAAAAAGGCGCGTCCAAGACCGCGGTTTCAAATTCTCCGCCTTCGCCGGCAATGTGAATGTATTTTTTCCGATTCAAATTTATTAAATCCGAAAGCGACGCAGAATCCAGCGGCCGCCCGAGCCAGCTTTCGTCAAACCCGTCTGCTGCGACCGCCGCAAATCGAATATCCATGTCGGAGTCAATCATTTCGGACAGCAACACGACAGGATCGGATTTCCAAAGCGGTGTAAAAGATTTCAGCTGAAGCGAAGAGCAAATATTTTCAATGCGGCTTTTTTGATATTCGGATTCAATCGCACCGGAACAAACCCCTTCGACACCGTAATCTGAAATAGCTTTGAGAATGACCGATTTCATTTCCAAGAGTTCTTCTTCTTTTATTCCGGAAGTCGGCTGACAGTAAATCGGAATATTGCAGGCTTGAGAGATGGAAACCGTCAAATCGGTATTAATGGAATGAAACATGTAAGATTCCTTATTTTCGGGAACCAGACAAATGAAGCAAACAACTTCATGACCGTCGTTCATCATTTTTTGAACGGCAAAAATGGAATCTTTGCCTCCTGAAATCAATGCCGCAATTTTCAAAACGATTGCCTCCGAAAAATATGTCAGACGATTTCATCTAATTCCGAAACGGAATAATGTTTAGAATATCGTTCTTTCATTCTTTCCCAATCGGGCAGATTGGTTTGGCATCCGATTTTTTCAACAACAAAGGAGGCTGTCACACTGCCGACTTTACAGCAAATTTCAGGAGAATACCCTTTAACAAGCGCGACTAAAAATCCCGCTTTGTAAGCATCGCCGGCGCCGGTCGGATCAGCGGGATCTGCTAAAACGGCCGGAATTTTTGTTTCCTTTTGGCGGCTGCCGTCATTTTCGTAAAGAACGCTGCCGTCTTTGTCATATGTGACAATGATGAAACCGATGGACGTTTTCAATTCTTCAAAAGATTTGCCTGAAATTTGAATAACTTGTTCAATTTCATGGCGATTTGCAAATAAAATATTTGTATTTTCAAGAATCGTATTCAGAGATTCTTTTTGATAGGTCATCAAATCCTGACCCGGGTCAAAAGAAACAAAATCGGCGGCTTGTGCCATTTTTGCATTGAATCGACCGTCCGCCGTAACCATATGAACAAACTCAACTTTCGGAGGTACCATTTCCGCAAGCTTTGCCGCTGCGCCCCAATAAAAATAAGTGGATTGATTGGAAAGGCCGTCGGTAATGACAAAGGCTTTTGACAGCGTTTCAGCTTCCGAAAAATACAATTTAGAAAGGTCGACGCCGAAATTTTGTAAATGTTTATCATATCCCGTTGAAATAAAATCGCTTCCGACAGGAGAAATTAATTCGGAACTGCCGCCTAAGCAAGCAATCGCCGCCGCAACATTTGCCGCGCCGCCGCCGAAATGCATATTGCACTCCAATATCGGAACAGAGTGGTTTTTGTCAGCCATCGATTCGACCGCCAGCAAATAATCTAAGGAGGTATGACCGGTCACGGAAATTTTTCGACTCATTGATATGTCACCTGTATTCGATAATTGAAAAAGACAATGAAAAACGCGGAAAAAGGAAAAGGAAAAAATAAAAAAATGATTATGACGGGGCAAATTCGTTCAAATTTATCGAACCAATTCGACCGAATCGATATTTTATTCGATTAATCAAATTCTATTTTATTTCCGCCGCGTCCGGACTCACGTCGTTCGCTGCGGTCGCGAGGATTACTTCGACTGCGGGAATCACTGCGGTCGCGGGAATCGCTGCGGTCGCGGGAATCACTGCGGTCGCGGGAATCACTGCGGTCGCGGGAATCGCTGCGGTCGCGGGAATCGCTGCGGTCACGGGAATCGCTGCGGTCACGGGAATCGCTGCGGTCGCGAGAATCGCTGCGGTCACGGGAATCACTGCGGTCATGGGAGCCGCTACGGTCGCGGGAATCGCTGCGGTCGCGGGAATCACTGCGGTCGCGGGAGCCGCTACGGTCACGAGAGTCACCGCGGTCACTTCTTCCGCGTGTTTCCCCGCCGTTTGGTTTCGGAGGGCGGCTGTCGGAGAGGAATTCTTCAACATCGGCAACTTTCAACGGAACGTCACGAAGCGCTTTTCCGATAACGGATGTTGCAATGCGCGATGCGTGCTCTTCCGACTCGGCTTCATAAACTTTCATTTGGAAAAGGAGACCGACCAAAGCCGTATCGGCAACGACATAAACGCTCATGAAACTGTCACCGCAGCCGGCACAGTCCATTGTCCCAACATCTACGCCGACAAATTCGAGTTTGGGATTCAGGCGTTTTCCGGCTTCCGAGATTGCAATTCCGATCGCGTCTTCGCCGGTTGCAACATCTTTCACAAGCCAGGCTCCTTCTAAGTAAACATTATAATTCGGCATTTTTTAATTCCTCTTTTACGACTAATGTCATCTTCAAATTTTAACGATAATTTTATTATCAGCATAAACAGCTTCAATTATTTAAACAAATCACTTTATTAAATTGTAAAAAGAATATCATCATCTACATCAAAAACGCCTAATTTTGCGCCGGCATCCAGCCACGCATGGCCGTAACTGAAAGAAGCCAATGCATTGACATAATCTTCCTGTTCCATAAAATGAAGACCGTCTTTATGGTAAGACTCCGCCATTGTTTTAAAATCTTTTGCGACAGCGCGCATATGAGACGCCTCAATGGAAGACGGAACAGCTTTTTCAAGTGCGGCAGCCAGAAGTTTTTCATAGCGGCCTGTTTTTTCATAGAGATCGGCAGGCATTGTTTAATTCCTTTGAAACAATTTTTAAACAATTTTTAAACAATTTTTAAACAATTTTTAAACAATTTTTAAACAATTTTTAGACTTAAAACGATTTTAAACAAATTTTAAACTTAAAACAACTTTTAAAATTTTAAATATTTTTAAAACAACTTTTAAAAAATTATGAGAAACCTTAACGATCGGCATTATTTAATAAGCATTCGGGCGCACCGGCCAATTTAACCAATGCTTCAGCTTCAATAAAATGAAGTTCGCCGGGAATGACCAGAATTTGAAGCGGTAATCCAAGGTCAAAAGAGGAAAAGTTTTCCGCAAAATCCGCTTTGACGCAGACATCATCAGACCCCGCTCTTGCGATTCCTATAGCGATTCTATCTTTCATGACGCCTTCTTGTCTTTTATTTTCAATTTCCAAAAGCAACTCTAATGCTTCCGAAACCGTCATGTAGCCGAGGTCTTTGTTGATATCCAAAAAAACAAGCGTATGAAGACCGTTTTCCGAATTAAATTTTATCGTATCGTAGGGGGTTTCCGTAACAACTCGATTTCCGCGGCCGCTGACATATGGAAAAGGAATGCTGACAGACTTTCCGAATCGATAATTTTGAAGACCGGACAGACCGAAAACGGCAGAAGTAATAGATGAACCGTGAATTAATTTTGTCGGAATACCCATATCATTTGCGCGAATTCGGAGATCAACATGCGTTGTCGACGCCATTGTGTCGCCGCCTGTCAGAAAAACAACATTTTGATTTCTGGCATTTTCCAGCCAACTCGGATTTTGTTCAATGTCTTCGCGAGATAATAAAATAACAGGCTTACCGTAAAAAGATTCCATTTTTTTAATATCTGTTCCCATCAGCCGGGAAGTATAAAACTCAAGATAAATCAAATCCGCCGACCGAATGGTATGCAATCCTTTTAAAGAAATATCTGTTTCGTCATATAACCCAAGCCCGATAAAAGTCAGCATAAACCCCTCATAAAATAGATTATATATAACGGTTTTGAAAACCGAATAGAGGATTAAGATAAAGTATTTATAGTATATATAGGATATTTAATAACATTAATTATTATTAGAAATGATTTATTTAAAAAAAATAAAAAGAGCTTTTCTATTAAAAAAATAAAAGATATTATTATAAAAATTATATTTTAAAATGTTGTAAATATGTATGGGGAAAGTGAAGATGATTAAAAGAAATACAGTTCAAAAGATGAAAATAATGGAATATTTAGTGAATACAAACTGTCATCCGACAGCAGAAATTGTATATGCGGAAGTTTCAAAAGATATTCCGACAATCAGCCTTTCAACTGTTTACCGCAATTTAAATACAATGGCGGAAGAAGGAGAAATCATAAAATTCGAAGTTGGAAACGAAGCTCACTTTGACGCCGACACCAGTTTCCATCACCATGCCTACTGCAAATGCTGCAAAACAGTGTATGATGTTTATGATAACGAAATTTCAAACTATATTTCAAAAAATGCAAATATTTCAAATTTTAAGATTGAAACAACAAATTTAATTTTCCTCGGAAAATGCGATCACTGTTCAGGATCACTGACTTGTGAAGCTGAAAATATAAATTCGTAAAATAAAAAAATTGAATGTAAATTATTAATTTTCAATATTCATCTTTTACATTTTTAATTTCACTTTTTTTAATTTCACTTTTTTTAATTTTACATTTTCTTAATTTTACATTTTCTTAATTTTACATTTTCTTAATTTTACATTTTCTTAATTTTACTTTTTTTAAGAATAAATCATTTAATAGGAATTATTTCCATTAATGTTATATATAATTTAATTCTTTGAAATATATGACTTAAATTAAGTTTTAAGACAAAAACATAAAAACACCTGAGGTGGACAAAGTGACCAGAACCGAAGAAAATTTAAAGGCGGCCTTTATCGGTGAGAGCCAGGCCAGAAATAAGTATGATTATTTTGCAAAAGTTGCAAAAGCAGAGGGACATCCGTTTATTGCAAAAGTCTTTGAAGAAACGGCATTAAATGAAATGCAGCATGCAAAAGACGAATTTAAAAGACTCAACGGTATCGGCACAACGGCCGAAAACTTAAAAGCGGCAATGGATGGCGAAGAGTATGAAACAAATGTCATGTATCCCGAGTTTGCCGAAATCGCGGACGAAGAAGGCTTCCCCGAAGTGGCAAAGCTTTTCCGTCAAATTGCAAAAGTCGAAGAACATCACAGAACCCGATATCAAGCACTTTTGGAACGCCTTGAAAGCGGCACCCTTTACAAAAGAGACGAGCCGATCCACTGGAAATGTATGAAATGCGGATACATCCATTACGGAAAAGAAGCACCTGAGAAATGCCCGTCTTGCCAACACCCAAAAGAATATTTTGAGCCGGAAGACATTTTTTAAAAATCAAAATCAAAAAATAATTAATTGAAATCGGAAAAAAATCCGATTTCACTTTTTTTATATTCTTGAATTCATTGAAAAGTTCAAATTCTTAAAATTCAAATTCTTAAAAAATCCAAATCTTTTAAAAAATTTGAATTCCTTTTAAAATAAGATTACTCCCAGAGTGACCCCCTGTTGTCGATAATTCTTTTCGCTTTGCCGCCGGTTCTTTCAATGCTTCCGAATTCCAGCAAATCAACGCTTGTTCGAATGCTGAGAACATTCATTAAATCATCAATCACACGCTGCTGAATTTCTTCAATTTTCAAAAGATCGTCTGTAAAAGCATCTTTTTCAAGCTCGACTTGAACCGTCATTTCATCCAAATTTTTAGAATTTTTGGTCAACACAATTTGAAATTGATTGGAAACTTCCGGAATTTTGGAAATGACATCCTGAATCTGTGTCGGAAAAACATTGATTCCGCGAACGATAATCATATCGTCGGCACGACCGACCATTCGAGAAATACGAGTAGAACAGCGACCGCATTCGCATTCGGGTTCCAAATATTTTGTGATGTCACCGGTGCGGTAACGGATATTGATTAAACCTTCTTTTGTCAGAGATGTGAGAACAAGTTCTCCTTTTTCACCGACGGATACCTGTTCGCCGTTTTTATCCAAAACTTCTACGAAGAAATGATCGTCCCAAATGTGCATGCCGTCCTGACACGGGCATTCAAAAGCGATTCCGGGACCGAACATTTCGGAAAGACCGTAAGAATCGTAGGCTTTGATGCCGAACATATCTTCAATCGTTTTTCTCATGTTCTCCGACCACGGTTCCGCACCGAAGCAGCCCGTCGTTAATTTCAATTTATCAACCATATTGTTGTCAACCGCCGTTTCCGCCAAATAAAGCGCGTAAGACGGGGTGCAGTGAAGTGCGGTCACGCCGAAGTCAATCATCATTTCCAGCTGGCGAAGCGTACTTCCGGTGCCTGCCGGAATGGCCGTTGCGCCAAGCGTTTCAATGCCGTTGTGGATGCCGAGGCCGCCGGTAAAAAGACCGTAGTTGACGGAATTTTGAAAAATATCTTTTTTAGACAAACCGACCATTGTAAAATTGCGCGCAAGAAGGTTGCCCCAGGTTTCGATATCCTTTTTTGTGTAGCCGACAACCTTCGGTTTTCCGGTTGTTCCCGATGACGAATGAACGCGGATAATGTCATCCATCGGAACGGCAAACATGCCGAACGGATAATTATCAGTAAAATCTGTTTTGACTGTGTGCGGCAGTTTTGAAATATCAGAAAGAGAGCGAATATCATCCGGCTTTACGCCTGCTTCATCAAATTTTCGTCTGTAGAAAGGAACATTTCGATAAACTGTTCGGACGGATTTTTTGAGACGCTTCAGCTGAAGCGCATTCATGCTTTTCCGATTCATCTTTTCGATTTCAGGATCCCAATATTTCATAATGACACTTGCTTTTTGTTTAATATTTTGAATAAGAAGATTACAAATTAACCGTGATAAAGATTGTCATAGTATATAAAATAAAGGTTTTCCGTGTTGGCAAATGAAAAGAAGAGAAGGAGACGGAAAAGAAAAAAAGACAGAAAAAAGGAATGGGAAAAAAGACAAAAAAAAGGAATGGAAAAAACAGAAAAAGGAATGGAAAAAACAGAAAAAGGAATGGAAAAAACAGAAAAAGGAATGGAAAAAACAGAAAAAGGAATGGAAAAAACAGAAAAAGGAATGAATGAACCGATTTTAACAAATCGATTCATTTTAAACTCATTTCGGCCGACGGCCGATTTAAATTCATTTCAGTGTGGCTACTGTTAATTGGTTGAATGAGTAGGAAACAGATTCTTCCGATTCAAATCTTTTTTTGATTCCTTCGCGAATTTCGTATTCTGCGGAATAAGCATTATCTCTGTCATTTACCCAAAATTCAAGCAAAACCGCCGTAAAATCGCCGTTGCTGTCGGAAACACGGGCACGGACAGGCATGGCAATATCGGGTTTTCGGATGGCTAAGTCTTTTTGAGATAAAACATAAGGACTTTTTTGAGCTTCTTCAACCAAGATTCTGCGCACTTTGTCCAAATCCGAATCGTTTGCGATTTGAATTGTAAAAGACCAGCGGACAAGAGTGTCCTCATAAGTCCAATTGACAACCGTTTCTTTGTTTAAGACGGAATTCGGAATTAAAATAACACGGTCGTCACTTGTCATAATTGTGGTCTGGCGAAGATTGATGTCTGTGACCCGACCATAATGGCCGCCAACCGTAATCAAATCGCCGACGCGGAAAGGCTGGAAAAAGACGAGCGCGATGCCGGAAATAATATTACCGAATGTGTCTTGCGCGGCGATACCGAGAATTAAACCGAGAACGCCGACACTTGCCAAAAGTGTGGAAGATAAAGTTCGGAGTTCGGGAACGGAATAAAAGATCAAAGCCAAACCGACCAAGTAAATCAAACCGACTGACAAATGTTTCAACATTGTGAGTCGTGTTGACCCTCCGCGCATTTTTTTTTGAAGCTTATCGGAATATTTGTTAATTCTGCGCTCAACCAGTTTTGCAATAATCGCCGTCACCGAGAGAATAATCAAGGCAAAAACAAGTTCGGAAAGATGATCAAAAAAATAAGTGACCAGTTGAGTCAAGGCCGTTTCAAGAGAATTCCATAGATTTAAATCAATAAGAGATGCCATTTTTTTCACCAAACAGAATGAAAGAGGATAACAAATAAAAATTTAATATTGTTTTATAAATAACAGGTATTTAAATAAATTATTTAAAAATTAACAGAAAGAATTAAAATTCAATTTATTTAAGCTGTTTGAAAAAATTAAATTCAGCCTTTTGTAAAATTCAGCCTTTTGTAATGATGTCGTAATCAACGTCGGCTTTAACAATTTGAGGAATTTTTCCGGTCATGCCGATATTTTTGCCTTCAATTAAAATCGCGCCGTCAACGCCCGGAACGACCGACACCGTTTTGAGGGCTTCTTCAATTTTTTGCGGATTTCCTTTTTCGGTCAGCGCATTGCCGAGCGCCGTTGCCGCCGCGTCTGCCAATGGACCGCTTTTAGAAAAAATGACGGCGGCATCCGCCTGACCGAAACTGATGGAAGGGCCCACTGTTGCGGAGGAGGTACATATACTTAAAATATCATCGGACGGAGCAATTGAAACTCCTAAATTTTTGATGCTGCTGTTGCCGGCATAAATGCCGATAACGGTCGGCCGAGTTTCGTTGTTGTAAATCGACATGTCGCCGCCGTTATCGACCAATGCAAAAACTGCGCCGGCTTCTTTCATTTTTATGACAGCCGCTTCTGCAATTGTTCCGGCAACCGTACTCATCGGTCCGATTCCGAAGGCATTTCCGGCATCAATCATTTTTTGAATCAGCGGCGGCGCGGATTTATCCGGCTCAAAAGATTCCAATGTGATTTCAAAAAACGGATGAGAAGCGATGTAATTTTCAATAATCAGGCGGTTTTTCAGGATTTCTTCTTTAGCAATGTCAATCCATTCCGATTTATCAGCCAAAATCGTGACAATGGTCTGTTTATGCTGAAAATGAGCTTTTTGGTACATGAATTTGAAAAAAAGTTAAAGTTAAAAATAAAAAAGGGAATCGGAAAGAGATTTTCCGATTATTTCCGATGATTTTACTTTTGATTCTTTTGGATTTTTTTGAAATGGTCCGTTTAAATTTTTGAACGGATTTTATCCATTCGAGCGACGGCTTCGTTAATGCGCTCGACTTCTTTGGTCAATGCAAAGCGGACGTAGCCCTCGCCCGCACTGCCGAAACCGACCCCGGGTGTTGCGACAATTCCGGCTTCTTCTAACAAAAGCTTGGCAAAAGCCATGGATGTCGTTCCTTCCGGAATCGGACACCAGAGATAGAATGTCGCTTTCTGCGGCTTGGCTTCAAGACCGATGGAGGCGAGTCCTTTCACCAAAGTATCGCGCCTTTCCTGATACACTTTATTCATGTCGGAGACACACTGCTGAGAGGAGGTTAAGGCGGTAATGCCGGCTCGCTGAACGGCGTCAAAAACGCCGGAATCGACATTAGATTTTACTTTGCCGAAGCCGGCAATCATTTCTTTGTTGCCGACAGCAAAGGCCAGACGCCAGCCGGTCATGTTATATGTTTTGGACATGGAATAAAGTTCGATACCGATGTCGATTGCGCCGTCGACTTCAAAGAAGCTCGGCGCTTTATAATCGTCATAAACCATTTCGGAATACGCGTTGTCGTGAATGACAAGAATATCATTTTCTTTTGCGAATTCCACGGTTTCTTCAAAGAATTTTTTATCGGCAACCGCACCGGTCGGATTGTTCGGATAGTTGATAAACATCATTTTCGCTTTTTGGCGAACATCTTTGGGAATGGCGTCATAATCCGGCAGGAAGTTGTTTTCGCCGAGAAGCGGCATATCATAAGGGATACCGCCGGCAAATTTTGTACCGATTGAATAAACCGGATAACCGGGATTCGGACAGAGAACCGTTTCTCCGGGATTGACAAACGCAAGCGGAACATGGGCAACGCCTTCTTTAGAGCCGATTAAAGACAAGACTTGGGTTTTCGGGTCAAAGTCGAGTCCGCGCGTGTCTTTACACCATTTAGCGGCGGCTTCGCGGAAAGACATCAAGCCAGTATAGGACGGATATTGATGATTTTTCGGATCGGCAACGGCTGAAATCATAGAATCGACAATATGTTTCGGTGTCGGGCGGTCGGGGTCGCCGACACCCAAATCAATGACGTCAACGCCTTTTTGAATTAAGGCTTGTTTGGATTCGTCAATCGAAGCAAAGAGGTAAGGCGGGAGCGTTTCAATTCGGTCTGCGTATTTCATATGAAGTCACTTGTTTGAATTTTTAAATTTATTAAAATAATTTGTTTTCACCTTTTTTGGAAGGATATACAGTATTTAATATTTTGCGCCTTGCTTTTTTCTTAAAATAATTTTTTCTAAAATAAAAATGAAACAAGATTTTATTAAGAATTAAATTATTTTAAGTGACGGTGGATAATTATGCGTCATGTTATGGAAATGGTTGGCAACGCCCGCGTTGTTATTGAAAACGGGAAAGTGACAGAAGTATCAGATCCCGTGATTACATGGTGTCCTCTTTTTGAAAAAGCGCGCGGCATTGAAAAAATTACGCCTGAAAAAATTAAAGAAAATATGGAATTTCGGATTCAGACATTCGGATTATTTACGCCGAATCGGCTTTTGGATAATTTTGAAGATTTTGTGGGCTTTGGCGCATCCGAAACAATGATGTCAGGACTTCAAAACAAAATAATTGACGCTTCTGTCAGTGTTTGCGATGGTGCGGGAACTGTGATTACCGACAATCCGTCGTTGGTTCAGGGCATGGGCGCGCGTATGTCGGGTTTGATTGAAACGTCGCCGATTCCCGAAACGATTCAAAAAATCAAAGAACGAAACGGTTTTGTTTTAGATGAAAAAACCGCGATTATTGACCCGATTGCAGGCGCGGAAAAAGCAATCGCCCTCGGTTTTAAGAGAATTGCCGTCACTGTTGCGGATTCTAAGATGGCCGCTAAAATCCGAAAACTTGAAAAAGAGAATCCGGTTTTATTTATCATCATCGGTGTCCATACAACAGGTCTTTCAAGAAATGATTCAAAACAGATGGCGGAAAACGCTGATATCATTACGCTTTGCGCTTCTCAATGTTTGAGAGAAATCAAGCCGCTGCTTCAAGTTGGAACGGCTGTCCCGCTGATTGCGCTGACGCAAACCGGAAAAGAGCTGCTGCTGGAGCGCGCGAAGTATGTGAACAGTACGCTTTTGGTAAACACGATGCCGCTTCCGTATCTGCCGGACAGAAAGCAGCCGAAATAAAAACATGAGGAAGCGAATTGGCGGATGAAAACAATATTTATGATGTGATTGTTGTCGGCGGCGGTCCGACCGGAACGACGGCGGCCCGATATGCAAAATTAAACGGCGTGAATCGGGTGCTTGTTGTAGAAGAAAATACAAGCATCGGAACGCCTGTCCAGTGCGCCGGTCTTTTGAGCGTTGCGGCGCTTCGCGAAACCGATATGGAACCGGAGTCGTCTTTTGTTTTAAATTCCGTCAAGGGCGCCGATGTTTATCCGCCGTCGGATGAATTACTGAAAATCGTCGGAAAAGAAACGAAAGCGTATGTTGTTTCAAGAAAAATGTTTGACCGAAAGCTTGCGGAAAAAGCGACGAATGTCGGCGTTGACTTTTTGATGAAAGCAAAAGCAATCGGATTGTCAGAAACAACATTTTCCGACGGAAACAAATACAGAGCGCTTGAAGTCATGCATAACGGAGAGCGAAAAACGCTTTATTCAAAAATAATCATTGCCGCCGACGGCGTTCAAAGCCGAACGGCAAAATTTGCCGGGCTTTCGCCTTGTGAAAAGGTGCTGACGGGAATTCAAATCGAAGCGAATTACAAATCGAACGATGCGGATTTTGTGGAAGTTTTTATCGGCTCAAAGGTTCCCGGATTTTTCGCCTGGACAATTCCGACATCTGAAAACGTTTCCAGAATCGGATTGGCGGTTGACCTCGAAATGATTAAAAAACATAGCGATGACACGCTTAAAACCGCACATGATTATTTGTCGGCGCTGCTTCAAACCCCGATAATTTCTGAAAGATTGAAATCCGGACATTCGGATTTTGTTGTCGGCGGCATTCCGATCGGCCCGATGAAGAAAACATATGCAGCCGGACTGATGATTGCCGGCGATGCGGCGGGCCAATGCAAGCCGATTTCGGGCGGCGGGGTTTATACGGGTGCGGTCGCCGCGAAGATTGCGGCAAAAGTTGCGGCGGAAGCGATTGCTGAGAATGATTTTTCTGAGAAGAAAATGTCGGAATATGAAAAGAGATGGAAAAAGGAAATCGGACGCGAGTTAGAAATTGGGATGAGAGCGCACGCTTATCGGATGAAATTAAAAGATAATGAAATGGATGACATTTTTAGTGAATTGAATGATCCTGAAATATTGGATTTGATTACGGAATACGGCGATATGGATCATCCTTCCGTTTTAATTCAAAAACTGATGATTTCAAAACATTCTTTGAAAATGATGAAATTGTTCGGAACTTTTTTGAAAACGCTTTTGTAAAAACGTTTTTCTTTTATCCAATTTTTTGTTTCTATTTTTTTGTTTTATTCGTTCTATTGCTGTTGTTTATGTCGCCATTTTTAAATCGAATTGAGGCGGTCGTTTCTTTTGTTCTAAGTCGTCTCGTTAAATTGTTATTTTTATGATTCGACAAAACCTCATAAACAACCGCAATTGAGGATTTTATGAGCGAAGCGAATAAAATTTGAAATTGCGGATTCGACCTGTAAAATAAAAAAAAACACACAAATTACAACTTTTAAAAAATCAAAACAATGAAATTAAAAAATAAAGGCGAAAATACCTTTACTTTTTTATTTCAATCTCAACAACCGCATGGAATTAAAAACCGCAATGACGGTGACGCCGACATCGGCAAACACGGCTTCCCACATTGTGGCAATGCCGAATAAGCCGAGAATCATGAAGACCGCTTTGATTCCGAGTGCGAAAAAGATGTTTTGGTAAACAATTGTTTTTGTCTTTTTGGCAACATAAAATGCATCGGCCAACTGTGTCGGCTCGCCGGTCATCAAAACGACATCCGCCGCTTCAACGGCTGCGTCCGATCCGATACCGCCGACTGC